>Ga0179587_10000323_pt1 | contig 20211 bp, 19 predicted proteins | sample CZODoug2_1_08_16_FD_185932 | JGI IMG/M metagenome (GOLD analysis project Ga0179587, IMG submission 185932) | Vadose zone soil fungal communities from Angelo Coast Range Reserve, California, USA - CZODoug2_1_08_16fungal | ecosystem: Environmental > Terrestrial > Soil > Vadose zone | place: USA...
CGGCTTCAAGATCGTCACAGCTCAACACGACAATGACGATCTCCCTATTTTGAAAGATCTTGAACTGCTCTCGCCTCCGTGAAAGTGCCAAACCACGCGGTGCCGAAAGTGGCCGTGATCGCGTCTAACTTAGCAGGGAGCGCATGAGCACGGCCCGTTCTTAGCTTATGCCTGTCAGTTGCAAAGATTTGTGTACAACTTGTGTACAAGAAGGCGGGTTTGAAGGGCCTGAAAATGGACCTAAGCAACGCAGAATCAACAACAGACTCTTGAGCTACGGGCTCAATCCAGCCGGAGACTGGATCTGTGGCAAGGCTGCCACGACTTCGCCAAGAAACGTTCTGATCTCGTCCCTTGGGGCGCGCCGTCTCATTGAACTGAAAAGAGTAAGAAGAATCGCTCTTCACCACTCAATGCGGCTGCCCATAATTCGGTAGTACACCTGCCTCGTGAGCAGATGTACTATTCACAGCGGCCTCGTGAGGCCTCGTTAAGATTCACGTGCCGGTTGACAACATCACGGGAACCCTTCGGTTGAAATCCGAAGGAGCGTAGTGTTACTCGGCTCAAATGTAGATTTGTTCCTGTGGCGCTGGCAGAGCAATGTCACGCAGATAAGAGCTGGTCGCACGGAGATTTAATCCGTGAGAGCGTTTAGGTCGGCGGCGGTTTGGAAAACCGTCGCAGCGGTACTTTAATGATGTGTTGAAACCGCCATTCAGGGCTTGTATCGACCGACTGCTTACTATACCAACACACTTACGGCACGTTGAATTGCCTGTGGCGACTGTCCGAACGCCCGGACGAAGGAACGCCGCATCCGTTCGCGATTTCCAAAACCGTTCTTCCTGGCAATTTCCTCGGCGGAGAAGCGGCCCGCCTCCATCATCAGGCGCGCAGATTCTACGCGCAGCCGTTCGATTGCCTTCGCGGGTGATCGCCCCGTTTCCTGTCTAAACAGTCGGCTGAATTGCCGCGGGCTCAGAAAGGCAGCCTTCGCCAGATCAATAACACTCAGTGGCTTGCTCAAATGTTCTTTTGCGTAAGCGAGCGCGGTCTGGACGCGATCGGATGTTGCATCGAGGTCTAACAATGTCGAGTACTGCGATTGCCCGCCGGCGCGACGGTGATAAACGACCAGTATTTTGGCGACTGCACGAGCGATCTCCGCGCCAAGATCCTTCTCCACCAGAGCCAGCGCAAGGTCGAGTCCGGCGCTCATGCCCGCCGATGTCCATATTGGTCCATCGACGATAAAAATACGATCTTCCTCGACGGCTATCTTGGGGTAGCGACGTTGCATATTTCTCGCGAACTGCCAATGGGTGGTTGCTCGTCGACCGTCGAGCAATCCGGCCTCCGCGAGAACGAGCGCGCCGGTGCAGACCGAAGCGATGCGCGCCGTTCGATCAACTGCCGATCGAAGATAGCTTAACAACCCCGGCGTAGCTGCCGGGGCTGCGATGCTACCCGCAATGATGAGGGTGTCGAACGTGCGGCGTTTGAACGACGACGTCTGAATCTCATATCCCAGCGATGTGGCGACCGGGCCGCCGCGCTCCGAGAGCAGCGTGACTTGGTACGCCCCCGACCCAACCTTCCAGTTTGTGATCTCGAAAACACTCGTGACCGCAAAGTTCATGGGAGAAAACTCGGGATAGATGATGAATCCGATTTTATGCATCTGATTTCTCCGACCTGAGTCTATCCCACCGCGCACAGGATGTCCTAAAAAGTCGCCTATTTGACATTCGCGCCATCGATTTCCGGGCTATTGTGTCGCCAGATGCCGGAGGTATCGTCGGCCTTGAAATCGAGTTGACGTCGTTGCCAGCAGCGAATAGGCCTTCCTTTCCCGCGAGAGAGATACTTGCATCACGACCAGATCGCCGAACATCTGAATGGCGAACTCGAAACACGAAAGCATAAAGCCTTAGAGGAGCCCACGATGGGAAACACGAAAATTTTAGTGACGGGGGCAACGGGAAAAACGGGTGGGTATGCCATCAAAACGCTTCTGGAACTGAAGGTACCCGTGAGAGCGTTGGTTCATCGGATTGACGCTCGATCAGAACAACTGAGCGCCGCTGGCGTTGAAATCGCCCAAGGCGATTTGTCCGATTTTGAGGGGATAAACGAAGCATTGAAGGGAATCACTGGGGCCTATTTCGTTTACCCCATTGAGGTGCCGGGAATCCTGGAGGCCACCGCCTTTTTCGCCCAAGCCGCCCTGGAACAAGGTGTCGGCGCGATCGTGAACATGTCGCAGATCTCTGCGAGACGGATTGCGAAGAGCCACGCCGCCCAGAATCATTGGATTGCGGAGCGCTTGTTGGACCGCTCGGGCATTCCGGTCACACATCTGCGGCCTACGTTCTTTGCCGAATGGCTGGAGTATTTCTCGGACAGTATCAGGGTGAACGATATGTTCCCGCTTCCCTTTGGGGATGCTCGCTATGCGCCCATCGCGTCGGAAGATCAGGGCCGGGTGATTGCTGAGATTTTGAGTGATCCAGCCGAACACGCAGGAAAGACTTATCCCCTCTACGGACCGAAGGAATTAACACAATACGAGGTGGCTGACATCCTCACGCAGGTTCTCGGAAGAAAGATTACTTACGCCGCGCTCGAGATCAGAGACTTCATGGAAATCTGGAAGAAAACGGGGTTCTCCGCATACAACCACCAGCATATTGCTGCCGTTGCCCAGGATTGCCGCGACGGACTCTTTTCAGGAACAAACGATTTGGTGGAAAAGCTCACCGGCCAAAAGCCACTCGGGATGATGGATTACATCGTCAAGAATAAGGCGCTGTTCAGCCAAAGCGCGGCCGCGCGCGCATGAATCCTGAGAAAGACTAAATGCTTCGGAATCTCGACGAGCGAGGAAGGTAAATATGAGCCGCAAAGTACTCATCACAGGAGCCACCGGAGACACTGGCCGGGCCGCCGTTAAAGAATCGCTAAAAGCTGGACTGGTGGTCCGCGCCATGGTCCACGGCATAGACGACCGATCGAAAGCGTTGGAAGAGTTCGGCGCAGAAGTCGTCGTCGGCGACCTTCAGGAGATTGATACGATTCGACAGGCCATGGAGAGCATGGACGCTGCCTATCTTGTCTACCCGGTCAAACCTGGACTCATAACCGCCACTGTAAATTTCGTGCAGGCTGCGAAGGAGGCGGGTGTCTCGACCGTCGTCAACCTGTCGCAACGATCCGCAAACCGCAATTCAAAAAGCTACTCATGCCGGGACAGTTTCATCGCCGAGGAGGTGCTCAAATGGTCAGGCCTTTCGGTCATCAATCTGCGCCCGACATATTTCTTGGAATGGCTGCTCTATCCCTGGCAGCTTCCTCTCCTGGCGAATGAGGGTATTCTACGTTTACCGGTCGGGAAGGGGCGTCATTCACCGATTGCAGCAGAGGATCAAGGGCGCGCAATCGCCGCGATCCTGAAGAATCCCGAGGGCCTTATCGGCCAGACGATTAATCTCTCCGGACCGGTCGAGATGAACCACGAACAGATGGCCGCGGAGCTGACCGATGCGCTGGGGCGCAAGATCGTCTTCGAGGATGTGTCGATCGGTGAGTATTGCAAGTCCATAGAGGCCATGGGCGTGCCGCCCTACATCGTGCAGCACCTTAGTGGTGCCATGGAGGACTACCAGCACGGTGCGATGTCCGGGGCGGACAACAACGTCGAAAAGCTGACAGGAAAGAAGCCTATGAGTGTTGGCGAGTTCGCACGCGCTCATTTGGATCAACTGAACCCAAAGACGAGCAAAGTAGCAAAAGCATAGGAATTTTGTCTCTATTTGTTTGCGGAGCCGGGAGACGCACACCAACGAGTACTCGATTCTCTCGAACGGGATATTTAGTCACTTTAACTACTGGAGCAAACCATGAAAGTAATGGCCATTGGCACGCTGAAACCTCTTTCGCCGGAACAAAGACAGAACTATCTACCGAGGGAAGTCCCGGCGACGTTGCAACTCTATCTCGACGACAAGATGGAGCAGTTCTGGCTGCGGGACAAAGAGGCGGGCGTAATCTTCCTGATGAATGTGGAGTCGGTCGACGAGGCGGACAGGCTTCTTAAAGCGTTACCGCTTGGTCGAGACAATTTGCTGACCTTTGACCTGATGCCGGTCGGGCCTCTGCTGCCGCTCGGAATGTTGATGAAGCCAAAAGGAATAGGAATATGAACCAGGATTCAACAACAGCGAAAGCCAACAATCGCATGGACAGCACACCGTCTTTCGCCGAGCACCATGTTCCGCGGGAGGCGGGAAAAGTCTACGCACGCGACTACAAAGGCGCTGGTCCTGCCTTGGTGCTCATGCACGGCTTCCCCGATAACCTGCACATCTGGGACGATCTGGTCCCCTACCTGATAGCCAGCGGCCGGCGCGTCGTGACGTTCGATTTCCTGGGTTTTGGCGCCTCGGACAAACCCGCCAGCGCTGCATACAGCTTCAAGCAGCAGCTGGGCGATCTCGAAGCGGTCGTCGAGGGGCTGGGCCTGGGTAAGATCGTCCCGGTCGCCCACGATGCCTCGGGGATCGCGTCGATCAACTATGCGCTCGCGCACCCCGAGGGCGTAGACTCCTTAATCATGCTCAACTCGGTTTATGCCGAAGACTCTTCGGTCCTGTGGCCCGAAATGGTCGCGCTCTTTGCGACCAAGGGCCTCCATGCGTTGGCGATGTCTATGGCCCAAGACCCCGAACAGTTCGGCTGGCTGCTGAAGTGGCAGCAGCAGAAGTTCCTGGAGGCCCTTCCCGAGGCGCAGAAGTCCCATTTTAGCGCGTTCGTCGCTCCGCTTGTCCGCGATAACTTCCTCGCCCAACCCAGCTCGGGGCCCGCGTTTGTGCAGTTAGCAGCGCAATTCCTCGATGCGCTGAACCAAAACGCCATGCATCTGGCGGAACTCAAGGCGCTCGACGTTCCGGTCAAGCTCATCTGGGGACAGTTCGATCCCTACTTCCCCGTGGCCATGGCTGAGCGGCGGAAGTCGCAGTTGAAGCATCCTTCCCTCACTGTCGTGCCAGCGGGCCATTGGCTACAGATCGATGAGCCCCAGCAAGTGGCCACGGCGATGCTGTCAGAGGCCTGGAGGACAGCCGCTAAATAGGGCGGTTGCGAAGGGCGGGGAGCATCCGAAGCGGCTGGTCGCGTTGATTAATCACCTCACTAAGGAATAGCAATGACCGCTACACTTTTTCTCGGATTTGTGGCGATGATGGCAGCGGTCGTCGTAACACTTATCGCCCGCTACCTTAACCGCCGAGCCGCATTCCGCTTGCTGGCTGGGCTGTCGGTGTGGTTCATTTACGTCGGCCTGCTGGGATACTTCGGCGTTGTCAAGAACACGGCGATGCGTCCTCCCGGAATCGCATTCGTTGTCGTTCCCGTTTTAGTCTTTCTCATCTTTTTCATCGTGCGATCCACTGCAAGCGCGCGGGTCGCGCTGGCTTTTCCGCTCTGGATTATTCTGGGCACGCAATGCTTCCGCATCGGCGTCGAGCTGTTCATCCATCAGCTTTGGATCGCCGGCCTCGTGCCCAAAATGCTCACCTTCGAAGGGGCAAATGTGGACATTTATGTCGGAGCATCAGCGCCCTTAATCGCATGGTTGTCAACGCGAGGGCGATTGGGTATCAGACTCGCTCTCGCTTGGAACGTGATGGGCCTTCTCGCGCTGACGAACGTGGTGACTCGCGCCGTGCTAACGTCCCCCGGTCCGTTCAACCTGATCCACGCCGAGGTCCCCAATCTAATGTTTGGGACGTTCCCATTCATGTATATCCCAGGATTTTTCGTGCCACTCGCGGTGGCGCTACGCGTACTTGCGATACGGGCCATTCGCAGTCGGCTACGCACGGACATTTCCGGTCCTGTTTTGCACGTGGCTCGCTGATTCGGCACGATTCCCGATACTTTCAACCCCTCATGTATTAGTGTCTGCGGGTGCTAAATCTACGGACAACTTACGGACAACTAAGAGAGGGGGAATAACGCTTCTTGTCCCGTAAGCGACGCCAGACAAAGCGTTTATGGGATTTAGATACTTGGTTCGGGACCAGGAGGTCGATGGTTCAAATCCTGTGGTTCGCCAAAACTTGAGCCGAGGCCGAAGACGAGGCGGTTCTTAGTAGAGTTGGTCTGAATACGATTATCGCCTCGATACAGCATGAAGACTCTGGAGGGCACGAACCCGAGTGCGCGTGGGGCGCACGTATATAAAGGACCGGCGGAAAGTCGATCCGAACTAGGCCGCTCGATTATAACGATGGTGCAGCCCGCCGAGTCGCGCCTGTGAAAGGATCCGACCCGAAGCTACGGAACGAATCCTGCCGTCAGGTGTCTCCTTCTCAAGTCAGAAACGCAACCACGGCTCGCGAACCCACCCGGCAACCATCTGAAATTGTAGTTGCAGCTCAATTGGTACGATTTAGCGTTCTGTCAACCTGTTTCAACATCGCCTTATTCTTCTCGGCCCAATTGCAGAGGAGCCCTACTGCCTCCGCGAACTTTGCGCCGACCGCGGTCAGGCTGTAATCAACGTGTGGAGGCACTACTGGATGAACAAGACGATTGACGAGACCCCATCGCTCTAACTTCCGTAGAGTTTGGGTCAGCATTTTCTTAGAAATATCTGGGATGGAACGTTGTAGTTCGCTGAAACGGCGAGTTCGCCCTTTTAGGCAGAACAGGACGATTGGAGTCCACGTGTTGGCAATGACCCGTAATACCTGTCGCGCTGGGTACTTCGGGTCGTAAAGTGGTTCGCCCCCTGCGGAGCCGGTCGCTTTTCTCATAGCTGTGTTCATGGTAACCAATTGGTGCCTACTTGTTGCGTGGTGACCTAGTCTCTATAATAAACCCATGAGTGCAGGAGCGCCACATATGACTAACAAAGTTCTAGCCACAGGTGCGCAGCACACGGATGGTCTGGTCGTCGACGTGACTTCGGATTTGATCTGTCCCTGGTGCTTTGTCGCAAAGCGTCGCATTGAGAGAGCTGCATCGATCTTGGGAAAATCATTAGAGATGCGCTGGCACCCCTTCCAACTTAACCCGGAGATGCCCGTCGATGGCCTAAATCGGCGGCTGTATCGCTCCGCCAAATTTGGCAGTTGGGAGCAGTCGCAACCGCTCGATGCACAGGTCGCTGCCGCAGGAAAAGAGGTCGGCATCGAGTTCCGCCACGATTTGATGAAGCTAACACCGAACACATTCAGAGGACACATGCTGCTCGCGGCTGCGCTGAGGGAAGGCTTAGAGATCCAGAACAGGGTTGCCGAACGACTTTTCCAAGCCTACTTCATCAAGGGTGAGGACGTTGGTGATCCCACGACACTGCTGCGGATAGCCCGGGAGTTTGGTGTCTCATTGCTCGGACAGGTCGAAGATTTCGACAGCCCAGCCCTCGTAAGCGAGGTGAAGGAGGCTGAGCGCATGGCGGTGTCCGCTGGCATTAGCGGAGTTCCTCAAATTACGTTCCAAGGGACGGTAGTTGCAACAGGTGCCCAACAAGAAGAGCTGATCGCCGCTTCAATGCGGCAGATTCTGGGAACGGCAGGACGTTGTGAGAACGGCGTCTGCGAGGTCTGACGGAGAAGGTAGATGAGGCGAGCAACAATTGTAGGCGGCTCTTTGACGGGTCTGGCAGCGGGAATTTTGCTTCGCAAAATTGGCTGGGAAGTGAACATCTTCGAAAGGAGTCCGCAGAGCCTTTCTGATCGAGGAGCGGGTATCGTGATGCAGCCAGAAACCCTCCAGATGCTGCGGCTCTGTGGGGCGACGTCTGACGGCGAGGTTGGTGTCTGGCTCACGAGCAGACAGTATCTGGCCGCAGACGGCTCAATCCTTTCGTCTCAGCATATGCCTCAGCTGATGACCTCGTGGGGACTGCTTTACTCGTGGTTCAAGAAGAGCTTTCCGGAGCAGAACTATCATCTCAATCGGGAGTTTCAGAACATTCGACAAAATGAATCGTCCATCACGTCGTGTTTCAAGAGCGGCTTTGAAGATTCAGCGGATCTTTTAGTTGCTGCAGACGGTTTCAGATCACGTACTCGAGCGTTGTTTTTGCCGGCGGTGCAGCCAGAGTATGCGGGCTATGTTGCGTGGCGCGGAGTAGTGCCGGAATCTGACCTTCCGGTCAGTGTTTTGAAGGTTTTCGCTGATTGCTTCACCTTCTTCGAGACGCGGGGAAGCCACATTCTCGCTTATCTAATTCCGAGTGAAACCGGGAGCACCAAAGTTGGGCAGAGGAGGCTTAATTGGGTTTGGTACTGGAACGTGCCTGAAAAAGGGTTGTCGGCTTTGCTGACAGACGCCCAGGGAATCCGCCAAGCGTATGCCATTCCACCCGGAGGACTTCATCCTGAGCAGGAAGAAAAGCAACGTGCCATCGCAGAATCGGTTCTGCCGCCTGTTTTCAAAACGATGCTGAGAGCTACGAAAGAGCCTTTCGTCCAGGCCATCATGGACCTCGCCTGTCCGCAGGTCGTGTTTGACCGGACTATCCTGACTGGGGATGCGTCCTTCGTCATCCGTCCTCATACAGCAGCGAGCACGTCAAAGGGTATCGCGAACGCTTTTGCCTTGGCTCGAGAACTTAGGCCGCAGCAGACCCTTTCCGAATCTTTAGTGAATTGGCAAAGATCCGAGCTTGATAGAGGGCGCAATTTGATGAGCTACGGGCAGGGGCTCGGGGGTCGATCACAAGGACGCTGAATCATCGGAGAACGAAAGCACTCTCAAATGACGGGTCCAATAGAACAAAGCTCAGCAAAAGTAAAATTATTCGGTACAAGGAACTCGGCTCCTGCTCACTCCATTCTCGATTTCCTCCAGCGTTGTGTCGTCGCTTTCGAGTGAATCGAGCTTCAGAACGACGAGGGCGGCGAATGACTCCAAACGTCGAAACGGACGAGCTACAGAGCATTCGGTTTTTACCCGAAGGGTTGGGCCTGTGTCCTCGGAATGGCCCCACAACGGTCGTCTTGTAAACCGTTGGCGGAAACTGGACCTTCTGTCGCCACGCGCCGGGCACCATTCGGTTCTCTGCCGAACGCTCGATGTTTTCTGCGACGGTCTGTGCAACCGTTGTCGTTGGCTTGATTAGTTCGCCATTCTGTTGTGCATCGAGCTTGGGATCATGGGAATCATTACGCCCCTCGCGGATGCGGCGAGTCCGATCTATGCCAACAGCGGCTATCTTCCCGCCGGTGATTACTGGCGGCTCGGCACGATCTTTGGAGCGATCTTCCTCGGAGTGCTTCTCCTGCTCGAAGTTCCATGGGCCGGAATACTCTGGGCGCGGTAGCGGTTCGCAAAAGTGTTCGAAAGTTTTGATTCAGGACGGTTTTGCTGGAGGCGAAATTCCGAGTCGCTTCATCTTGTAAAAGAGCGTGGTGCGCTTCAGTCCCAGCCGGGCCGCGGCCCCGCGCGGTCCGCCGATCTGCCAGTTCGCCTTGTGACATGCGGCGAGAATTTCGCCACGGATCGTGTCCTCGAGTTTCTCACTCGTGGGCTCTGCGCGCAGCGTCACGCGCTTGTCAGGCGATACCAGATCCAATGTTGTCCCACGAGCGAGGATGACTCCGCGGGCCACATAATTCTGCAGTTCACGAACATTTCCCGGCCAGGAATGATTGATCATGGACCGCATCGTGCGGTCCGAAATCGTGCGTATGTCTTTATTCATGGAGACCGAGAACTGCTTCACAAAATGCGTCACGAGTCCGGCAATATCCGTTTTTCGTTCGCGCAGAGGCGGAAGAAAAATCGGAAAGATATGGAGTCTGTAAAACAGATCCTCCCGGAATTCTTGGTTTGAAACCATTTGCTGGAGATCCTGATTCGTTGCCGCAATGACCCGGACGTCTACCTTCGTCGTGCGCGTGCTTCCGATGGCTTCAAATTCCCGCTCCTGAAGCACTCGGAGTATTTTGGGTTGCAATTCAAGGGGCATGTCTCCGATTTCGTCGAGGAACAATGTTCCGCGATCGGCGAGAGAGAAACGACCAACATGTGAATTGACGGCGCCCGTGAACGCTCCACGTTCGTGGCCGAACAGCTCGCTTTCAAGCAGTCCGGAGGGCATCGCCGCGCAGCTCACTTTTACGAGGTTTCGCGAGCGACGCGGACTCAGTTCGTGGATTGCCTGCGCGATGAGTTCCTTCCCAGTACCTGTTTCGCCCGTAATCAGGACCGTCACATTCGTTGGCGCCACCGCTTTCAGTTGGGAAAAAGTCAGTCGCAGACCGGCACGGCGTCCGATGATCTTGTCGAGGAATTCATCAGCTGGAGTCTCGCCACCTCGCGCGACTGCATCGTCGCCGGGAAAGAACCGCGTCGTGTCGTCCCGTAAACCGCCTGCGTGGGGATTGAACTGCGCTACGGATTGGGAGATCGAAGCCATGATTTAGCACCCTCCATCGACTTGAGCAAACAGGTTGGCCATCCGCAATTCCGCGCTTGACGCTTTTGACCAAGTTTGCTTTTTTGCCTTCCGGTGTGGCAAGGGTTCAAGGAACCCGATCCCCAGTAGAGGACACCGGCAAAGATAGATGGCCATTGATTAGTGAGGCGGCTCCTCGGCTATCCGCAGCTTTTCACTAGTAACCCACTCCCGCAGAAACGCCGGACAATTCCGGAGTTCGACGCCTTTAAGCTCGCAAGTTGCAAGAAAATTCACCACATCGCGATCGACGAGCGTCATCTCTGTAAGGTCAAGGGCTACCTTGCCGGTCTCCTGTTCTATCAGCGCTCTGATTGTTTTCACGTGTTCCACCTGAATCCATCCACACAGGCGCAACACGATCATGTTCCCTTTGCTGGCGAGCCGTTCGATCTTGCAGGTCATTCGCGCCGCCTTCTCAACGACGGACTCTTGCGGCTCCTGACGTCTCTTCCAACAGGCATCGTCACGAAATGCAAGAGGAATGCCATTCGTAAAACCTTGAAACGGAATGAGAAGCGAAGCGATGAGCCAGTGTGGATTTCGCGAAATTCGCGAAAAGCATGATTTCACGATTCTAGGGCGCACCCTTGGCCGAACTTGAAATAGTTCTTAGAGATTTTGAATTTCTTGAGCTTGGACTCAAGAGTCGACGGCGGGATTTGAAGTTTGGCCGCAGCACCTTTGGGACCGGAAATTCGGCCCCGGCTTTCTGCGAGTGCGGCCTCGATGATCTGCCGTTCGGGACTCGAGTTTCCATCGGTGTTTTCAGACCCCGGATGTCGCCACGGCGCTTGCCCGGCATTCCTCGATAGCCAAGCTTCATCTACACCAAAGACGCCGTCGGAACTGACAATGACCGACCTCTCGACGACATTCTGTAGCTCGCGGATATTGCCAGGCCAATCGTACGATCGAAATAGTTCGAGGGTTCGCTTGTTGATCTTTCCGAAATTCTTGCCTACCTTTTTGGCATAGCGATGGACGAAATATTCAAGCAACATCAAAACATCGTCCTTGCGCTCCCGAAGCGGCGGCACTTCGATTGGGAATACATTTAGCCTGTAAAAGAGGTCCGAGCGAATCGTTCCATTCGCCTTGGCGGCTTCCAAGTTGCGATTGGTTGCGGCAATCACACGGACATCCACCTTGATGGATACCGTGCCTCCGACCCGCTCGAATTCCCGCTCTTGCAGCACTCTCAGCAGTGCGACCTGGACATCGGCTGGCAGTTCGCCGACTTCGTCCAGGAAAATGGTTCCGGCGTTCGCCAACTCGAAACGGCCCGGTCGGCGCTGCGTTGCACCGGTGAACGCGCCTTTTTCGTGGCCAAACAGCTCGGAGGAAATCAGCGACGGCGCCAGAGCTGCACAGTTCACGCTGACAAAGGCCCGTTCTGATCGGCGGGATCGCTTGTGGATGGCGCGTGCAATCAACTCCTTGCCTGTGCCCGTCTCACCAGTGATGAGGACGCCGGAGTCCGTCGGAGCAACTTTGATTACCCGAGAAAGCACGGCTTGTAACGCCTGGGAGGTTCCAACAATCTCTTCGAACATGGAGACCCGATCCACTTCGTCTCGCAGTGCCAGATTCTCCTTATATAATTGGTCCTTTAGCGCTTCTATCTGTTGAAATGCAGTCTCAAGAGCGGCCCTGGCCTCGCGCTCTTGGTTCACGTTGAATCGCAAAATGGTTGAATCTGTGGGGGACACCGTGCGTACCAGCTCTAAGATTTCCAGCAAGGCAGCTTCAAGTTCGACAATTCCTGCGAAGCTCTTACAGCCGTCCTCGGATTGCTCGTCTGGCGGGGTATTTTTCAGCGACTTTGTAGTAGACGGTTCTTCTATCGACGGCTGATCCGCCTGGAAGATCTGGCGACCGGAATACGACAATCGCCGAAGTCTGTTGACATCTGGAAAGGCTACCGCTTGATCAGCCATGACTCTAGCTCCGGGGCTTTTTCGGCTGCGTCTCGATTCTCCGTGATTCATAAGGATTCACGCGAGAGGTAAAACCTGTGCATCGGGTATCGCGCCATCTGTATTCAAGTTCCGTCAGGATGTAAATGCGCTAGCGGTCTTTTAGCGGTCTAAATGGGATTTCGCTTCAGAAAGCAATAGATTCTAAACGACTAAAGCGGAGGCTGCATGCGGTAACCCGGTCTCCTCCTGTTGGGGAGCCGCGTCACCCGGCAGTACACTCAATTACACTAAATGACCATGGCAGAGAGTCTCGAAGGTCGCGTCCGGCTAGGAGGGTTTGAGATCAATCTTAGGTCCGGTGAACTGCGGCCGGTCGGGGCGGTAAACGGTGACGCCAAACTGTTGCTCAGAGAACAGCCATTCCAAGTTTTGCGAATGCTGATTGACCGCGGAAGCAAGATGGTGACCCGCGAAGAAATCAGGAAGCAGCTCTGGCCCAACGACACCGTTGTGGATTTCGACCACGGCATCAATATGGCCATTGGGGTTCTCCGGCGAGCGCTGGGTGATTCGGCTGATAACCCTCAGTACATCGAGACGTTGGCGCGGCGAGGCTATCGCTTGCTGGTAACTCCTGAGCGGCTGGAAACAACCACAGAAACCGTCCGGGGTGGGGCAGCCATCCGGCAGGGATTGCCCGTACTGAGCGGCCTTGTCGGCAAGAAAGTCTCCCACTATCGCGTGCTTGAGGTGATCGGCGGCGGTGGTATGGGGATGGTGTACAAGGCCGAAGATCTGAAGTTAGGCCGCCAGGTGGCGGTTAAATTTCTGCCGGAAGAGCTGGCCAGCGATCCGGTTGCGCTCCAGCGTTTTGAACGTGAAGCGCAAACGGCATCTGCGTTGAACCATCCCAACATCTGCACGATCCACCAAATTGCAGAGTACGAAGGCCAGCCGTTCATCGTCATGGAGTTGCTCGAAGGATCGACGCTCCTCCATCACCTGTCCCAATTCGAGTCGAAGGCCATCCCTCTGATTCCGCTCTTAGAGATTGCGATTCAAATCTGCGACGGGCTGCAGGCTGCTCATGACAAAGGCATCATTCATCGCGACATCAAGCCGGCAAATATTTTCCTGACGAAGCAAGGTCCAGTGAAGATACTGGACTTTGGATTGGCGAAGTTGGCGTCTACAGAAGAAGTTGAGGAAATGGGCCCACCAGAGAGAGCGGACACTAGTACTTCCGCGGGCTCAAAGGAGCCTTCAAGAGAGACAGGCACGGAAACACCCAAGGGACTCCATACCAACCTTACGCACACAGGGATCGCGATAGGGACGACCGGCTATATGTCTCCCGAACAGGTTCGCAAAGAAAAATTAGACGCCCGCACCGATCTGTTTTCCTTTGGACTGGTCTTGTACGAGATGGCGGCTGGGCAGCGTGCCTTCACGGGCGAGACGGCGGCAATCGTCCACGACGCGATTCTCAATCAGACGCCAGCCCCAGCGCATGATCTGAACTCTGCGGTGCCGCGCGGACTGGACACCATCATCACCAAAGCGCTGGAGAAGGACCACTCGCGACGATACCAGTCTGCCGCCGAGATGCGTGAAGATATCGAGCGAATCCGCAGGGAAGCGCGGCCTGCACACAACACACGAAAGTGGCTCGCGGCCATCGCGTTGATTGTGGTTGTAGCTTTAGGGACCTGGGCATACTGGCGCTTCCTCAACCGGGTGACGCTTTCTGCGAGTGACACGATTGTTCTGGCCGTCAGCAATCAGACCGGCGATCCAGTGTTCGATGATGCCCTGTACACAGCTTTGCGTGTCGCCCTGGAACAGACGCCCTATCTCAATACCCTGATCGATAACAAAGTCCGCACGACTCTAAGGACACTCAACCGTTCTGAGGATACGAAGTTAACGCCGGAGGTCGCGCGTGAAGTTTGCCTTCAGACGAACAGCAAAATGGTAGTTGCCAGTTCGATCAGGGATGCGGGGAACGGCCTTCGCATCGAGCTGAAGGGGATTGACTGTCAGTCGGGAGTGATCGTCGCGCAAGTCCAGCAAGACGCCGCCAGCCGAAACGAAGTCGTGCACCTGTTGGGCGTCTCCGCAGCGCAATTGCGCAACAAGCTCGGCGAACCATTGACGTCCGTTGCCAAGTTCAACAAGCCGCTGGAGCAGGCGACGAGTCCTTCGCTGGAAGCCCTGCAGCTGCTGACGGAGGGCTACAGGCACCATCTCGCTGGAGACCCCCAGACCGCTCTCCAGTATTACCAGCGCGCCATCGATGTGGATCCAGATTTCGCGCTGGCCCATGCCGCTCTCGGGTCTGCCTATCAAAACCGGGGTGAACTCGCTTTAGCTGCAGCGGCTGTGAAAAAAACCTATGAGCTCCGCACCAGGATGACTGAGCCGGGCCGATTTCATGCGGAGGACAGTTATTACGCTGACGTCACCGGAGAACAGGAAAAGGCCCTTCCCATCCTGTTGCAGTGGGTGGCAACCTTCCCCCAAGATTTCATTGCTCACAACAACTTGGCCTGGTGCTTGCAACTTTTGGGACAACCAGACAGGTCTCTCGCCGAAGCGCGCGAAGCGGCTCGCCTGTTGCCTAGCCCTTGGAGCTATGGCGCCCTGATATTACGCAGTATTAATACGGACCGGCTGGACGAAGCGACGGTCACATTCGATGAGGCCGATGCGCGCAAATTCGACGGGACCGGGTTGCGCGAGAACCGCGCCCTGCTCGCCTTCCTGAAAAAAGACGAGCCCGCGATGCACGAACAGTGGAATTGGGCGGTGGGCAAGCCGGGCGCTGAACCCGTGTTGCTTTACGAAAGGTCAGCTCTGGAGGCCTACTATGGCCACTTCCACCACGCTATTGCCTTGGCCAAAAAGGCCGACTCTTTGCGTTCCACCGGCGGGAAGGAGACCTTTCCTGCGCTGCGAGATGCCGAAGTGGGCAACTCGGCCCGAGCTCGACGAGTAGCAGCAAAGGCTTTCAACAAGGCCAAGGACCGCAGCGAGCAATTGGTTCTCGCTCTAGTCCTTGCGCGAGCAGGAGACATTGGGCAAGCGCAGAAACTAGCAGATGCGCTCGGTCACGATTTTCCATTGGATACTGCAGTTCAGTATTACTACCTGCCGACGATTCGGGCTGCGATGAAACTTCATGAGAAAGATCCCGCCGGGGCTGTCGAAGTCTTGCGGCCCACGGCGAAGTACGACTTGGCGGCCCCCGATTCTTTTAATAGTCTTTATCCCGCTTACATCCGCGGCCTGGCGTACCTCCAGATGGGCGAGGGCCGCCTGGCAACGGTAGAGTTCCAGAAGCTGCTCGATCATGCGGGTATCGTGGGAAGAGAAGTGATTGGGGCATTAGCACGTTTACAGCTAGCTAGGGCGCACAAACTGATGGGTAACCAAGTCGCCGCGCGCAAGTCGTATGAGGAGTTTTTGACTCTCTGGAAGGATGCCGACTCCGATATTCCTATCTACCAGCAAGCCAAAGCCGAGTACGCCAAACTGCGCGCAAATTCGAACCGTTCTGACTGAGCTAAGTGGAGCGGGTGTCCTAGCTTGTCCACAATCAGAACTGCAGAGAACGCTTTCGACCCAGATAGGTACCCCTTTTTGTTCCGGACAGGTCTTGCAGTAGCATTCGAAATTGTAAAATGACGCTTCTCGCGAATTTCACGAAATTCGCGAGAAGGTCATACCCGCCTTCCCTTTCCGTTTCAATCGCTTACGAATGGCTCTGCGCTTGCACCTGAGGACGGTGCACGGTGGAGAAGGAAGTAATGAGTTTCGAGCGTACGATGCCGCCGCGAACTTCTAACTAACTCTTTCGCAATCCGAGCAACACATGATTCGTGAACTCCGGTTACAGACCCGAAGGAATGAGTAATGGACCTGACATCTTTCTACCGATCAAAACTCACTACGCCCGCAGATGCCGTCGGGCGAATCGCCTCGGTTGCCATGCTGTCGAAGGGCATGGCCAACCTCTCACGTCGCCGCTTTATGGCCGCAGCCGGTCTTGGCGCCGCCACTGCGGTATGCGCTCCGCGCCTCCTCTTTGCACAGGAGACCGGCATCGTTCCGACGATGATCAACGAGGCAGCACGAGCCAAGATTGAAGCCCACGCGCTTCGTCGCAACATCAGCGTTCTTGAGGGCTCAGGTGGGAATATCGCGGTTCTCACGGGTAAGGGCGGCAAGCTCCTGATCGACTCAGGATTCACAGTATCGAGAGTGCGAATTGCGGCGGCTCTCAGCGCCTTGAGCTCTGACCCTGTCACACAGCTGATAAATACTCATTGGCATATCGATCACACAGATGGAAATGCGTGGGTGCATGCAGCAGGAGCAACGATTACAGCGCACGAGAATACGAAAAAGCGTCTTTCGACCTCAACTCGTGTTGAAGGCTGGAGCTATACCTTTCCGCCCGCGCCAGCCGGCGCCATTCCTACCACCGTGTTTGATGACGACCACCAGGTGCATCAGAACGACACCCGAATAGCTTTGAAGTATTACGGACCAGCCCACACAGATAGCGATATCTCCGTACTCTTTGAAGAGGCTGACATTATTCACGTCGGAGACACATGGTGGAACGGTTTTTATCCGTTCATCGACTACTCGACCGGAGGCAGTATCGACGGAATGATCCGTGCAACCGAGAGGAATCTGACCATCGTTACGGATAAGACGATGATCATTCCTGGGCACGGACCTGTAGGAAATAAGGCCGGACTCACCGAATACAACGACATGCTGGTCGCCATTCGAAACAACGTGGCCGAGCTAAAGAAACAAGGCAAGTCTCTCTCAGAGACGATATCTGCCAAGCCTACGGCTGCCTATGACACCAAGTGGGGTCAATTCCTCATGACACCAGCAATATTCACGGGGCTCGTTTATTCCGGAGTCTAATTCCGAATAATTAAAGCAACGAACTGTTGAAAGGAACTTTGCTATGTCTACTGTAGTGAAACCACTTCACATCGATATTCCAGTGAAGCTAGCGGAGGTGAAGGTTGCCTTCAGTGTCCCTTCCTTGACGTTCGAAGGGGATCTGCCGGCTTCTATCTTCCACCTTCAGCTCATCGAGAACGACATCGCCGACTGGCACTCCAAGGCTCAGGTGATCGCGGTCTTTCACACGAATGCAGGCCACGTAACTTTGAACGACAAGGCGTACAACACCGAACGGAAGGTGGCAACCGGCAATCCGTACAAAGACCTCGTCTCTGACCTGATGAAACGCGGTGTGCACTTTGAGTTGTGCGGCGCGACGGCGAAGATTCACAACTGGGGAAACGAAGACGTGCTTCCCGGAATCAAGATCAACACGGATGCCATGGCGAGGATGACGCAACTCGTTCAGGAAGGGTTCGTGAAAATCTCGGAATGAACCCAAGAAGAAGGCCGCCGGGATGAGAGTCGCACGCAGTGCCTTGCAGCGGCAATCGTAACGACGGCCCATTCGGCTAGAGCTCGTCTCGTTGGCACGACGCTGTCTGACACCTGAAGACTTTGCCGTCTGTAACGCTTGCACAGCGGACGACAAATCGTTCTTATCTCCAGGTGGCGCGCTGGCCAGCGGTGGGTATGTACACTTTCTCTTCATGAAGGATGCATTGCTTCAGTTCAGATCACGCCAAATTCCCCATGTAGAACTGCAGACAAGTTTTAATTGGTCGTTCTTGAGGCGCCCAAGGTGTCTGACCTGAAGTCTTCAGGACCGGCAATGCGGTTCGCTGTCGGCGGCTCTGCGTCGGTCATGGAGGTTTTGCAGTAGCATCCGAAATTGTGAAATCACGCTCTCGCGAATTTCACGAAATTCGCAGTAAGTCATTCCACTCTTTCCGTTCCGTTTCAAGCGCTTACGAATGGCTCTCCGCTTGCACTTGATGGCGGTGGATCGCGGAGAAGGAAGTCATGAGTTTCGAGCGCACGAAGCGGCTGGGAATCCTAGCTCTCTCACAATCCGAGCAACACATGATTCGTGAACTCCAATCACACACCCGAAGGAATGGCTAATGGAGCTGACAACTTTCTATCGATCGAAACCCATCTCGCCCGCGGACGCGGACGGGCGAATCGCCTCGGGTGCCACGTTGTCGAAGGGCATGACGATCAAGTTCGCGGGCCAGGACGAAGAAGCGGCGCTCGTCCTTGCCGCCAAAAGTGGGGGTGGACGCGCATTTGAAATTCTCGTCGAGCGGCACCGGCAAAGGATTCTGGCCGTTGTGCGACGCTTCACCCATATCCGAGAAGATGCGGAAGACATCCTCCAACAGAGCTTGCAAAAGGCTTTCTTCCACTTGCACAGATTCCAAGGGAAATCTCGCTTCTCCACTTGGTTAACGCGGATTGCCATCAACGAAGCCCTTATGTTTCTGCGCAGAGGTCGGCGCCTGCGCGAGGTTTCGATCGACGACTTATGTGGAAATGAAGGAACCGCCCTCGGGCTCAAGATCCTCGATTCACGCGCGGACCCCGAGACCTCCTTTTTGCAAGGCGAGCGGCGCCGCGTTCTATCGGCAGCCATGAATCGGTTGACGCCAGGAATACGAAAAGCAATCGAACTCCGAGACCTTGGTGAGTTATCCATGGAAGAGGCTGCTCGGGTCATGGGTCTCTCGGTCGCAGCGGTGAAAGGTCGAGTATTCCATGGGCGGAAGAAATTACACCAGGTATTGAAGCGTGAATCCATATGGATACTCCGGAAACAGGTCTTGGGGGCGGGTCGTAAGGTGAACGGCCTCTCGCATCGTCAACTCGCCTACGGTTCCTGCGATTAGGCGGGACTCGTGGCAAGGACGGCCTGCAGGAGGACTAGTCAGATGGAGACAATACAAGTACGAAAGGAAAGGGCTGAGCGTATGAAATTGAAAGATAAGAGAAACGAGGCTTTGCAGGTTCGCGTAAGCCCGAATCAGTCTCACCCAGAGAATCCTTCCGTAAACGACAAACCCAGTCACGAAGAAATCAGGCTGCGGGCCTACGAAATCTATCTTGAGCGTGGCGGCCTCCCAGGCAATGAGCTTGATGATTGGCTGCAAGCCGAACGCGAACTCGAACGCCTGGCGCTGCCAAAAGCAAACGGGTTTTCGATCAAGGGAGATGCTCGCTAAGGCAGTTCTCTTCTTGATGACAACAACTTGCGCGACCGGGTCCACGGTTCGCGTGGACGGAGGCGGGGTCATAGCGTAGGGAGTCGGCGGCGTATGCGTGGCAACTGCTTCAAAGGAGTGGAAAAGGAAAGTGTCTACCCGGTGCGTTGTTCTCGTCGCCGGCGCTCATGCGCGAATCGAATCCAGAACGAAATTCACTGTTTTGCGCAAATTCTTCCGGTACGAGGAGGGGGTGTGATGCCGATCAAGCAGCGAGTTCTGCGCAAAGCTAACGATGATGTGTGCTACGTCTGCCGAGCGGACCGAGGACTGGCGCGGTTTGAATTCGCCGTCTCGAATGCCCTGCTGCACGAGGCGAGTCAGGAGTTTCTCGCCATGGCGCAGGCATTCCTCAACCGCAGTCCGCCCAAGCTGAAGGTTTGCTTGAAAGAGCTCATGGCCGCTTGCCGTCCCGTGGACGATGTCCGAAGTCGCGCCGTACTGCGCCATGACAGTTGCGAGAATTCGTTCTTTGGCAGCCCCTTTCTTCGCAGCAGCGGTTTCAGCAAGAATCCAAGATTGCGAGTTAAATCGCTCCAGCCCAGCCACAAAAAGGTCTTGCTTCCTCTTCCAATAGAGATAGACCGTGGCGCGTGCCAATCCGGCTTCTTCGGCGACATCG
>Ga0179587_10000324_pt1 | contig 20177 bp, 18 predicted proteins | sample CZODoug2_1_08_16_FD_185932 | JGI IMG/M metagenome (GOLD analysis project Ga0179587, IMG submission 185932) | Vadose zone soil fungal communities from Angelo Coast Range Reserve, California, USA - CZODoug2_1_08_16fungal | ecosystem: Environmental > Terrestrial > Soil > Vadose zone | place: USA...
CCTCTCGTCGGCAGAGCGGGCGGACCGGGAGGCACGCGGGCTTCGGCCAACCTTGCGGTTTGCGGTGCCGAACGACGCCGCCGTCGAATTCGTCGACTTGGTCCATGGGCCGCAGAAATTCGCGGCGAGCGACATCGGAGATTTCATCGTTCGCCGCGTGGACGGCACGGCGGCCTTCTTTTTCTGCAACGCCGTCGACGATGCGGTCATGGGCGTGACTCATGTGCTGCGCGGCGACGATCATCTCACCAATACCCCGCGCCAGCTCATGCTGCTCGATGCGCTGCAGCTGCGACGCCCGGGCTACGGGCACGTGGGATTGCTGGTGGGTGCGGACGGGGCGCCATTGTCCAAGCGCCATGGCAGCACCAGCGTGCATGAATTTCGCGAGCGGGGATTTTTGAGCCCCGCGGTCCTCAATCATCTGTTTCATCTGGGACACGCCAGCGACGCGGACCGGTGGCTCGCTCCCGCCGACATGCCCGCACATTTCAGGCCCGAGCATCTTGGCCGTGCCTCGGCGCGATTCGACGAAGCGCAGCTCATGCATTGGCAGAAAGAAGCGCTGCAGCGCATGTCGACCGCCGAAATTCGTGCCTGGCTGGGTTCCGACGAGCCGCCCGAATTCATCGATCTGGTTCGGCACAATATCGTGCTGCCGGCGGACGCGGCTCCCTGGGCTGCAGTCGTGCACGGCGAACTTCCTCCCCTCGGGCCGGAGGAGCAGCGCGTCGTAACCGACGCCGGCCCTGCCTTCTTCTCAGCCGCCGCGGAGGCGCTCGATCAGTCGGGCACCGATCTCAAAGAATTGACAAAGATCCTGAAGGAGCGCACGGGGCGCAAAGGCGCCGACCTCTTCATGCCTCTGCGGGTTGCGCTGACGGGCCAAGCTCACGGACCCGAGCTTGCGCCACTGTTGCTGCTCATGACACCGGGAACGGCGCGACGGCGCCTCTTATCACATGCTCAAAATCCATAACTCGCTCACCGGCGAGAAAGAGGAGTTCACGCCGCTGCGCGCCAACGAGGTGCGCATGTACGTCTGCGGCATGACCGTGTACGACTACCTTCATATCGGCCACGCACGCATGCTGACCGTGTTCGATCTGGTGCAGCGCTACCTGCGCTCCCGAGGCTACAAGGTCACGTACGTACGCAATATCACGGATATCGACGACAAGATCATTCAGCGTGCCGCGGAGAAGGGCGAGGACTGGCAGTTATTCGCACGACGTTTCACGAAAGCCATGCACGAGGACTGCGCCACTCTCGGGCTGCAAGCCCCGGATCTCGAGCCGCGCGCCACCGATTTCATCGCGCCCATCATTGCGATGACGCAGACCTTGATCGAGAAGGGCTTTGCTTACGTCGCGGGCAACGGGGATGTCATGTACGCGGTGCGCAAGTTTCCCGACTACGGCCGCCTGTCCGGCAAGAAAATCGACGATCTGCGGGCGGGCGCGCGCGTGCAGATCGATGAGTCCAAGCTCGATCCCCTGGATTTTGTGCTTTGGAAGCACGCGAAGCCGGGCGAGCCGTCGTGGGAGTCCCCGTGGGGGAGCGGACGCCCCGGATGGCACATCGAGTGCTCCGCGATGTCGACGAGTTTGCTCGGCAGCTATTTCGATTTGCACGGCGGCGGCATGGATTTGATGTTCCCCCATCACGAGAACGAAATCGCGCAATCATGCGCGGCCTGCGGTACTCCGTTCGTGCGGCTCTGGATGCACAACGGGTTCGTGCGCATCAACGACGAGAAGATGTCGAAGTCCTTGGGAAATTTCTTCACCATGCGCGAGGTGCTGAAGACCTTGCGCGATCCGGAGGTGCTGCGTTTTTTTCTTCTCAGCAGTCACTATCGCGGCCCGATCAACTATTCCGAGGCGCAGTTGACGCAGGCCGACGAAACTCTCCTGGGGCTGTACCGTGCGCTTGCGGACCAGGGCTCAGCCTACGCGCCGGGTGCCGGCGCGCAGTCCCAGTCCGCCGGCGAGATGCGCGGCCGGTTCGACGCCGCCATGGACGACGATTTCAATACGCCGGACGCGCTCGCCGTGATGCAGGGGGTCGCACGGGACCTCAACACGGCCAAGGCCGCGGGAAGGAACGAGGATGCGGCAGCGTTGGCGGCTGCGTTGCGTGACATGGGCGGGGTTCTGGGACTGCTGCAGCAGTCGCCGGGTGAATACCTCAAGCGCGGGGTGGGAGAGGCTCAACTATCCGATTCGCAGGTCGACACGTTGATCGAGGCGCGGCGCGCGGCGCGTGCGGTGAAAAACTTTGCGGAATCCGACCGGATTCGCGAGGTGTTGGCGTGCGCGGGCGTCGCGCTGGAGGACAAGCCGGACGGTGCGACCGGGTGGCGTAGGGCTTAACCCACTCCACCCGGCGAGCGCTGCGTCAATCCGATCGTCGACTGGCGAGAATCCCTACCACGATGCCGATCAATGCTGCGATGCCGACCACCTGCCACGGGTTGTCTCGTACGTAGATATCGGTGTTTTTGCTGGCCTGACGCGCCTGGGAACGAACCTGCGCCGCGCTGTCGGACAGAGCGCTCTTGGCCGCCGCAAGCGCGATTTTGACCTTCGCCTTGACGCGCGCGATTTCCGGCGTCTCCACATCCCGCAACGCATCAGTCAAATCCTGGACGTTCTCGATGAAGCTGTTGATCTCGCCGTTGGCGAAATCTTTTGCACTGCGTACGTGGCCGTTATCTACCGTGGATTCCATTTGAAATTTCTCCTGGCTTTGCACCAAAACACGCCTCCGCTAAACCCGGCGGCCCAAGCTCATCAGGAAGCTGACGACTGCGCCGATCAGGAATACGACGAAGAGAACTTTTGCGATGCCCGCCGCGCCTACGGCAATGCCGCCGAATCCGAAGAATGCTGCGATCAGGGCGATAATGAAAAAGACGACTGCATAATGGAGCATGGGCGCACCTAAATTGTGTGAGTGAAGACATCCCGTCACGATGCGGAGCGAGTGTGCTGGAGAAGGCGCGTTTCGGCAGTCGGTGAGCGGCCCCGCGGAGCGTAGGATATACCCCACGCGGGCCGCCGGACGGGACGCTGGCGGGTAACATCGACAACATGAAGACGCTTTTGATCGTATATCACTCGATGACGGGAGGCACCCTGCAAATGGCCGCGGCCGCGGCTGCCGGTGCCCGTACCGAATCGGCGCTTCGAATCTCAGTGCTGCGCGCCGCCGAGGCGACAGCCGCGGACGTTCTCGAGGCGAGCGGCTATGTGTTCGCCAGCCCCGAGAATCTCGCCGCCATGTCGGGGCAGATGAAGGATTTCTTCGACCGAACTTATTATGCTGCGCTCGACCAGCTCAATGGCCGGCCTTATGCGGTGATGATCTGCGCCGGCAGCGACGGACGCAATGCCGCGCAGCAGATCGAACGGATCGCCACCGGATGGCGCCTGAAGGCGATCGCGCCGCCCTTCATCGTGTGTACCCACGCGCAGACCCCGGAGCAGATCATGCTTCCCAAGCTGATTCCGCAGACGGCTTTGAAACACTGCGAGGAACTAGGCGCAACCCTCGCCGCAGGCACTGCCCTCGGCATCTTCTGACGGCGCCGCAGCGGCGGGCAAGGGGTCTTCGATGAAGACGCCGGGCGCCGTGAACGGAGGGTCGACGATCGCCTGCTTGATCAGAGTATAAAGTCCGACAAGACAGAGCGCCAGGAAGGCCAGCATCGAGAGCAGTATGAGGGCAAGGTACATTTTGGGCGCCGATCCAAAGCGAAGCTGCGTCGGGATTTTGGTTTCTTAAGATTTCAGTGCTTTCGAAAGGCCACCCAGCCCTTGGTGTACAGCCACAGCAAAGTGGCGATTACGCTGCCTCCCGGCAGCTGAAGGATTTCAGGATCCATATCGGAACTCACGTTCTGTATCCGGGCGGCGATCAGCGCGGCACAGGATTGCAATTGTTCTTTCATCGACATTCTCCGCTGCCGCAGCAACATATGCCTGGGCAACATACAACACGCTAATCAGACATTTTCGAGCATTCTCTTCAGTACCTTTTCCGCCTCGCGCACCTGCGTCTTGGTAACGCCCTTCAGCAGCCGGCCGACCACCCGATCGAGGCATGCCTCCATTTTCGGAAAAGCGGCCTTTCCGGCGGCGGTGACTTCCAGAGCCATGGTTCGGCGAGTGTGGGCAAGCGGAACCCGCCGGATCAGATTCTTGCTCTCGAGGCGGTCTATCATCCGGCTCATGGCGCCACGGTCGTAGTCCATGAATTTGCACAGTTCACAAGCCGAGCGCGCGTTGCCCTTGAGCACGATCTTCAAGATGGAAAATTGCGCCGCGGTCACCTCGAGCGACGCCACCTCCTCGCATCCGAGAAACTCCTGGTCCACTCCGGCGATGATGGCGAGCCGCACCTGCGCCACGAGCGGAGCGAGATCCGTGTGCATCGCGGAGGATTTCTGCTCCTCCCGATCGTCGACAGTCACTAGCGCCCTCATGGGTAAGGACGATAGCTGCCGAGGCAACAATTGTCAAGGCAGCGCACAGAATCAGTATGGCCCCGCGGGGCTCGCCAACGGCAGCCGACTACGGCGGGGGGGACGCGGGCGCACCCACAGGCGCGGGTGTAGCCACGGGCGCGGGCGCGCCCTGAGCGTCGCTGCGCACCGCGGACTGGCGTGCCTCGCTACGTCCTGCGTCACCCGCCGGGGGCGGAAGTTGCTGCATGGTCAACAGCGTCGGATTGACGACCTGCGGATTGTCGCGAAGTTTGACGAAGAGCGGTCCGGCCGTCGGGTGCGGCACGGGAAGTGCCGAGCCCAAGAATCCCTCAGGCACTGTCACCGGGTGCGTGAATTCGGCATCTCCGGCGATGGAGTCGAGGAGAAACAGGTTGGTCCCGACCAGTTTGCATGCCAGTTCCGGCGTGGGCGGGCACTTGAGCTCCTTCAGAGCCGGCAGTCTGACGAGATTCGCGAGGGGCTGCCATTCGCTCGCCATGCCCTTGTTATTCACTCGAAACTTCAGCGGGCCGAAGGTCGAGGGTCCGAAGGCTCTGGCGGGATTGAGTGTGGCGACCGCGACCTGAGCGGTCTCGAGCGTCAGTCCACCGTTGGCGACGCTCAGTGTTGTTGCCGCGGTCTCGTCTCCCGTCGCCACGTCGACATTTTCGTCCCGTGCAAACACGGCGGGAGATTGCGCGCGAATCGAGAAGACCAAGGAGGCGTCCTGCGGCAACTGGCTTGCATCGGCAAGTTGGATGTTGCTGTCATTGGCAGGGGCGGATGCCTGCACACTTTTCCCGATCAAGGCGACGCGCGGGCGCGCTGCGTTGATCGATGCGGTCACCGAAAGCGAGCGTCCGTCCAGTAGCGATACCTTGGCTGCGATACCGCGTTCGGCTTTCAGGCCGGCGGCCGCCTGTGCATCCTGCGCGACCATGGGAAGTTCGTCGCTGCCGCCGCGGGACAACAGATCTCCCGGCGCGAAGGTGACGCCTCTGATCGTCAAGGTGGCAACCTCATCGAGCCGGCTGCCTTTCAGCGTGCCCTGACTTTCGCCGGCGTGCATGGAGAAGCTGTCGTAGCGGCCGGCTTCGGCAAAGGCGTTCAGCGAGACGGGTTGCGGTTCCGTAAGACCGTATTGAGTGACCAGCAGCGTGAAGGCCCCGGGCTTCGACTCTTGCAGCGGCAGCTTGACCTCGACCTCATTGGGTTTAACCGACTTCCAATCCACCTTCAATTCCTTACCCGCCGGGTCTTTCAACATGATGCCGTCGACACAGCCCACGCTGTCCGCTCGCAGATGGACGGTATCCTGGCGCCCGATGATGAGCGCCGCGTCGTCGCCCGCCGCCAGCTCCCATGTGCGTGCGTGCGCATTCATCAGGCGAAAGCTCGGCCCCTGATAAGCGTCGAAGCCCCAATATCCGTGCAGGGACGCCGTCACGCTGTCGCCGAAATTCGTCGCCCCGATTCCGGCGGTGTCGACCACGTAGCCGCCTTGAGCGGCATCCGCGGTGGCCGGCAGCTCCAGCGATTTGCCGTCCGTACCCGTCAATTTCAGCGTCACGCCATGTGCATAGCCCGTGGAAAATACCAGGGGCGCACCTTCGACGGGCAGCACCAGCTGCGTCCGGCGGGCGCAGTAAATTTCCTTCGGATCCACGGCATGCAAGGGCGGCAGCTGGGACGTTTCGACCGCCGGCAGGGCCGTCACCAGGACCGACATGGGATTGTGAAAGGAAGGGGCGGTATTCAGCGTCAGCGCGATTTTGTCTTCGCGTTGCGAGGCCAGCGCCGGGATGTACTGATACTGTGCGGTTCCGAAGGAGTCGAAGATGCGCGCGATATCGAGCACCGACGCGATGTAGGGGCTGTAGTAGCCATAGTTTAGTTGCGGTGTAAAACTTGCCTCCATCGCCAGATCGCTGCCGGGACTCGACGTGAGAGCCTCGACGATGGATGTGCTGTGTCCGTCATTGAGAATGAGCGCCTCCTGACCCTGCATCAGACACGGTGCCTGCAACTGGGGCAGGCGGTCCAGGCACTTTTCTTCGACCTTGATGCCTAAGCTGCGGGCAAGCAAGGGTGCGACCTGGGCGATCTTGGCGGGATCGGACCCATTCAGCAGATGAATGGTCGATAGATATCTTTCCAGGCGCGACCGGTCCAAAGCTGCCTGGTTGAGATCCTGCGATGTGCGCACGAAAGCGCCCGGCCGCCCGCGCACGGCGCTCACCAAGGTTTTGAAGTCCCCGCCGGTCTGCGGTGCCAGGAACACCAACACCTGTCCCGCACCTTCCGGCACGGTGACGGTAAGGCCGTCGGTCGCACATTTGCCGGTCCAGGTCTTGCATGCAAAAAACCAGTTCTCCGGCGGTGGATTGGTGGCGCCGCGAAGAAAGGCGGCGATCATCAAGTAATGGGCCGATTGACTGGACGGTAGGTCGGCCTTCAGCCAGATACGGTCGCCGGCGGCGAGATTCGGCACTTCGCCGGCCGGCAGCGTGCTGGAACCGCGCGAAATCTTGACGTCGAGAACCGGGCCGGCGAGGTCGAACGGCGCCGGTGCTGCATGGGCCGCAGCGACCATGACGCCGAACAGAAGAAAACGGGCATGGCGGAAAATCATGGCGATCGCGGTTAGTCCTCTGGGGTCCATCGGCGTGGTCTTGGAGTGTCGCTCAGATTCGAAGTTCGTGCCGGGACTCAAGCCGTTCATGACCGAACTGTCATGTGGCCTTCGTGTAGGACAGACCGGGTCGCCCGCGGCCCGGCTCATCCGCACGCCCCCCACCTCGCCCGCAGTCCGCGGGTTTCCCCTATGATACGACCATGGATGCAGTCATTCCCTCGGCCCCGTCGAGTGCGCCCGCTGCGCGGGCGGCGTTGCAGTCGCATGTGGTGTCGACCCTCGCGAAAATTCTGCCCGCAAGCTGCATCCTGTACCGGGGAGAAGAGACGGCGCCGTATGAATGCGATGCGCTGACGGCCTATCGTCAACTGCCGATGGTCGTCGCGATCCCGGAGTCCGAAGCGCAGGTAGCGGCAGTTCTCGCGGCCTGTCATGCGCTGGATGTTCCCGTCGTTGCGCGGGGTGCGGGGACCGGCCTGTCGGGCGGCGCACTGCCGCATGCGATGGGCGTGTCGCTATCCCTCGCAAAGTTCAATGCCATCGTCAAAGTGGATCCGGTCGCGCGCACTGCTGTCGTGCAATGCGGCGTGCGCAATCTGGCGATCAGCGAGGCGGCCGCTCCGTACGGCTTGTACTACGCGCCCGATCCGTCGAGCCAGATTGCCTGCACGATCGGCGGCAACGTCGCTGAAAACTCCGGCGGGGTCCATTGTCTGAAGTACGGCCTGACCTTGCACAACGTCCTTCGCGTACGCGGCTTCACGGCGCAAGGCGAGGCGGTGGAATTTGGATCCGAGGCGCCCGATACGGCGGGTCTCGATCTCCTTCCGCTGGTGGTGGGCAGCGAGGGGATGCTGGCGGTCATCATGGAGGTGACAGTCAGATTGCTGCCGCGCCCTGCGCTGGCACGCTGCATCATGGCCAGCTTCGCGACCGTGGAATCCGCCGGCGCCGCCGTTGCCGCGGTGATTGCCGCCGGCATCATCCCCGCGGGCCTGGAGTTGATGGACAAACGAATGACGGCCGCAGCGGAAGATTACGTGCACGCCGGTTACGACCTCGATGCCGCGGCGATTCTGCTGTGCGAGAGCGATGGAACCCCTGCGGAGGTGGATGAAGAGATCGAGCGCGCGATCGATGTTCTAAACGCGAACGGTGCGACGCGCATCGAGATCAGCCGCGATGAACGGCAGCGCTTGCAGTTCTGGAGCGGGCGCAAGAACGCTTTCCCCGCGTCCGGACGCATGAGCCCGGACTATATGTGCATGGACTCGACCATTCCGCGCAAGCGGCTGGCCGAGATGCTGCGCACCATCGGGGAGATGGAAGGCAGGTATGCTCTGCGCTGCGTCAACGTGTTTCATGCCGGCGACGGCAATCTCCATCCGTTGATTCTGTTCGACGCGAACGATCCGGATGAAATGCGCCGCTGCGAGCTGTTCGGCGCCGACATTCTCGAAACCAGCATCAAGCTCGGCGGCACGGTCACCGGCGAACACGGCGTAGGGGTCGAGAAATTGAATTCGATGTGCGTACAGTTCTCGGCGGCCGAGCGGGCGCAGATGATGGCCGTCAAGAGCGCTTTCGATCCGGCAGGCTTGCTGAACCCCGGCAAGGTGATTCCCAGCCTGCAGCGCTGCGCGGAGTACGGAAAAATGCATGTGCATCGTGGCGCACTGAAATTTCCGGACCTGCCGAGATTATGATGAGCGCGGACGCGGCGCTGCAGCGTTTGAGGGATCGCGTCCTCGTTGCGCGCGATTCGAAAACCGCATTGGAAATACGCGGCGGCTGCACCAAAAGATTTTACGGCAATGTTCCCCGCGGTGAGCCGCTCGACGTGCGCGAACTCGCCGGTATCACCAGTTACGAGCCCACCGAACTCGTGGTCACGGTTCTTGCCGGTACGCCGCTGCTGGAACTCGAGTCGGTATTGGCCGAGCGTGGCCAGTGCCTGCCGTTTGAACCGCCGCATTTCGGAGCGATGGGAACGGTGGGCGGCATGGTCGCCGCGGGCCTTGCCGGTCCCGCACGCGCCTGCGTGGGGCCGCTGCGCGATTTCGTGCTTGGCGTCACGATGTTGAATGGGATGGGCGAGAGACTTACGTTCGGCGGGCAGGTCATGAAAAATGTGGCGGGCTATGACGTGTCCCGCCTCATCGCGGGCTCGATGGGAATTTTGGGAGTGATTTGCGAGGTGTCCTTGAAAGTGATGCCCACCTTTCCGGCGTGCAGGACCTTGTATGTCGAGATGGACGAAACTGCCGCACTCAAGCAGTTGAACCGCTGGGCCGGCGAAAGTTTTCCGATGAACGCGAGCGCCTGGTACAGGGGTCGGCTATACCTGCGGTTGGCCGGCGCAAAGGCGGCAGTGGCGCGCGCGCTCGAGGGGACGGGAGGCCGCGAACTCGAGCCGCAGGCCGCTGCCGAGTGGTGGTCGGATATTCGCGATCACCGCCACGAATTCTTTTCTCTCAGCGATGCCCAGCTTGAACGCGGGGAATGTTCATGGAGACTGGCGGTGCCCGACAGCGCGCCGCCGATTGCGCTGCCCGGGGAACAGTTCATCGAATGGGGCGGCGGCCAACGATGGTGGCGAAGCGCGGCACCGGCCTCGCAGATCAGATCCGCGGCCGAACGAGCGGGAGGGCACGCAACCTTGGTGCGCGCGGCCGACAAGCGCCCTGGCGTGTTCACGGCGCCGAAGGCGGCTTCGATGAACATCCATAAGCGCTTGAAGCAGTCCTTCGACCCCGCCGGCATTTTCAACCCAGGGCGGCTATACCCGGAGCTCTAGAGCGATCCCCGATGCAGACGAAACTCAGCCCCGAATTCAAGAACTCACAGGACGGCAGGGACGCCGAGTCCATCCTGCGCAGCTGCGTGCACTGTGGTTTCTGCAATGCCACTTGCCCCACCTACCAGATTCTCGGCGACGAGTTGGACGGGCCGCGCGGCCGCATCTATCTCATCAAGGAGATGCTGGAAGGCGGCGAGGTCGGCCGGAGCACCCAACAGCACTTGGACCGTTGCCTGACTTGCCTCAATTGCGAGACGACGTGTCCGAGCGGTGTGCGGTACGGAAAACTCGTGGGCATAGGGCGCGCGTTGGTCGACCAGCGTGTCGTCCGTCCGTGGAAGGAAAAATTCTCGCGATGGCTGCTCAAGGAAGGACTGACGTCCTCGTTGTTCGCACCCGTGGTGAAGATTGCGACGCGCGCGCGCAGACTCGTGCCCGGCGCGCTGCGGAAACATGTTCCGCGGCCGGCGAGCCCGCGCGCCGCTGCGTGGCCCACCGGCCGCCACGAGCGCAAGGTACTGCTGCTCGCCGGATGCGTTCAGCCCGCATTGCTGCCGAACATCAACAGCGCGACGGCGCGGGTCCTCGACGCCTGCGGGATTGAAACTCTGATTGCCGACGGCGCCGGTTGCTGCGGAGCTCTGCGAGATCATTTGAGCGACCATGAGGGAGGTCTCCGCGATGCTCGGCGCAACATCGATGCCTGGTGGCCGTTGGTCGCCGCCGGCACCGTCGATGCGATCGTCATGAACGCATCGGCCTGCGGTCTCGCCGTCAAGCACTACGGGGATGCATTGGAAGGCGATGCGGAATATGCCAAGAAGGCCGTGCGCATCAGTGCATTGACACGAGATTTGAGCGAGTTGCTTCCCGATATCGCGCTCTCACTCAAGGCTAAGCTGCGGACCCGGGTCGGGCGCATCACCTTCCACGCACCGTGCACCTTGCAGCATGGCCAGGGATTGCGCGGCGGCGTGGAAGCGCAGCTTGCTGCGCTTGGATTCGATGTGCAGCCGTCGCCGCGCGAGAGTCACCTGTGCTGTGGATCCGCCGGAACCTATTCCGTGTTGCAGCCCGGTTTGGCTCGGGAATTACGCGATCGCAAGCTCGCCAGCCTCGCGGCGACGAATCCCCGCACAATCGCATCCGCGAACGTGGGATGTATTCAACATTTGCAATCGGGGACCCTACTGCCGGTGCGCCATTGGGTTGAATTGCTGGATGAGGCGCTCGCTGGATGAGGCGCTCACTGGATTCGGCGCTCCGTTTGGGGGGCTTATCCGCGGATCCGGTGTTGGGGTAGACTAGCGCAGGTCCTTTGTACGGCAAAGCCTAAGAATGCCTCGTGATGCGCGCGCTCAGCCGAACCTGCGCTATGGATCGCCAACTGATGCCGAGAGATATTCGATGATAGATCAATGGATGGTTTGGAACGGCATTGTCTGGGGCGGCTTGGCGCTCACTGCGAGTGCGATGGCCTACAGCGTGGCTGCCTGGGTGGCCGTGCGTACGCAAATCCCCCGGTCGGGGCGCCGGTTGCCGGAGTTGCGGACGCCGGAACGGATGCTGGCCGCGACAATTTTCAAGCCCTTGTGCGGAGCCGAACCCGAAACCTACGAGTGCTTGCGCTCGTTTTGCGATCAGGACTACCCGCATTTCCAGGTGGTTTTCGGCGTAGCCGATCTCAATGATCCCGTTGTCGCCCTCGTCGAGCGATTGAAACGCGAGTTTCCGCATCGGGACCTTGATCTCATCGTCGATCGCAGGCAGCACGGCAGCAGCCGGAAAGTGAGCAACCTGGTCAATATGATGCCGCTTGCCCGACATGACGTTTTTGTAATTTCCGACAGCGACGTGCGCGTCGGGCGCGATTACCTCACGCGGGTCGTGGCGCCGCTTCTCGATCCCGACGTGGGCATCGTCACCTGTCCCTATCGGGGCGTCCCGCGGGCCGGGTTGTGGGCCTTGCTCGGTTCGCAATTCATCAATGAATGGTTCATACCCTCGGTACGCGTCGCTGCTCTGGGAGGGTCCCGGTCCTTTGCGTTCGGCTCGACGATTGCCATCGATCGCCGGGTGCTGTCCCGCATCGGCGGCTTCATGGCCATTGCCAATCAACTGGCCGATGACTATCGATTGGGCGAGATGACCCGCCGCCTCGGCCTGCGGACGGTACTCTCCGACGTGGTGGTCGAGACCAGCGTCGTGGAGGAGCGTTTCGAAGCCCTCGTGCAGCACGAACTTCGATGGCTGCGCACGATTCGCGCCGTGAGACCTGTGGGATACGGCCTTTCGTTCGTCACATTTGGGGTGCCGACCGCGGCATTCGGCGTGCTGATGTCCGGAGGCGCCCCGGCTGCCCTCGCGATGCTCGCGGTCACCGCGGTTATGCGCCTGCTGCTGCATTTCAGCATCCGTCACCATGGCTCGACAACCCTGCAACTCCTGTTGCTGCCGCTGCGGGATGTCCTGAGCCTGACGCTCTGGAGTTGGAGCTTCGCCACGCGACGGGTGCACTGGCGAAACGAGCACTATCATGTGAATCGCGACGGCTCCGTGCTTCCGGTGCTGCGGCTCTGATTGCGGACCTTAGCCGATGCGACGGTTTCTGATCGTCACCGCCGACGATTTCGGGCTGCACGGTGCGGTCAATGACGCCATCGAACAGGCGAGTCGCGAGGGTATCCTCACCGCAGCCAGCCTGATGGTGGGAGCGCCCGCTGCCGCTGATGCGATTCGCCGCGCGCGCGCACTCCCGAACCTTCGAGTGGGCCTCCACGTCGTGCTCGCGGATGGCAAGGCGGTGCTTGCGCCTTCGCTGATCCCCGGAATTGCCGACGGCTCCGGACACATGGACAGCCGCATGCTCGCGAGGGGCGTCCGCTATTTCGCGCTACCGTCCGTGCGCAGACAGATCGAGGCTGAGATTCGCGCCCAGTTTGCGGCATTCGCGCGAACCGGTCTTCCGTTGGACCACGTCAACGTGCACAAGCATTTCCATCTGCATCCCACCATCCTCGGGATGCTGCTGCGAATCGGACGGGACTATGGCGCGCCCGCCGTGAGGATACCGGCCGAGCCCGCCTGGTTCGCAGGCCGCGACGGAGGATGGGCGGCGCGCGCCCAAGGCATCCTTCTCATGCCATGGATCACGCTCATGAAAGCCCGGCTGCGCGCTGCGCGAGTTTTGCACAACGATCAGATTTTCGGGCTTGCCGACAGCGGTGCGATGAACGAAGCGAAAATCCTCGAGATAGTCGCCCGGTTGCCCGCGGGCGTCACCGAAATCTATCTGCATCCCGCCACCGAATCCGGGGCCGCCATCGCGGCGTCGATGAGCGGCTACAGGCATCTCGAGGAACTCCGGGCGCTCTTGAGTCCGCGCGTTCGAGAGGCAATCGACGGGGCCGGAATCACCTGCGGGGGCTATGGCGATCTCGTCGACCGGTGATCGCTTTCGGTCTCCCGCGCTAGCGTCTTGGTGCGGCGCTACGGCCGGACCAACGATGTACCGCCAAGCTCAGGGCCACTCCGACGAACGGCAGCAAAACCACCGCTTCAGCGTTGTGCACGACCAGGGCACCCGCGAGCAACGCCCCGAACAAATACGAGACCACGACAGCGCTTTGGATTTTCACGTCCTTGAGACCCAATGCATCGCCGTTTGCCAGGGAATCGGCAATCGTACCGACGAGCTTGGTGAGCGTCGTCGTGAACACGATGGTGGTCAAGCTGATCGTCTGTCCGATGACGGCTTGAACTCCCATCGCCACCGCCAGCAATAGAATCTGCAGATGGTCCGAGGGCGCGTGCGCGACGTGCGGGGTCCACATCGCATACAGCGCGAAGAACAGGAGCAACCCCGCCTCGGTCGTGAGAAGCAGGCTGAGGGCCTGCCCCTGTGCCCGGCTGCGCCGCTGCAGCACGCCGAGCGCACAGCCCAATACGAAGCCGCTCAAGGCGACCACGGAACCCATCGCCGATTGTGCATCGCTCTGCGCTACGTAGTACGCGAGCAAGGCAAAGTTACCGGTCATCGCCGACGCGAACACCCCGCCCAGCGTGGCAAAGCTGATCACATCCACCGCTCCCGCAGCAAACGCGGTGAGCAGAAGAATCACCTCGATGTGGGTGAAGGAGCCTTTTTCGTTCACTCGTGTCATCCCGCGGGCACCGCGCGCCCGGCCGCCCAGCGGCGCAGCGCAGAGATCTTCTCGGCCATTAGAATGGACAGCGGCCGCGTGGCCGCCATTTCGGCCAGAATCGCGTGTGCGGAGGGCGGAGCACGGCGGGCATTCGCGGTGTACAGCGTCGCGACGACCGCTTGCTCGATTTCCGCCCCCGAAAAGCCCTCGCTGGCGTGGACCAGGAGGGCGAGCGTTTTGTCGTCAAAAGACATGCCGCGCTTGCGCAGGTGAATGGCAATGATCTCCGCGCGCGCGACCGCATCCGGCAGGTCCACGAAAAATATCTCGTCAAAGCGTCCCTTGCGAATCAATTCCGGCGGCAGGCTCGTGATGTCGTTGGCCGTAGCAAGCACGAAGACTCGGGCGTGCTTTTCCGCAAGCCACGTGAGGAAGCTGCCCATGACCCGCCGCGAAGTCCCGCTGTCGGAGTCCCCGGTGGCAAATCCCTTTTCGATCTCATCGATCCAGAGCACGCAGGGAGCCAGCAATTCGGCGGTGGAGAGCGACTCGCGCAAATTGCGCTCGGTCTCGCCCACGAATTTGTCGAACAAGGCGGCGCAATCCAGGCTCAGCAGCGGCAATCCAAACACCGCGGCAGCAGCGCGAGCCGCGAGACTCTTGCCGCAGCCCTGCACCCCGAGCAGGAGGACGCCTTTCGGCGGATCGAGGGCCGGCGCGGAGCCGTCGAATCCCGCGCGTCGCGGCTCCAGCCACGCCTTCAAATTGGCGAGCCCTCCGACGTCGGAAAAAGCAGCGGAATCAAGTTCATATCGCAAAATGCCGCGACGATTCAGCAGTTCGTATTTTGCGCGCATGATGGCCGGAATATCGGACGACAGCAGCGCGCCGTCGTCGAAGATCGCCTTGCGCGCCAGGCGCGCCGTATCGGCGGCGCTGAGTCCGCTCAGGTTGTCGATGAACAGTTCCAATGCCTGTGCATCCGTTTCGACTTTCCTACCCGGATGAGCATTGGTCCACTCGCGCGCGACCTCCGCCACGATCTGACGCCTCTCGGTACGATCCGGGAGGGCAAGATCGCAGCGCGCGCTCAAATCGTCAAGTTCACGGGGCATGTCGATTTCCGCGCTGAGCAGGATGAGCGTGTGGGGACAGCGCTCGTACTCGAGACAGATATCCTTCAGCATTCGCACGTGCACCGGATCCTTCAAGAATGGATGGAAATCGACCAGCGCGTAGACTGCGCACAGGTTGGTCGCCCGTATGTGGCGCAGAACGTCCGTAGGATCCGACAGATTGCGCTGATTGCCGCCGCCCTCGGAATCCAGGCGCCGCAACCCATCCGTAATGGTCCATTCGAATAACGGCAGTCCCTGGGGGAAGCGTTTTCCCGTCAAATCACCGGCGTGCGCCGCGACCGGCGCCGGCATCACGCCGGGAGCGCGCCGGCAGGCCCGTTGCAGCAACTTCAGCACACGACTTTCGTCGCGCGATTCAACGACGATCAACGGCACCCGCGAGCGCAACAGAACTTCCAAATCTCCATAGCTCATGGACCGTCAGATTAGCAGATCATATATACAGTACCGGCCCATTTCGAACCCTGGATGGACGCATCGGCTGCGAACGGGGGACAATTCCGAACGACCCAGGAACCTATCAGACTTGCATTTCCCCCTGCTACGCAGCTGGCAAAAACCACGCTTTTTGCCAGCGGAAACGAAGCTGATGTCCGACAAACGCGCAGGAGCGCGTTTGGTCGACCGGAGGTCGACCCGGAGGGCGTCGTCCAGGGGTGAGACGCACTGCGTCGAACGGGTGGCCAGGATGGCCACCCAGGGCTTGCGCGCAGCAGGGATAGCGTAGCGCAATGGGCAGGCGCAAAAAGCGCCGCAGGCGACTTTTTCCAATGAACTAGGAGTGCCGATATGCCAGAGCCGACGATTGTCTGCCCGAAGTGCAACAACGAAATCCGATTGACCGAATCGCTGGCCGCGCCATTGATTGCGGCAACCCGACAGCAATTCGAACGGCAGCTTTCCGAAAAGGACGCCGATATCGCGACGCGCGAGCAGGGGGTACGCGAGCGCGAGCGGCAGGTGCTGGAGGGCCGGCGTGCTTTGGACCAACAGGTTGAAACCCAAGTCGAAGCGCAGCTCAAGCTCGAGCGGGCACGCGTGGTCGCGGAAGAGTCGAGAAAAGCAAAACTTGCGAGCTCGGCCGAGATGGAAGCCAAAGTCCGCGAGCTGGCCGAATTGCAGGAGGTCCTCAAGGCGCGCGACGAGAAGCTGGCTCACGCACAGCACGCGGAGGCCGGACTCATCAAAAAACAGCGGGAGCTCGACGACGCCAAACGCGAATTGGAACTTAACGTAGCAAGGCGTATCGAGGAGGGACTTGCCGAGGTCCGCAGCAAAGCGCTGCGCGACGCGGAAGACGCGCTGAAACAGAAGGTGCTCGAGAAGGATGAGACCATTCTGTCGATGCAGAGGACCATCGAAGAATTGAAGCACAAGGCGGATCGGGGCTCGCAGCAACTTCAAGGCGAAGTTCAGGAACTGGAACTGGAGGCCCTGTTGCGCGCGAAATTTCCGTTCGACAACATCGAGCCGGTGCCGAAAGGCGAATTCGGCGGCGATATCCTGCAGAGCGTCAAGAGCCCGGGCGGACAATTCAGCGGTTCCATTCTGTGGGAGACGAAGCGAACCCGGAATTGGAGCGACGCCTGGCTCACCAAGCTACGGGAAGACCAGCGTGCCGCCAAAGCCGAGATTTGCGTGCTCGTGAGCAACGTGCTGCCGAAAGGCGTCGAAACCTTCAATCTCGTCGATGGCGTGTGGGTCGCCCATCCACGGTGCGCGCTGCCGGTGGCTGCGGTCCTGCGCAACACGCTGCTGCAAGTCACCCTGGCGCGGCAAGCCTCCGAAGGGCAGCAGTCGAAAACCGAAATGGTCTATCAGTATCTGACCGGCCCGCGATTCCGCCAGCGGATCGAAGCGATCGTCGAAGCTTTCTCCTCGATGCAGGAGGACCTCGACCGGGAACGCAAGGCGATCACGAAACAGTGGGCGAAACGGGAAGAGCAGATCGAACGCGTCATGGGCGGCACGATTGGCATGTACGGCGATCTCCAGGGTATCGCCGGCAAGTCGCTGCAGGAGATCGAGGGGCTCGAGTTCCAGACCTTGGAACTGGATCTAGACCCGAAACCGTGAGCTCAGTGCTTGGCGCGGGCGTACCGGGTGCGAAGCGCATCCAGCATCGGCGAGGCGGCGTGCTGATAGTGATCCGCATGACCGGCGTAGAGAAACCCGACCGCACGTTTCAGATTGAATCCCGACAGCAGGGGCCGGACGACCCCTTTCGCCGCATAGCACGCGGGCATCACGGTTAGCCCCAAGCCGGCTTCGACCAGGGCGAGCACTTGCTCGTCGTTGGTTCCGCGAAACGCGAAGAACGGGCGGACGCCTCGTTCCGTGAAGTGCCGACTGGTTTCCGCGAGCACTTCGCAGTGCCGCCGCACGATCATGGTGTTGTCGGATAGGTCCTCGGCGGCGATGGTTGCCTTGCCCGCCAGGGGATGGCCGCTCGGGATGGCGAGAGCATAGTGCTCCGTGAACAGCGGTTCCGCGGTGAAGCGGTCCGAGTCTTGCCGCACGATCGTCAAGGCCACATCGACCTGCCCGCGCGAGAGGCGCTGCAGCAACTCGCGCTCGTTGCCCGGGATGATCTGCACGCGTTCCGCTTCCGAAGGCCGCTTGGCCGCCTTGATGGTATCGGCAATCTGCGACATCGGGTAGGTCGAGATCACACCGAGGCGCAGGGCTCGGGCGGGCCGCATGTCGAGCACCGCGGCCTCGGCCAGATTAAACTCGTTCTCGATGCGCCGGGCGTGGGCTGCGAGGCGCGATCCGGCGTCCGTTATGTGCACCCGCTTGCTGGTCCTCTGAAACAGCGACGCACCCAGCAGCCGCTCGAGCTTGCCGATGCCGACCGAGAGGGTCGGCTGGGCCACATTGAGCTGTTTGGCCGCCTTCGAGAAGCTGCCGCAGTCGATGACGGCCAGGAAATAGCGCAGAAGGTATCGGTCAATCATAGACACAGACTATGACTAGTCCATCGATCTTTCAATTTTATTATGGGATGCGAGCCGCGTAGCATGTCCGGAAAGCAGTTTTTTCGAGGAGGCCACCATGTCAGCATCGCTGATGGACTTCGGTTTGGGTGAAACGGCGGATGCGATCCGCGAAACGACGGCGCGATTCGCCGCCGATAAAATCACGCCCCTGGCCGCCGGCATCGATGAAACCAATACCTTTCCGCGCGAACTGTGGCCCCAGCTGGGCGGCCTCGGCCTGCATGGCATTACCGTCGAGGAGGAATGGGGCGGTCTCGGGTTGGGGTATCTGGAGCACGTCGTGGCCATGGAAGAGATTTCCCGAGCGTCGGGGTCCGTCGGTCTATCGTACGGCGCGCATTCGAATCTTTGCATCAATCAAATGCGGCGATGGGCGAGCCCGGAACAAAAAAGGCGCTATCTCCCGAAGTTGATCAGCGGCGACCACGTCGGATCGCTGGCCATGAGCGAGACCGGCGCGGGTTCGGACGTGGTCTCGATGCAGCTCAAGGCCGAACGCCGCGGCGATCGCTTTGTCCTCAACGGCACGAAGTTCTGGATTACGAACGCGCCGGAGGCGGACACATTGGTGGTCTACGCGCGCACCGGCAGCGCCGCCGGAGGCATATCCGCATTCATCGTCGAACGGGGCGCGAAGGGTTTCAGCGTGTCGAAGAAACTCGATAAGATGGGCATGCGCGGCTCCGATACCGCGGAACTCGTTTTCGAGGACTGCGAAATCCCCGCGGAGAACCTCATGGGTACGCAGGACGGCGGTATCCGCATCTTGATGAGCGGTTTAGACTACGAGCGCGCCGTGCTGGCGGCGGGCCCCTTGGGATTGATGCAGGCGTGCCTCGATGTCGTATTGCCGTATGTGCGTGATCGGAAGCAGTTTGGACGCCCCATCGGCTCGTTTCAGCTCATGCAAGGCAAGATCGCCGATATGTACGTTGCGTTGAATTCCGCCCGAGCCTATGTGTACGCAATCGCGCGCGCATGCGATGCCGGCAAGACCAACCGGATCGACGCCGCCGGCGCGATACTGCTGGCCTCGGAGAATTCGGTGCGGATGTGCCTCGAAGCCATCCAAGCGCTGGGCGGTGCGGGATATACCAAGGAATGGCCGGTCGAGCGCTGCCTGCGGGATGCGAAACTCTATGATATCGGCGCCGGCACGAGCGAAATCCGCCGATTTCTGATCGGCCGGGAGCTCATCGGCGAATGACGATGTCGAAAAATGCACGGATCAACGCCGAGTTGGCGGCGGAATTGCGCCGGCGCGTTGCGGCCGCGGCGCTTGGCGGCCCCGTAGCGATCCGCGCGCGCCACACCGAGCGCGGCAAACTCCTGCCGCGCGAGCGCGTGGATCGGCTGTTGGATCCCGGCTCGCCATTCCTCGAGATCGGGCAACTGGCGGCATTCGGGATCTATGATGACCAGGCGCCGGGCGCGGGCGTCATCGCCGGCATCGGCCGCGTGTTCGGGCGTGAGGTCATGATCGTGGCGAACGACTCCACCGTCAAAGGCGGCGCCTACTTCCCGCTGACCGTCAAAAAGCACCTCCGAGCGCAGACCATCGCGCGGGAGAATACCCTGCCATGCATCTACCTGGTCGACTCCGGGGGAGCAAACCTTCCCTATCAGGCCGAAGTGTTCCCGGATCAAGATCATTTCGGGCGAATCTTCTTCAACCAAGCGCAGATGTCCGCGGAGGGTATTCCCCAGATCGCGTGCGTGATGGGGATCTGTACCGCGGGCGGCGCCTATGTGCCCGCGATGTCCGACGAGAGCGTCATCGTCAAGAATCAGGGCACTATTTTCCTGGCGGGGCCGCCGCTGGTGAAGGCGGCGACCGGCGAGATCATCTCCGCCGAGGAATTGGGAGGCGCCGACACCCATGCCCGCCGGTCGGGCGTGGTGGACCATGTGGCTGAGAACGACGTACACGCCCTCAGTATTGTGCGCGACATCGTCGGCCGCTTGAA
>Ga0179587_10000325_pt1 | contig 20166 bp, 15 predicted proteins | sample CZODoug2_1_08_16_FD_185932 | JGI IMG/M metagenome (GOLD analysis project Ga0179587, IMG submission 185932) | Vadose zone soil fungal communities from Angelo Coast Range Reserve, California, USA - CZODoug2_1_08_16fungal | ecosystem: Environmental > Terrestrial > Soil > Vadose zone | place: USA...
GCGCCCTACGACAACCGGTTCATCTCGGTCGTTACTATCGGGAACCGCAAGATTGTGCAATGGCGGGATTATATGGACTCACTGACCGCCATGACTGCGCTTGGCCAAACGTAGTAGCAACGGTATGTTTGCGGTCCCCAGCCGGTCTGAATCGCCAGACCGGCATTTAATGCAGTCTCTTAAGGGTAGGCCCCTGCCCTCTGCAGTCCGGATCACGTCGTGATCGAGTCGTACGCGGGCGAGTCGATCTAGCGGCCTCATCCATCAACCGGATAGTGGTTCGTGTTTCAAAAGTGCACCGAGCCGGTCACCAGGAACTCTCTTGGCCGGTTAATGCGCGAAATGTTGAAGGGCGCGCCGACGTCAGCCGCAACTCCGTAAATGGTGTTGTATTCGGTCTGCGTCAGATTTGTGACGCCGGCCGACAGTCTCCAAATGCCGCGCTCGACCCAGCTGGATAAATTCACCAAATGATAAGCCCGCTGGTAGGCCGCGTCCTGAGGATCCCAGTAGGAGCGACCGACGAACGAAGTCGTCGCACGCCAACCCAATTCGTATCCGCCGAAACCGTGTTTCCACTCGAGCGTGGTATTTGCGGTGTACGCAGGCGCAAATGGCACCGTACGGCCCTTGATATTGATTGGCAGAGAAGTCGCTGGATCGATGTAGTTTGGCACCTCGCCCCATACCGCTCGAAGGTAGCCCATTCCGGCGCTCACCTTAAATCCGTCCGGCAGGGGTGCGGAAACATCGAACTCAACCCCGTAGTTCTTGGAGGGGCCGACATTGGTGGTCAAATCGATAATCTGTTTTTCCGCCAGTTGCTGGAACAGATACAGCCTATCCGCATAGTTGGTATAGAAGATGGCGGCATTCAATTGCACGCCATGCTCCAGCAATGACTTCAAGCCCATTTCATAGTTGGTGGCAATTTCCGGACGGTAGGGATGAACGACAAAGTTCTCCTCGATTTCGTCGGCAGGCGTGAAGCCGCGCGCAATCGTTGCATAGGCGTTCAGGGTTGGACTGAACTTGTACTGCACCGAAACCCGGGGTGAGAACTCGTGTCCAACGAGATGGCCGGGCGCGATCGGCAGCACCGCGCCTGTGTTGGGATCAAGGTTGTTGGTGTTCCAAGCCGTCAGGGCGCTCGTGTAGTACTCCGCGCGAATGCCGAATTCGTACTGCCAATTTTCATGATGGTAAGTCACGTCACCGAACAGAGCATATTGCCTCTGCGACTTTTCGTCGCGGTCAAAGTCAGTGCCGAGAAGCACTGGGTTGAGGGGATCGCCGTTGTAGATGTTGTCGACGCTCAGCGTCGCGCTCCGGCGTCCCTGAAAAAATGCGCCGACGAGCCAGTCGAAGTTCGAACTTCCTGTCGATGCCAGTCGAAACTCCTCGCTATAAATACGGTTGTCGGCATTCTGCTGCAACAAATCAAGTGGGATAGGTTTCTTGTTGAAATCTGTATTTCCGCGATTGTAGGACGTAAAAAAGGAACTCAACGAAGTAAGTGCGACCTCGGCGTTTATCTGATGATCGAACTGCACATCCACAGAACCAATGTGCCGGGCGAAGTGGGGGATAAAGTAGTCATTCACCGAATACGAGTAGGTTTGCGAGTCGGGCGGCGTGTATAGGAGATTCTGGGAACTCGTATTAAAATCATCTGCGCTGACATGGACGCGAATTCTGTTGTCTTCGTTCGGCGTAGCTACCAAGGTAACTCGGGCACCATGGTCGTTGGCGTCACCGAAATCGAATTTGTTATAGGTATCATAGATATACCCGCTATGAGTGTCATAGTAGACGCTCGCTCGTATGCCGATTTTGTCATCGAGCGGACCGGAGATTACCGCCTGGTAATTGCGCGTGCGATATGATCCGAATTCGACGGTCGCCTCGTTTTCCCAAGTACTCGTAGGATCCTTGGTCACGTACTTGATGGCTCCGCCCACGTTCGCGCCGCCAAACAAGGTGCCCTGAGGGCCTTTCAGCACCTCGATGCGTTCGATGTCGATCGGCCTCGCAATCTGCCCCTCGAACAACTGCACATCGTTGGCATAGAAGCCGACTCCTTGCACCACGCCAAACGCACCGACGCCGCGTAGTGTCACATCCGGCGTGTTGTCGTGAGCCTCGTCGATATTGAGATTTGTCACCAGCGAATTTAGGTCGTCGAGTTGAGTGACGTGCGCCTCCGCAATGGTCGCGGCCGAAATGGCGGTGATCGATGCCGGAATGTCTCTCAGATTTTCGGAACGCTTTCGCGCAGTGACAACGAGTTCCGCAAGCGCGCCCACATCTGCACTCTCGGCAGAGGACACATCTTTCTCCTCCGCGCCAAACGACCCTGTGGCGCTGAAGCTCGCGGCCGCGCCCAACGCCAGAGCAATTAGGCCAACCGGTACCGAAAATCCGAGCCCGGCCTTTCGAGGGGCGGGTTGACTTGCCGAATCACGCATTTAGTTCCCCCTTAACTGCCGTCTTTGCCTACGTTTCTCGGCCGACGCCGATTTACTCGTCAGCTGCAATGAGTTATGCAATCGTTTGCACTATATGTGCGATCACTGTGACACACCATCGCAATTCCAGAAACGATGAGTTTCCAAAAGTTCTATATCGTTTTGATGCCGAAAATGCCGGCCGTGCTGCCGCCATCGAATCTAGGTGTTGGGATGAGAACGAACTCTCGGGTGGCTTTGCGATTCATCGCGGGGAGCGAAGATCTAGCTAATCTTTCGAACGGCCGCCTACGGACTCGTGAGCGCGATCGTCATTGCACGCGCCGAGCGCGGTGATAGCTTTCGAGCGAGAAAATTGCCAAGTACCTCGACCCGCTTTGGTCGCAGTCCGCCGGGCGGCGTCACCCAGTACACTGCACCGGAAGGAAGCGACCAGTCCGGTAGCAGTCTCTCCAGCCGACCATCGGCGATTGCATCGCGCAAGAAGAATTCCGGAAGGATACCGATAGCCGTTCCAGCGACTAGAGCTGGCATCATCGCATCGCCATTGTTGATGCGTAGCGGGCCTGCGGGCCGCACGGTCGCTACGCTGCCATTTTTATTGGTAAAGGTCCAAGTGCCGGGCTTCTTTGAGTGCGCATAGTCAATGCAGAGATGCTCTGCGAGATGCATCGGGTGGTTCGGCCTTCCATGCTTCTTCATGTATGCAGGCGCAGCGACCAAGTACCGACTCATCCTAGACAGGGTCTGTGCAACTAGCGAAGAGTCAGGCAGCGCCGAGATTCGGATGGCCGCGTCAAAGTCTGCATCGAGCATGTCCACCGTGTCGTCGTTCAATTGAAGGTCAATCGATACGTCCGGGTACGACGCAAAGAACTCCGGTAATATCGGTGCGACATACAACACACCAAAGCTCATGGGCGCCGCGAGTCGCACTAGTCCGCGCGGCGCGGCAGACTGGGTTCGAGCCTCGTCCTCTGCTGCTTCGCCCTCAGCAAGAATGTGCTCTGCGCGGACGAGGAGCTGACTGCCCGCATCTGTCAATGCGAGGCGCCGAGATGTGCGATGAAACAGTCGGGCTCCCAACTTTGCCTCAACCCTGGAAACGGCTTTGGAAACGGTGGCCTGCGAGAGGCTCAGCTCTGTCGCCGCACTAGCGAAGGATTTCATTTGCGCAACCCTCGCGAATATTGCCAAGCCCTCCAAATCAGGTAGCTTGGGCATTGGGGGCCCGGCGCCGGTCATATTTGGAATATTTCATAGTGTTTGCTCTCGGCGTCTCACCCGGCATCGACGAGAACTAACTCGGTGTCTGTCAGCGCCGTTATTTTGATCAAGGGCTCGTGTTTGATGGCCACGCCATCGCCAGCCTCGATCCGCTGGTCATTCACAGTGACGCTGCCGAGGGTGAGCGCCATATAGGCATTCCGACTGGGCGGCAGCGGATACTCTACGGCGTCCCCCGCCGCGAGGGTCGCTCCTAGAACGCGAGCGTCGCTCCGAATGGGAAGCGCCTCCCCGTCGTCCTGTAATCCGCTCGCCAACGGGACCAGACATCCGGCGCGTTCACTCTTAGGAAAGGGCTTGGTATCCCACTGCGGCGCGCCGCCGTGCTTGCGGGGGCGAATCCAGATTTGAAAAAGCCTTAGTGGGATGTCTTCGGGATTGTGCTCATGATGGCGAATGCCCGTGCCGGTGCTCATGACCTGCACGTCGCCGGCTTCAATGCGTCCGACGTTGCCCAGGCTGTCCCGATGAGCCAGCGCACCCTGACGAACGTATGTGATGATCTCCATGTTCTCGTGTCCGTGAACAGGAAATCCCCGCCCAGGCTCAATTTCATCATCGTTCCACACGATGAGTGAACCGAGCGCTGTGTGCGCGGGATTACTGGCGCCGCCGACATAGAAATGGTACTTCGCCTTCAACCAACCGAGATCTACTCCGCCGAGTTCAGCCCATCGTCGATGTTCAATCATTTTCACGAACCAAGGAGTGGTAACGCCAATTGCGATGCGTTTGACTCTACAGAAGGGCAAGCAGTTTGATTAGCCACTGCCGAGAGGACATAGTGTTCTCATGGCAGGACAGATTAGGGTCTCCGAAGCCTCGAGCGACATTCCAGGCCTTCGACGGCTGAGCGGCTGCTCTGGTCGGGCCCCGTGATAGTGGCCTCTTTAACGGCTCTGCGAGTACCAAGAAATCCACCCTTCCCCACCGAGCTTTCCTCCCGGCTCGACTTACGATATACATTACAGATGAGACGATGGCCTGACTGGCAGCCGCATTTCGAACAGAATGTCCCACTGGGTGAACGAATTGCATGCGTGACTTCAACGATTTGCGCTTTTTCGCCGCGGTTGTAACCCATCGCGGTTTCTCAGCTGCCGCTCGAGAATTGGGTGTCCCCAAATCTCGTATCAGCCGACGAGTCGCTGTGCTTGAAGAGCAACTGGGTGTTCGGCTGTTAGAGCGATCGACGCGACAACTGAACGTCACGGAAGTGGGTCAAGACGTCTATCGCCATGCCCGCGCCGCCATGGTCGAAGCCGAAGCCGTCGACGAGGTGGCGGCGCGTATGCGGTCAGAGCCTCAGGGCCTGATTCGCCTCAGCTGTCCTCTGGGGCTGCAGCGTACCGTCTCCCATGCCCTTCCGGCATTTCTCTCCGAGTATCCGCGGCTTCGTATACAGCTTCTGATCACTAACCGACCGGTCGATCTGATCGAGGAGGCCGTTGACATCGCCATTCGTATCCGCGAACGGCTCGACACGGACGCCGACCTAGTAGTCAAGCGCATTGGAACCAGCCGGCGGATTTTGGTGGCGAGTGATTCTCTATTGCAACAATATCGGCGGCCGAAGACCCTGGATGACCTCTCACGACTACCGACTCTGCATTCAACCGAACGACCGGGGCCTGCGAGCTGGACGCTATCAGGCCCTGACGGACGTACGAGCAAGATCAATATCCAGCCGAGATTGTCAGCTGGAGATTTCGCCGTCCTGCTCAACGGGGCCGTTCATGGCCTCGGCGTGGCGCTTTTGCCGCAAGTTGACTGCCGTGATTCCATTGCAAGCGAGAAGCTCGAACGAGTACTACCTGAGTGGAGCGTGGCGGACGGCATTTTGCACCTGGTTTTCACTTCCCGCCGCGGGATGCTTCCGGGGGTACGGGCGGTCGTCGACTTCATCGCGGAGGCGCTCAAATCGCAAGATACCGCGTAAGTTTTTTCTACTCACGCCGATCTTCAAGCACTATCCTCAGTCCGCAGACCCATCGCGCGTTCTAACTGCTCGCGAAGAATGAACTTTTGCACCTTGCCGGTAACCGTCATCGGAAAGTTGTCGACAAAACGCACATAACGTGGAATCTTGTAATGCGCAATCTGCCCTCGGCAGAACGCGATTATTTCTTCGTGATTGGCACTCTCGCCTTCACGCAAGCGGATGACCGCGCAAACCTCCTCGCCATACTTCGAATCCGCCACACCAACGACGGCGACGTCCAAAATCTTGGGATGGCGATAAAGGAAATCCTCAATCTCCCGCGGATACACGTTTTCGCCGCCGCGAATGATCATGTCCTTGACGCGTCCAACAATTTTACAGTAGCCGCCTTCATCCAGCGCGGCGAGATCGCCGGTGTGCATCCAGCCCGCTTCATCTATTGCTTCCTGTGTCCGCTCTGGATCCGCCCAGTAACCTCTCATCACGCTGTAGCCACGAGTCAGCAGTTCACCCGATTCACCACGCGGCACAATTTTGCCCTCTGCATCGACAATCTTGACTTGAACATGCGGATGCACGCGCCCGACGGTCGTCACGCGCTTCCCAAGTGGATCGTTCACATGCGATTGAAAGCTCACGGGACTCGTTTCGGTCATGCCATAACATATCGTAATTTCGCGCAGGTGCATTTCATCAACCACGCGACGCATCACCGCTGTTGGGCACGGCGCACCCGCCATAATGCCAGTTCTCAGCGACGACAAGTCAAAGCTATGGAACCGCGGATGTTCGAGCTCCGCAATGAACATGGTGGGCACCCCATGTAGCGCTGTGCAACGTTCTGCTGCCACGGCGTCTAGCACCGCTTCGGCATCGAACGACTCGGATGGGAACACCATTGTGCTCCCATGCGTCACGGCAGCGAGGACTCCGAGCACTGTGCCGAAACAGTGGTACAGCGGTACCGGAATACAGAGCCGATCATCCGGTCCTAGCTTCATTGCCTCGCCAACGAAATACCCGTTGTTGACAATGTTGAAATGAGTGAGTGTTGCGCCCTTTGGCTGGCCGGTAGTGCCGCTTGTGAATTGAATGCTCACCGAGTGATCCGCGTCGACCCCGTCTGCTACCGCCTTGAGTTGGTCGGCGGGCAGCCCGACGCCGACCTCACACAACTCGTCGAATGATAAAAAACCGGATACCGGCAGCCTGCCGAGATGTACGAGGAACTCGAGCTGAGGGAGGGTATCGAAAGCGGGTCGGCCGGCCAGCAAGGATCGAATCATTTCTAGGTAGTTACTCGATTTGAAAGATGGCGCAACAATGAGCATGCGGCAGTCGACTTTGCCCAGGGCGTATTCGAGTTCGGTGATGCGGTAGGCTGGGTTAATGTTGACCAAGATCAGGGCTGCGCGCGCCGTGGCGAACAGCGTAATCACCCACTGCAGATTGTTTGGCGACCAAATCCCCACTCGGTCACCCGGTTTCAGTCCGCAAGCGAGCAGTCCACGGGCGAGCATGTCCACTTGGTCATTCAATTCGCGGTATGTGTGACGTGCACCTTGATGCCGGACCACCAGAGCTTCGTGGTTCGGCCAGCGCTCGGCCGCCAATTCGAGCATGTCCCCCACGGTTCGGAAGAGCAGCGGCTGCTCACTGGTTCCGCTGGCAAAGCTCGGTTCCGCAGTCATGGCTTACTTCCCGGGTGCATACGCTAGTCGTCCTTAAGCGTGCGAATTTCCCAAGGGATAATGACTCTTCGAAATATCATCGGATCGGTCCAACCAGTCCGTTCGCGGCCAAGATGGCCGCCATTCGGATTGATCCAGGCCTCCTTTGGCACATCACCGTTGTTCAAAAGCAGATCGATATCGGAGATCGGGACTTGTGTATCCTTCACGCCGCCGATCACCAGCATCGATGTAGTCGACTTGCCGAGTAACCCCAAGGCATCTAGTGACAATTTTGGGAACTCTCGAGCCAGGTCATCGACCGTCTCGACGTTGTCCACCAGACCTAGGAAGGAAGGGACGATATCGAACAAGTACTCTCGGTTCCCCAACAACGAAGTCTTGACAAAGTCCGCCTGAAAGAAACTGTGGACCGGCGGTGATTGAACCACTACACCGCGCAACCGATCTCTCTCTACAATCGCAAGCTTGGCTGCCCAATAGCCCCCAAAGCTAACACCATGCATGACGATGCGCTTCGGGTCGATTTCCCTGCGCTTGACCAGATAGTCGATCACCCTACTCAGTACACGGTCCGCTGTGGGACTGACCTTAACAGGCGATTGCCCGGTGCCGGGTCCATCAATCGAGAAAAAGCCGATACCGTATTCGATCAATGCGCCGTAGCTTTCGGCGAGGTTTTCCTTTCGACTATCAAGTCCGCTAACGGCGATTACCAGAGGAACCGGCCCGGTCTTTAGACGCGGCAGGCGCAGATAGCCAACGATCTCCTTGCCTTCGAAAGGGATCCGGACAACTTCAAGAGGGGGGCTGAGTGATTCTGTACTCCTGATGAAGGCGTCTAACGCCTTGACATAAGCCGTTTTTTTGCCCTGGGAAGAAGCCACCGGCCACTGCGCGAAATAATAGAGCCGCCACGCACGCAGATAGTTCGCCCGCCTCTCTTCTGGAGAGCTCAACGTTGTGGCGGCCTTGTAGTAGCGATCAGCGACCGCGCTCCAAGCGGTAGCCCACTCATCACGATCTCGAGTCTTGATGCTCGCCAGCGCTTCGCGTACATCGCCCGGATCCAGGCCTATCAGCGGATAGGCTCCACGCTCGGCTCGCGCCTGTGTCTCTATCTTGATCTCGTCAATCGTGCGCTCTTGTGCGGCCAGTCCTGAAGCGTGGGACCCGAGCGCCATTAGAATGAGCAATCTCCAGACGAAGCGTGGATGCATTGCTGTCCCCCACCGTCGCCTGCCGCAATTCGCGCGAGCCAGACCCAATTCTGCTCGAGGTTCGCGCCACGTGCGGCAAGAAAGATGAAAGCGCATCTAGAATGGTCCGTTGGAATTCTTCCACCGGGCGCGCGGAGGAATTGGTGATAACACGTCCCAGTGCTCCACAATCTTCCCGTTCTCTACCCGGAAGAGATCGTAGTTGGCGGTTGGATGGGGCTCCGTGCGCGCTTCGACCAAGGCCAGCACGAAATTCCCATCGGCCACGTAACGCCGAGGCTGCAGAACAGGTACGACGCCAGGTTTGGCCACCTCAGAGACACGTGCCCTCAACCGCGCGGTACCGTCGCCGATATTGGAGGCGTGTTGCGTATAATTGTCGCCTTCAATGAATTCTCCAACGCGATCAAAATGTAAATCCACCGTTACAACTTGTTTGAAGTTTCGTACGAGAGCTCGGTTCGACTCCGTCTTTTCACGATCAACGACCGCCGTGGGACCGTCGACCTGAGTATGGCCGGAGAGATTTGGAGCCGTTTCAAAATCTTGCCCCCCCCAATGTTCAACAATTTTACCGTCTTTGAATCGGAAGAGGTCGAAAGCTATGAGAGGAGCCGCAACGCCCCGGAGGCCTTCGTATTTCGAATGCAGCATGACCATGTCGCCATCGATCAGGGTGCGATAAATCGTAATCTTGGCAGCGGGAGACCGGGCCACCTCAGCGGCGAACGACAACAATCCAGGTAGGCCGTCGGCGATAGTTGGATCATGTTGTACAAAAGATCCCGTAAATGACCGCTCAATCGTTGTGGCATCCTTATGTAGAAAAATATCGATCATGACTTGGCGCGCTTTCGCGCCCAAATCCAATGAGCCCGCCACATCCACACCTTGCACTTGTCCGGATGCAAAGTCCGACAGCATGGCGAGGCCTCCCGTCAAAGTTGCCAAGGCGAGCCACGTTTTCAATGCGCAGTGTCGAAGCATTTTCATGTCAAACCATGTAGTTGGTGCAAACGTTTGCATTACTATACTCGAAACCCCTCTCGCTGTGCAAATCAAACTTGAGAGTCGTATCGTCATCAGCATAGGCGCTGAAGATCGGACAGCTACTCGAGACTCATCGGCACGACGTAGGGGAGATTCTTCAGGAATCCTACGAACACGAGCATCTGGGACTGGGCGAATACCGCAAGCTGCTGAATCTGGTAGCAGGCAAGAGCATTCTGCTTGAGGAATACGCTCGCGAACAGATCGCCACCGAAGAGGAACATCTCGCGACCATCCGCAAGATGCTGCGTAAGCCGGCTTCGATCAAGTAGTTCATTCTCGCTAGCGCGGCCGGTCGACCGGCCTATACCCTTCGACACTACTGCCGATATCTGCCATCGATTGAATGTCGCCACAGCACTTCCTTCACTGCGTGCGACTGACTTTTGCGCAATATCAGTGACGCTCGCTCTCGCGTGGGCTGAATGTTCTGGAGAAGATTTGGCAGATTGATTGACCGCCATATTCCCTGCCCCGTCTTTCTGACTTCCGCTGGCCGCAGATCTTTGAAGTGATGAAAATAGGAGGTGGGCCGTTGGAATACTGTTCTCTGGAGTACCGAGAACCGCTCGACGTACCATTGCTCGACATCATTTTCATCCGCATCGAGGTAGACGCTAAAGTCAAAGTAGTCTGCGGCCACGGCGGCGCTATCCCGCGACGACCCCTGCAAGACATTGAGCCCTTCGAGAATCAGGACTTGGGGCTGGTTTATGGTTTGAAATTGTCCTGGGACAATATCGTACAACTCATGGGAGTAGACAGGCACCCGAAGCTCCGACTTCCCTTCTTTTAGCTCCGCCAGAAACACCAGCATTCTTTCGAGATCATAGCTTTCTGGAAAGCCCTTACGACCCATTAGGTTACGTTTTTCAAGAATTGCGGTTGGCCACAAGAAGCCGTCCGTCGCGACCAGTTCTACCGTTCGGCCTGCCTGAGCCAGCAAGGCGTGGAGAACCCTGGCGAAGGTGCTCTTTCCAACGGCTACGCTCCCGGCCACTGCAATCACGAAAGGACAAACGTCATTGGCCTCCATTTGAATATCAAGGAGTCGGCAAAGAGGTCCAATGACCTCCTCCACCTCCGATACAGGCATTGGCTCATTGACGCCCTTGAGCAAAGTCAGCGCGGCCGGGGCGAGCCGGTAGCTTCCCGCATCGAATCGCGTCCACTGTTGTCGAGTGAATGAATCGTAGAAGTATGGCGACGTGTCACGTCTCATTGGATTAGACCCCGCAAGATGAACGCTGCGTCATTTACAAAAAAAATGCTGACGTCGACACCTGCGGTTACTTACGGTGCCTCCGTCATCTGGGTCCAGCTCCCCACTTCACCGGCCTTCTCTGGGCTGTAATTCGGATTATCGGAGGTGCGGTAGTTACCGAACCATCGGTGAAGTGATACTGGCCGAGATTCGAGAGTTGCGTCGTACCTCCGTTGGGATCGTTGAGGGTGTCAACGCCGCGAATCACATCGTCCCAATGGTCGGCAGCGCTGCGTTTGCCGCCATCCCGCAGATAACAGGCATTGTGAGATGTATATATTATTCAACAGGTTATATCGTAAATTTGCGGGCGAATGTCACGGGCTCCGCAAAGAAGCAATGCACGTGGTCAGCAAAGAGGTGTCGCAGACCGAACGTGATTCCGCCGGGGGCTCCGCCCACGCCGCACTTGCCCTGCCAGATGTGTAGAGGACTTGCACCTCTAAATGAGTGCGCCCTTGCCGGGCGCACAAAACAGAAAGCGGGCCGAAGCCCGCTCTCTTTGACTGTAACCGGCACTTGCAGGGTTCGCTGCAATGGGATGTTACATGTCCATTCCGCCCATGCCGCCCATGCCGCCGCCCGGCGCGCCATGCGCATGCTCGTCTTCCTTCGGCGACTCAGCGATCATGACCTCTGTCGTGAGCAATAGACCCGCAACCGACGCGGCGTTCTGTAGAGCCAGACGCGTGACCTTGGTAGGATCCAGGATGCCCATTTCCAGCATATCGCCGTACTCGCTGGTCGCGGCGTTGTAGCCGAAGGTGCCCTTGCCCTCACGGACTCGGTTCAGCACCACAGCGGCGTCTTCACCGGCGTTCGCCACAATCTGGCGCAGCGGTTCTTCGATCGAGCGGGCCAAGATCTTGATGCCCGTGGTCTGATCATCGTTGGCGCCGACCAGCTTCTCGATGGCCTTAAGCGCACGCAAAAAGGCCACGCCGCCGCCCGGAACAACGCCCTCTTCGACGGCCGCGCGAGTTGCATGCAGTGCGTCTTCGACGCGGGCCTTCTTTTCCTTCATTTCGATTTCGGTCGCCGCACCGACCTTGATCAAGGCTACACCGCCGGAGAGTTTGGCAACGCGCTCCTGCAGCTTTTCCTTGTCGTAATCGGAGGTCGCCTCCTCGATCTGCTGGCGAATGCTCTCAACGCGCCCCTTGATGTCCGCCGCCTTGCCGGCGCCGTCGATGATGGTGGTGTTCTCTTTCTCCACCAGCACCTTCTTGGCTTCGCCGAGATCGCTCAGCGTCGCCTTCTCGAGCGACAAGCCGACTTCATCGGAAATGACCGTGCCGCCCGTCAGGACAGCAATGTCCTGTAGCATGGCCTTGCGACGATCGCCGAAGCCCGGCGCCTTGACGGCGGCGACCTTGACGATACCGCGGATCGTGTTGACGACGAGGGTCGCAAGCGCCTCGCCCTCGACGTCCTCGGCGACGATCAGCAACTGGCGGCCGCTCTTGGCAATGGTTTCGAGCAGCGGTAACAGTTCGCGAATGTTGGCGATCTTCTTGTCCACCAGCAGGACCAGCGGCTTTTCGAGCTCGGCGCTCTGACTCTGCTGATTGTTGATGAAGTACGGCGAGAGATAGCCGCGATCGAACTGCATGCCCTCGACCACTTCGAGTTCGTTTTCGAGGCCCTGACCCTCTTCGACGGTGATTACCCCTTCCTTGCCAACCTTCGCCATTGCGTCGGCAATCGTCTTGCCAATGCTCTCGTCCGAGTTCGCAGAGATCGTGCCGACCTGGGCGATCGCCTTCGGATCTTTGCAGGGCTTGGAGAGCTTTTTGAGCTCCTCTGTGGCAGCAATGACCGCTTGGTCGATACCGCGCTTCAAATCCATCGGATTGGCGCCTGCAGCGACCGATTTCAGGCCCTCGCGGATGATGGCTTGTGCGAGTACGGTGGCGGTAGTGGTGCCGTCACCAGCTTCATCGGAAGTATTCGACGCTACTTCCTTCACCATCTGCGCGCCCATGTTTTCGAACTTGTCTTTGAGTTCGATCTCCTTGGCGACCGAGACACCGTCCTTGGTGACGGTAGGAGCGCCGTAGCTCTTGTCGAGCACTGCATTGCGGCCCTTGGGACCCAGCGTTACCTTGACGGCATTCGCCAGAACATTCACACCCCTGAACATGCGTTGCCGGGCGTCGTCGCTGAAGCGTACGTCTTTTGCTGACATTAGCTGATACCTCTAGTTGAATCGGTTAACGATGACGATCGCCGATTGAAGCGTTACTTGCCTTCGACCACCGCCATGACGTCTTCCTCACGCATGACTACCAGCTCATCGCCATCCATCTTCACTTCGGTACCGCTGTACTTACCGAATAGAATCCTGTCGCCGACCTTGAGGTCGAGCGGGCGAATTTCACCGTTTTCCAAAATCTTGCCCTTGCCGACTGCAACGACCTTCCCGAAAACAGGCTTTTCAGTCGCAGTATCCGGGATCACGATGCCGCCGGCGGACTTACGCTCTTCTTCTTCTCGTTTCACGATCACGCGGTCATGAAGGGGACGAATCTTCATAAAAGACTCCTAATGCTTGGGGCTACGGGTTCGCCAATGTGAAGGTTGTTAGCACTCTCCGCTCGTGGGCCCCTATTCATGGTGGCGGATTTGGCCGATTCAAGGGGATGTCGCGAGTTTCGTCACATCAGGCAACCTCGGTCACAGTGGTACTCAATCCGCTCCCCTCACCCGCTGGCGATCAAGATCAGGCGCTGAACGATCTCCCTACTCCCGGTGCGGCACAGGATAGAGGAAGGCCGCCGCGGTAGTGAGTGTCCAGAACACAAAGATCTCGCTTAAATATCTACTCTGGCCGCCTAATAACTGATCTGGCGCAGCGCGGGCTTTTCTCCGTCCCCAGGCGGAGCGTAACCAACAGGTGGATGGTCGCGCCCATCCGCGACTCCATCGTGGACCTCGCACCCCAGTGTCTACGTCGCTCTTAATCAGGCGCCCACCTACGGTATCTGCTCGGTCAGCCCCCTGAAGGAGGAATCAGCCTTCTAGCTCAGATTCACTTGGACATGAAGAGCGTGTCCGATACCCAGGCAGTCCGTGTATTGGAGATGGGGGCCGCGACAGGGATAAGCAAAGCAGTTGACCGTAAACAATAAAGCAATTGAATCCATCAGGTCGCAAGCGCGATCGCTGCCACATGGCGCTTGATAGTGGCGGGCATACGTCTCGCCACGAGATTCGACCTCGCCTGCCATTTCGCGCAGAAGTGTTCGTATTGATGGTGCGATACCGCATAGATTTTCGCCGGTCCGTCCGGTTTTGTGCGGAGGGCGCGCGGCAACGCGCGTCCCTACGGCGATTCTTGCCGACGGGCCTACGCCGGTCAATGACCGTTGTAGTAGACGATGCGATGAATCGCCCAGAGTAGACCGATGGCCGCAATCACCAGCGAACACGGAATGGCGATGCGGCTGCGGAACCACGGTTCATTGCGAAACCAGCCGACCAGCATGAATGCCATGGCGATGACGAACAACTGGCCGAAGTCCACGCCGAAATTAAATCCCAGCAGCGCCACGATGAAGTCATGCTTCGGAAACGGAATGTCGCTCAGGCTGCTGGCGAAGCCCAATCCGTGTACCAGCCCGAAACCGAACACCACGGCCAGCCGGCTCGGTCCGAGACGCGGCTTGAAGACATTCTCGATGGCGATCCAGGCGATGGATAGCGCGATGCCCGGTTCGACGAAGCGACTCGGCAAACTGAAGATGCCGTACGTGGACAGGAACAACGTCGTCGCATGCGCAATCGTGAAGACCGTCGTTTGCGATAGCAACTTGCGCCACGTGATGCCTAGGAAGAACAGGCCGAGCACGAACAGGATGTGATCCGCCCCCTCGGGCACGATGTGCTTGAAACCGAGCCGCAAATACAAAGCGGTTTGGGGGGTCCTAGGCAGGGAATCGGGATCAACGGAGATGTTGTGAGCGGAGGGAGCGCCGCCCGGCACCTGGCCGGCCCAGTCGTAGGGCTCGCTCTCGTGAGCGCCGTCTTCGAGCCAGCGTGTCATCGAGACATGCGCTGCCGGCACCTGCAGCGTGTAGACCACCGGGTAATCGATGGGAGCGCCGATCGGCACCAAGAGCTTGAGCGGCTCTTGGGAAGCCGGTAACGCTGCCGTAAATCGGAAGGTAGACAGCGTACTCATTTGGCTGTCGAGGATCAACGTCTTGTTGGCGGTGGTGGTCGAGAATTGCTTCAGTTCGAGCTTGAGCGGCGTGCTGCCGACGACGAGTTGTAGGCCGGCCAAGACCTGCGGCAACAGAGTTCGAACCTCGGCTTGCTGCGCGGCTTCGGGTTCAGTGACGAATTGATAATAGCGGTCGGGCGACCCCAGAATCTGCGTGAGGTCGATGCCGATCTTGACGTCGAGCTTGCCGGGCGTGGCTAAGGTGACGGTCACTTCCGTCAACGTCATGGTGTGGGCCCCTGCGAGGCAGGCCCACGACATGAGAAGCAGCGCCCATGCGATGCACCTGCGCATCGATGGGGTTGCCGTTACCAGACGATCGGCTTGGTCTCGCCGGTCTGCAGGAGCACGAGCCCCGACGGATTGCCGGGGTACGGCACCACCAGGCGCCACGTGAACGGGCTGCAGGTGATCATGGCAAACAGCACGCGGCGCGGAAATCCGGGACTGCCGATCCACTCGAGTTCGTCGCCCTTGTTGTACAGGTTCTCCATGCTGGCGGCGGCATCGGCCACCGGTCGGCTCGTCATGAGGCCGCCGATTTCGAGACGCATGTCGGCCGTGACCTTGCCATCCTTGACGAGCACCAGGCCGCCGTTGATTTCGCTGATGCGATTGACGGCGACCGCCATCGCTTCATCGCTCGAGCCGATGACCGTAATGTTGTGCAAGTCGTGCGATACCGAGGTGGCGACGGCGGAGTTCGGGGTCTTCGGACCCATGTCCGTGAAGAACATCTTGCCGAGTTTGGCTTTACCCGTGTAGCGATCGACGATCGCGACCTTCACGATATCGTGCCCGGGATCCCGTTGCACGACACCATCGACGACGGGAAGCGTCGCGGTCTTCTGTTCGGGCTCCGTGTAGAAAGGAGCCTGGATGGCGGCGGTCACCGCGGTTTTGCCGGCGGGCGCGAGGATCTCGAAATCCTTGGCGGTCAACTTGCGGCCGACATGAATGGTGTCGGTGGCCCACGCCGGCCAGACGATCTTCTGCACGGGCAGGAGGTACTTCCCGTCTTTCGCGGCCAACTGGCCGTTGGCGAACACCTCTTTGATCGCCACTTCCTTCAGGGAGCTCACCAGGACGACGTCGGCGTAGCGGCCGGGAGCGATCGATCCGACCAGCGAATCCATGTGCGCGTGGCGTGCGGGATACAGACTTGCCATCGCGTAGGCGGCTTCGACCGGCGCGCCCATCTTGATGGCGAGCGCGATGTGGGTGTTCATCGTGCCCTGCTTCAAGCTGTCGGCGACGTTGCGGTCGTCGGTGACGAGTGAAATGTTGTCCCACTCCTTAAGGCCATTCCTGACGAACAGCGGCACCGCTTTTTCGATGTTGTCGTCGCGCAGCTGCAAAAATAATCCGGCTTGCAGCTTCAGCCAGGCTTCTTCGGCGACGCGGGTTTCGTGATCGCTGGTGAGGCCGACGGCGGCGAAGGCATTGATGCGGTCCTGGTCGCGCAGCCCCGAGCCATGGCCATCGATCACGCCGCGATTGTCGCGCGTCGCTTGGATGTCTTCCCAGATGCGCTGATAGCCGGGATGGCTGGGCACGGAGACCGCGGGCCAATCCATGACTTCGTCGAGGCCCTGGACTTCCAAGCTGCCTTTGATGTTCTCCGCGACTTCGTGGTAGGCGTAATTGCCGCCGCCGACTTCGAAGGCGGAGGGCGGTGTGGCGGAGCCCAAAGCGGGGAATATTTTCAGCGGACTGCCGTGCCTCTCGGGCGTCAGCCAAAACTCGACGTTGTGCGGGCCGCTCACGTTCGAGAACTCGTGCGAGCCTTCGCTGGTCCAGGTATTGCCCATCGGAATCACGAGCGCGGCCTCCCATTCGGGCGATAGCAGCGAGCTTTCGATGTGCTTATGCGATTCGCCGAAACCCGGGACCGCGTACAGCCCCTTGGCGTCGACGATGTTGCCGGCCTGGCCCTTCCATTGGCCAGTCGGGCCGACCCACGCGATGCGTTTGCCCTTTACGACGATGTCCGTGTCGGGCATCCACATGAGCGTGAACACGTTCAATACGTTGGCGCCGCGGATGATGAGGTCGGCCGCCTCGCGCGCGAGCGCGACTTGCACCAACGACTGGCGGATCTTGGTCTCTTCGTTGAACGCGACCGGACGGATGACTTTGGTGGCGGTGGGTACGTGGGCGCCCGCGGGCGGCGGTGTGGGCGCCGCGGGAGCGACCGCGGCTCCTGTGACCGGATCGACGGGTGCCGCGCTGGCGACGCCGGCGGCGACGGCGGCGCCCATCATGAGCGCGGTCAATCGCGCCGCGAGTGTAGGTTTGGTCATGGTCTATGGATTCCTAGAAGCGGAACGAAGCGCTGATTTGATAGTGGAACGGTATGGCGGCGGTGATGAGGTCGTTACCCTGCGCGCCGGCTTCGGCAATCCAGTTCTTCTGGTTGGTGATGTTGTAGAAATTCGCGCGCACGCTCCAGGTGCGGGCTTCGTAGAAAATGCTGCCGTCCCAGGTGTACTGCGTCGGAATGCGCACGTTACCGATGTAGGAGGTATTGATCGGACCGGTCACGACGACGCCCGAGCTGGCGCCGATCCCTAGATCGGTGCGGTATTTGACGAAGGCGCTGAACAGGTTCGAGGGCACGGCGGGCAGGCGATAGTCGCCGGTCGGCAGCGGGTTGAAGTTCGGGCTGCCGACGCCGGTGCCGTACGGCGCCGCGAAGCTGTCGTACACGTTCTCGGTGAAGGACGTTGGGCTCGCGCCATGCAGACGCGCGTCCAGATAGCTGTACGCCGCCGTTGCGGAGAAATTGCGGCTCGGCTGAAAGTTCGCTTCGAACTCGGCGCCGTAGGCGTCAATCTGCTGCGTGTCCTGGAATTGATCGGTTTGCGCACGCTTCTGGAAGAATCCGGCGCTCGACAAGAATAGCGTGTTGTCGAGCAGCGCTGCCTTCACGCCGCCTTCGTACAAATAGTTCTTGATGCGAAAGTTGGTGGGGTCGATCGTGTTGCCGGTGAAGGCCGCGAAGCCGCCGCCGTTGGTGCTGACCGGCGATTGATTGTAGTCGACGGTCAGGTAGGTGGTGAGCCAGGTGAGCGGCTTGTAGGTGACGCTCAGGTCGGCGGCGGATTCGCCTTGAGTGGCGGTGGCGTGCGCAGCCGTGAAGCCGGGCGGCGGCAGCGGATCGCTCAACTTCTCATGGATCAAATCGACGCGCAGGCCACCGAGGATGTTGACCTGATCGGTCACCTGATAGAGGTCTTGAATGAAGGCGCCGATCTGGTTCGAAGTTTGATCTTGCGTGTTGGCGATCGAATAGGGATATCCGAACGCCGAAGAACCCGCGTAGGTGGCGCCGGGAACCGCATAATACGTCGCATTCCCCGGTACTTGGACCACCCCGTAGAGATTCGGTTGGACGATCGGGAAATTCGCCGGGTTGGTGGTGATGTCCGTGGCGTTCAAATACTCATTATAAAAGTCCCCGTACGCGAGCACGTGGATGAAGCGATAGGCGATACCGGCGATCGCTTGGTTCTTGCCGAAATTGGCGTGCAGTTCGAGGCGATCTTCGAAGTTGTATGAATCTTTGATGTCGTTGAAATAGCGTTGTGCGTATTCCAGCTGCTGCTGCGAGTAGTCCTCGAAATAACCCTTGTTGACCAGGGAGATCGAGTCGTTGATTTTGTAGTTCACGTCCAACTGCGCCTGGAAATTCGAGCCCTGATCGTGATCGCCAGGCGCGACCAGCTGGTAGCTGCGATTGATCTGGGCCGTGCCGGTGACGTTGACCACCGATAGAAAGTTGCGCGGATCGCCGGGGAAGGCGTAGGGGCTGACGCCCGCGCCCTGGTAATAGGTGCCGTTGTCGATGAGCTGCTGCGTCGGACGGTTGATACCCGTGTTCTCGGTGTAGTGCGCGAGATAGAACTCGGTGTTGAAGTCGACGGTGAGTTTGTCGCTCGGTATCCAGCGCAAGGCGGCATACACGTCGGTGGAATGGTCATAGCCGAAGCGATAGTAGCTGTCCGAGTGGATGTACTCGAAGCTCACACGGTAGGCCAGCGCGTCGCTGATGGGGCCGGTGATGTCGAATTGCGCCTTGCGCGTGTTGTATTCGCCGTAGGTGAGAGTCAAGATCTCGTGTTGTCCGTCGAACGAGGGGCGCTTGGTCACGAGGTTCACGTAGCCGCCGACGTTGCCAGTGGGGCCGTAGACGACGCTCGCCGGGCCTTTGACGACGTCGAAGCCTTCGACCGAGTTGAAGCTCAAGGGTTGGCCGTCCGAGCGCGGCGTGCGCAGCATGCCGTTTTGGAATACTTCAGCCTGCTGGCCGCGCAGGAACGGCACATTGGCGCCGCCGAACTGATCGTTGGTGTAGGCGCTCGAGACGATCTTCGAAAAATCCGTGACGTCGATGATCGATTGGTCGCGCATCTGCGCGGCGTTGATTTCGGTGACCGCGCGCGGGGTGTCGAGTACGGACAATTGCAAGCCGAAGACCGACGTTACCTTGCGCTGCAGCGGGCTGACCTGATCCTCCAGGTTCACGCCCTTGACTACGATCTCCTCGAGATTGTCGGAGCCGGTGGCGAGTGTGGCCGGCGTCGCGGCGGTGGCCGGAGCGGCGGCTGGATCTGCCAGCAAGACGCTCGGGGTGCTCAGGCAGAGTGCCGCCGTCAGAAGGGCGTACTTCGTCGATTCATGGGTCATGGTGTCGTGAACTCAATGGGTGAAGAAACGGTGTACAAAAGCCACACCCAGGCCTGCCCGGACGCGGATACGAGCGGTCCTCGAGGGACGGTCAATGGCGACCGTCCGTGTCGAAGAAAGCTGGCGTTGTCATGGAATCCCTTGGCCGTGGAGACGTACACCGGAGCCCGAAGCAGTCGCTGAGCGGCTTGTGGGTGACGATTGTGCAAAGGGCATGCCAACTCGTGTTTTCGCGTCCGCGGTCGAGGGGTGGGTCGCTGAGGCAGCTTTTTTAGCGGACTTTAGGCCTGTAGCCGACGACGCCGGCACATTATTGCGGTGGCGCAACGC
>Ga0179587_10000326_pt1 | contig 20113 bp, 15 predicted proteins | sample CZODoug2_1_08_16_FD_185932 | JGI IMG/M metagenome (GOLD analysis project Ga0179587, IMG submission 185932) | Vadose zone soil fungal communities from Angelo Coast Range Reserve, California, USA - CZODoug2_1_08_16fungal | ecosystem: Environmental > Terrestrial > Soil > Vadose zone | place: USA...
TTATTTATTTGAAGAGCTTTACCGTCAGGGTGTGCTCTCGAGCGATTTTTTCTTGAACGAGAAAAGATTCCTGCATGGCATCGAAGGCAAGCCCGATCCGGCACGGATGAAGAGTTTTCAGGAAGCGCTGAATCGCGCTCGCAAGCTGGCCAAGGAACGCTTGGCGAAGAACACCAGGGATCCGGAAGCTTTATTTGCACTGACGCTGGCGGCGGGAATGGAATCGAACGCCGACATGATGCTCAAAAAGCAGCACATCGAGAGTTTGAAGCGGCTGAAGGAAGGAAACGAATACGCCAAGGGACTGCTGGCGGAGCAGCCGGACGCGAACGACGCGTACGTCGCGTTAGGCTCGGCCAATTACATTATCGGAAGTCTTTCGGGCGGTGCGCGCTTCTTTCTCATGTTCGGGGGAATCCATGGCGACAAAAAACTTGGCATGCAGCAACTTGGAAAAACAATCGAAGGGGGACGTTACCTGCAACCGTTTGCCAAGATCTTGCTGGCACTGGCGGCCCGCAGAGAAAAACAAAACCCCTTGGCGCAAAAGCTGCTCCGTGAACTAAGCGAAGAATTTCCAGAGAGTCCGCTGTACGCCGCTGAGTATGCGAAAGCGATGGGCCGGCCCATTCCGGCGGACATACATCCTTGAGCTTTTTGGGCGTGCCTTGCATCCCGCGGCCAAGTTTCTTTCGAATAAATCATCTGCATTCTCGGGAATAGATTAGAATCGCGCTCGCGTGGTCGATACGCGGTCGGTCCCCTGCGGGAGGTGGTGAAAGGTGTTCAATAAGGACTTATTGAAAGGCCGCGCTGTGTTTCTTACGGGCGGGGGAACTGGACTTGGCCGTTCGATGGCCTTGCGCTTGGGGGGACTAGGCGCGCGCATGTTTCTCGTCGGAAGACGCGAGGACCCGCTGCGAGAAACATGCGAAGAGATTCATCGGATAGGTGGTTCGGCCGCGTACACTACTTGCGATGTGCGTGACTATGGCGCCGTCGAAGCCGCGGCCGCTAAAGCCGAGGAACAATTCGGCGAAATCAACACGCTGGTCAACAACGCTGCCGGCAATTTCATGGCCCGCACCGAAAAGCTGTCTCCCAATGCCTTCAACGCCGTTATCGGCATTGTGCTGAACGGCTCGTTTCACTGCACGCAGGTTTTTGGCAAACGCTGGATCTCCCGAAAGCTCGGCGGCAATGTCCTGAACATCGTGACTACCTACGCGGCCGCCAACTCCGGCTCGGGGTTTGTTGTGCCGTCGGCTTGCGCGAAAGCGGGCGTTTTAGCGATGACCACTTCGCTGGCCGTGGAGTGGGCGAAGTATCACATCCGGCTGAACGCCATCGCGCCGGGGCCGTTCCCGACGGAGGGAGCGTGGTCGCGGCTGATGCCGTCGAAGCAATTCGAAGAGCGTGCCAAGGACAAGCATCCGATGAAGCGCTTCGGAAAGCACGAGGAGCTTGCCAATCTGGCTGCATTTCTCCTCAGCGACATGGCGGAGTACATCAATGGCGAATGCGTGGTGATCGACGGCGCGCAATGGCTGCGCGGGGCTGGCGAGTTCAATGATCTGCTCTTGCTGCCGGAAGCAGCTTGGGAAGGGATGGAAGCCGCGCGTAAGAAATAATCGCGAAGCTTTCTATTGGGGCAGCGCTCGCTTTCGCACTTCCACGCGGAGTTTTATCTCCCCGATGGTTTGCCCGTTCGAATTCGCATGAACGCTGATTTCTTGCGGCTCCGGCTTCTTCGTTTCGTTTTCGGGAACCGCGGGCAACAAGACTTCGATCCGCGCGGCGGCCACCTGTTTTGCCGCCACGGTGAATTTTCCTATGCCGCTCTGTACCGTCCATCCTGCCGGCATCGAAGCCGCCAGCGAAATTTCCTGCGTCTTCCCCGTTCGATTGCGCACCGATAAAGGAATGACCAGCGTGGTGTGTCCTTGCAGAGCAATTTCCGGCGGTTCGGGATGCGGGAGATTCATAAGCCCATGAGCCCGCCGAAATTCCGCGTAGAAACTGTACGGGCCGGAGAGCTCCACGGATAATTCCGGCCTGGCCGGTTCGGGAGAAACTACGGGGCGCGCAAATGGAATGGCTCCCGGAGTGATGCCCTCGAAAACGTCTCCGGTTACGCTGCCACCAACGAGCGATTTACCTAGCACGAAGTGCAAAGCTTCCGTCCAGAAACTATCGGAGGTGGCCATCTTTTCGATTTGTGCTTCGTCCATCTGAGCGACTTTATCCAGAAAGGACTTGGCTTGTGTCTGGTGGGAACGGAACGAATCGAGCGCCATTCGCCAGTATGCTTGTTTGCTCGATTTGGAGATTTCTTTCACCGAATAGTCTGGTCCCTTCCCGCGAAAGATATCTTCGCGGTCGGCATCTGGAAAGTAATAAATCTTTTTTGGCTGCCAGGGACGCAGGTTCTCGAGTAATGGTTCGAGACGTTTGGTTGGACCGGCAACCTGCTCGGGAAACGCAGCAGGATCGCCCGCCATATCGAAGGCCTCCGTCGCCAGAACGCCGGAAGCTTGATGGTCCCCGTGGTCTTCGCCGATAAATGTGCCCGGCAAGAAAGTCAGGATGACTTCAGGGCGAGTCAAGCGAACCAGCCGTACCAGTTGTTCGAGCGATTCGCCATGATCCCAGTTTGCCAGCGACAACAGCACATTTTGCGACGCCGTATCCTTGCCGCCGAGAAACCATACATTGTTAATCCCCAGCGTTGTGAGGGCGTTGCGCGCTTCAATCTCGCGGACCGCACCAAGCGCTGACGCTTGCTCCGCTCCGGCTTCGTTCGCGCCGCTGCTCCCGCGCGTTCCAAAAACGACTGCCACGCGCCTGTGTTCGTCCAGCGCCCGCGCAAGATACGGCGTTGCCGCCCCCTCGTCGTCTGGATGTGCCACAACAAGGAGAAGGTCCACTTTGTAGCGCTCGTCCGGCAACGGAAGCGCTTGGGGCTCCTGCGCCTCCAGCTTGGACAGTGGCATGATTGAGAAAACGATAAGCAAGGCTTTTGCGATTCGCGGCATGTGGATTCCTCAACTGAATGATAGCAATGTCCGAGCGAACTTTTGCCCGGCTCAGACATTCCTATTAATTTGTAATTGATGTTCCGCGACCGCCTGGAGGTGCGTCCGGCTGTACTTTCGTCAGGGGTGAATCCAGCGGGTGCGAGGGAGTCACATCGCAACTAGAGTAGCTTCGCATACTCTGCCCTGGCTTGCTTCAGGATGGGGACGTCAGGATCAGCGTCTTTCCACAGCGTGAGGAAATCTTTGTAGGCGGAAAGTGCCCGGACGCGAGCCGCGTTGGCGTCCGCGCCCTGCAAAGTTCTTGCCTGTATTACGTTGGCGCGGGCGAAACCTACATGCGCGAGCGCCCCCGTGAAGCAATTTCCAACGATTCCCCGGTGCTCCAGTATCTTTTGAAACTCGGCGGCACTTTGTTGGCCTTGTCCTGATGCCAAGTACGCTTCGCCGCGGAGGTAGATCGGAAAAAGACAGGACACGCTATTAGCAAACTGGATCAAGCCAAACTCGAGTTGACTGGGCGCCGGTAGTTGGTTCAGGGCCCGAGTCGGGCTATTGCGGCTCAGCGCCAGTTGTGCGCGAATGGCTGGGAGCCAAAGTGTTTGCATTTGCGTGTCCAACGGGAACCGTTTGTTGAGGTTTTGCACCAGCGATTCAGTCCGTGGCCGGTCGCCAACCATAGCGAACGCCAGAGCCGATTCGACCTGGACGGCCTGACTGCTCGCGTAGAGCTTTACCCCATCGGAAGCGAGGCGTCTTGCTTCGGCCGCGTTTCCAAACGCCGCTTCTCGGACCGCAGCATGCTCCTTCCAGGTTGCGCCGAATTCTTTGTTGTCCGCACGAACCGCGGAGTCGACAGCCTGCCTGGTCAGTAGTTGGGCTTTGCCGAGACGGCCCGCATACGCCTCGGTGTCGGCAGCGAGACCAAGGCCATAACTCTCAAATTCGTTTTTGCTCAAGAGCCACTTTTGGTGCTCCAGCATCGTCGGAGAATCGCCGTCGACGAAAGCCAACTCATAAAAGGAAGTATGCAGCGACAGGCCTTCAAGGTCGTCACCGAGCTTTCGAGCTTGGGCCTCCTGAAGGATCGCTTGCGCCTCTCCGAGGCGTTCCTGAGAAACGAGCGCGCCAGAGAGATTGATGTAGGGGGTGAGCGAGTCGGGGGAGCGATGCAAAGCCTCCCTGCCGGCCCCCTCTGCCTTCGCAAACTGCCCCAGCGCCAGGTACTGCCAAATCAACCCACCGTAAGCATTGGAACTTTGCGGATAACTGTCGATGATCTCCCTGTAGGATTGCGCCGCCTTGTCCAGTTCTCCTGTGACACTCGAGTAGTACTCCGCCATGATCGACAGCCTCTCGCGCTCGCTGGCGCGCTCCCGGAGTTGGAACGCTTTGGTAAAATATTCGCTCGCTCGCCCGACTTGCGCCATGCTTTCGTACTTGTTGCCAATTGCGTAGTATCCCCCGGCGAAGTCTGGGTCACGTTGAATAGCATGCTGCAGGAAAGCCAGAGCTGTGGCCGCGTCTTGTTCGCGGAGACCCAGACTATAGGCTTTCAGAGCCTCGAGAGAAGATGTGGTGGCCTCAGCGAGAGGCGTGTCGAATTTCTGCACCGTGGCGATCGATTCGCCGAGTTCGCCGCGCAGTTTGGATGCGGCGTCGCCCAGGGCGCCCAGTACCTTCTCCTTGGCAGCGGCCGTCACCTGCTCCTGTGCCAGCGTGTCTCCGTTCTGGCAATTTACCGCCTTCAACCCCAGCACATATTCACTGCCCAGACTGCCAATCGCTCCGGCAAGGTAAGCCTTGCTGCGCGCCCGCTGGCAAAGCTCGCGAGCCACCTCGGGCGTGAGTCTCGTGCTGGCCGGGCGGGTCATCTGTTGCAAGGTCTTGGCGACTTCGCTCTCGGAGAGCACATTTAGGAAAGGGGATTGCCGCAGGGAAACGTTGAGCGCCGTCTTTAGCGTGTCGTCGAAGACCGGGTCGCCCGTACTGTTGGCAAAATCAGCCAGGACGATGGTGTCCTTGTCCGTGAGTCGCTTTGCCTGTTGGGAAAGATAGTGCCGAATACCACCAATCAATACCGCGACCACTACAGTTATCGCCAGGATCGAGATCTTCCAAGCATTCCTGCCAAAAACGCCTGAAACTTCCGGGAACTTCGACTCGGCTACAGCATCTACAGCCTTAGTTCCCCCCCGCAGCTCGATTTCTAGAATAGGCTTGAGCGGTTGCAGATCGGGAGACTCGGGCCCCACGTGAATTGGGGCAACGAAGCGATAGCCGAACCGCGGAATGGTCTCGACGTAACGCGAATTCTCAGGCGTGTCCCCCAGCGCGGCGCGCAATTTTTTGACAGCGGTGTTCAAGCTGTGCTCAAAATCCACGAACGTATCCGCAGCCCACAGCCGTTGCCGCATCTCATCCCGCGTAACAATTTCACCCGGCTTCTCAAGCAACATCGACAGGATACAAAAGGGCTGGCCCGGCAAGCGTATTCGCACGCCGTGCTTGCGCAATTCTCGCGCCCCCAGGTTTACCTGGAAGACTCCGAAGCGGTAGACGGGACTGGGCGATGGTGGGCTCTCTGCCGCCATTGCGAACCACTCCGTAAGGAAGAGTGTTACCTCAGGGCAGCAATCACCTGACCGGTTAAACCGAATCGTATCCTATGCTTGGCGGGTCATCAAGAAATCAGTCACGGTGCATTGCCTTAATGTCACTACTTGCCGTAGTTTCGCGTACAAAATCTGTCCCACTCTCCCTGGAGAACAGAAAGACAATTTGCGCCACCGGCGCCGTAAGGAGTGTTTCGATGCACACTTTCCCAGTCCAGAGGTCTAGCTTGACCCGTTGCTTGTCCCAGTTTTTTGACAAAAGGCCCAAGCTTCCGCACCGGTACAGACGGAATATCATCAGTACTGTTCTTTTAGCCGTCGCCACGCTGATAGCCATTGGCGCGCTACATGGACAGCAGATCACCGTCATCCCCAACGGAGTGTTTTTCGCGAATCCTGGTGGCGCGTCCGCAACCTATAGCACGACCGGAGGTGGCATCGACCAGATAGGTCCATTTTTCCAAAGCTTGGGCACCAACGGCCGTTCATGTGGCTCCTGCCACCAGCCCAGCGACGGCATGTCCGTTTCAGCCGCCCATGTCGAGCAGCGATTCTCGCTAACCCAAGGTCTGGATCCGATTTTCCGAACTGTCGATGGTTCCAATTGCAACCACGGTATCGATGTCTCCACGCTTGCCGGAAGGTCCGCTGCCTATAGCTTGTTGCGCACGCGCGGCCTGATCCGTATCGCCATCGCGGTGCCCCAAAACGCGGACTATCGAGTGGTCAGCGTGAACAATCCATACGGCTGCAACGAATCCGATGTGATCTCGATGTACCGGCGGCCTCTGCCCTCTACCAACCTTCGCTTCTTGAGCGCGGTGATGTTTGACGGGCGGGAATCATCAGCAGCCACCGGCACAACCAAAATCCTTTTCTCGAACTACCCCGATTCGCTTTTGAACGATCTGGCACATCAGTCGGTGGATGCCACCAAAGGCCACGCCCAAGGTGACGGGACCAGGCCAACCCCCGCGGAGCAGCAGCAGATTGTCAATTTTGAGATGGCACTCTTCACGGCGCAAACCATCGGCAACTACGCCGGCCGATTGGACGCGCACGGCGCGAGCGGCGGACCTGAAGCTCTAGCCACTCAGCCGTTCTTTCTCAGCGTCAACTCCAGCGTCAACTTTCTGGTGCCCACGTTGGAGCTACCGGGTGGGCTTGTGGTGCCAGGTGACCACAAGTTCACTGCCGCGATCTTCAACCCATTCGACGCCTGGGCGTCCATGCCGGACACGTCTCCGCGGGCAGCGATTGCGCGCGGGCAGGCCATTTTCAATTCCAAGCCCATCAACATCACGGGTGTAGCCGGCATCAACGACGATCTGTCGGCTGGCGGCTTGGTTGCTGGCGGTGTTCCCTCGCTTACGGGAACCTGCGGCACCTGCCACGATACTCCGAACGTGGGCAATCATTCCTTTCCGACGCCCTTGGACATTGGGACCGGTGACCCCAGCCCTTCCAACTCGTCGGCCAATTTGGGAGGCCTTAATATGAGCTACTTGCCGACTATCACGGTCTGCAAAACGGATCCGGCCACGGGTCTCCCGACGAGCACGTGTAAGACTACCACTGACCTCGGCCAGGCTTTGATCGATGGCAGATTCGACCACGTTGGCAAGATCAAGGGACCGATTCTGCGCGGTCTTTCAGCCCGCGCCCCGTATTTCCATAACGGATCCGCTCAGACTCTGTTGGATGCCGTGCAGTTTTACGAGGGCCGCTTTGGCCTTGTTCTAACAGCTCAAGAGGAATCGGACCTGGTGGCCTTCTTGAGCGTTCTCTAGCCTGCGGTCAGTGCCAGCGCCTGGCGAGGAAGACGACCGTGTCGTTCCTCCGAAAGCGTTGACCTTGGCAAGCGACCGTCGTAGCATCCGCAGCAATCCTGGACCGTTGACAAAAGGAATGCCATGACTGACGGAACGACTCGCCGTGAGTTCTTAGGCTCGATTGCTGCTTTCTCTCTGTTTCCTCTGGAGCAGGAAAAACCAGACCTAATCCTCCATAACGCCCACATGGTCACGATGAATGCGGCTGATCCGGTCGCGGAGGCTGTCGCCATTTCGCGGGGCAGATTTTTCGCGGTTGGCAAAAACGCAGACGTGATGAATCTTGCGGCCGGCGTTCGAAAGATGGATCTCGGGGGAAAGACCGTGCTGCCGGGTTTCATCGATGCCCACTCTCACCCCGCAATGGCCGGCGTCATGCACCTTCGCATGGTCGACTGCGACCTACGTTCTATTTCCGCCATTCAGGCGGCGCTGCGCGAGCGCGCCACCAAGACGCCGGCTGGCGAATGGGTCCTGGGTTTCAAATATGACGACACAAAAACGGAAGATGGCCGGCCTCTCAGCATCGCCGATCTGGATTCCGCTGTTCCGGAGCATCCCGTACACATCGAGCATCGCGGCGGTCACACCGTTTACGCAAATTCCCTCGCCTTTCGAAAAGCAGGGATCGACGAGAAGACGGCGGATCCTCCTGGCGGAAAGATCGATCACGACCTGGCCACCGGAAAACTGAGCGGCCGCGTTGCGGAAAGTGCTAAGGACTTTTTCGAAAAGGTCATTCCCCGGAATTTCACACGCGACGATCATCGCGAGGGTGTGAAGCTTATCTCCAAGATGCTCGCCAAGACAGGAATCACTTCCGCAACCGAAGCGCAGGGCACTCCTAGCGATCTTCGCGCTTATCAGGACGCTCGCGATTCTGGCGATTTGCTCTATCGCGCCTACTGCTTCATCAACTATCGGTTCATCGATGCGATGGTCGAAGCAGGCGTGCGCACCGGGCTTGGCGACGAGTGGGTTCGCGTCGGCGCGATGAAGCTGGTCTGCGACGGCTCGATTTCCGAACGTACCGCGCGCCTCTCAACTCCTTATGAGGGCCGCCCCAACGATTACGGGATTCTGGTGATGACCGAGGAAGAGTTATACACCTACGGCCGCAAAGCTCATCTTGCTGGCTGGCAGATCGGCACGCACGCCAACGGCGACGTAGGCATTGACACCACACTCCGCGTCTACGAGCGCTTACAAGAGGAAAGCCCGCGGCACGATCCGCGCTTCCGCCTCGAACATTGCACCCTAGTCAATGACACCCTGGTGGCCCGCATCAAAGCTCTCGGCGCAATCCCCACGCCCTTCTCGACTTACGTCTACTACCATGGCGAAAAAATGCGCTACTACGGCGCCGAACGCCTCAACCACATGTTCGCCCTGCGCAGTTTCCTCGACGCGGGCATCCGCGCTACGCAAGCATCCGACTATCCTCCGGGAGAATTCATCCCTATGATGGCGCTGCAATCCGAAGTGACGCGCACGGACACCAAGGGCAATGTTTGGGGACCTAAGCAGAAAATTTCCGTGGAAGAAGCCGTTCGCGTTGGCACCATCAACGGAGCCTATGCTTCCTACGAAGAGAATCTGAAAGGTTCCATCGAAACCGGGAAGCTCGCCGACCTCGTCGTCCTCGACCGCGATCCTTTCAAGGAAAACCCCTCGACACTCGTCACCATCCCCGTCGAGCGCACTATGGCCGGCGGCCGCTGGTCCTTCGAAGCCTAAGGCCCTTCGTCTCTCCACCATGGACTCCGCCTTGACCCGGCCTAAAGCCGCCGATAAGCTTGATGTTTCTTCTTCCAGGTGAAGACGCACATGGAACAGATTCACATCACATTGCCTGATGGCAGCGTCAAGGACGTCCCCAAGGGCACCACGGCGGCCGATGTCGCCAGGAGCATATCTCCGCGGCTCGCCGATGCTGCCCTTGTTGCGCGAGTGGCTGCGCCCAACGACGGCGAAGGCGAGCTGGTCGACTTGCGCCGTCCGCTCGATCATGACGTCAAGCTGCAGATCCTCACCGAGAAAGATCCCGATTCGCTATTTGTTTTTCGCCATTCCGCTGCGCATCTGCTTGCGGCCGCAGTCGTGGAGCTCTTTCCCGACGTGAAGCTAGGGATCGGTCCGCCGATCGACACGGGCTTTTTTTACGAATTCCTGCGCGAGGAGCCGTTCACCCAAGAAGACCTCGCCAAAATCGAAAAAAAGATGCACGAGCTCGCCGCGCAGGACTTGCCTAACGAGCGCAAGCTCATTCCCAAGCCCGAAGCGCTCGACCTGTACAAGAAGTCCAACCAGATTTTCAAATGCGAGCTGGTGGAAGAAAAAGCCACCGAGCCGATGGTTTCCTTCTACGCCACGGGAAAATTTATCGATTTCTGCCGCGGCCCGCACATTCCTTCCACCAAGCGCATCCAGGCGTTCAAGCTTATGAACGTCGCCGGCGCCTACTGGAAGGGCCAGGAAGGCAATCCCCAGCTCCAGCGCATTTACGCGGTCGCGTTCTTCACGCAAAAAGAGCTGGACGCGCACTTGCACCGCATCGAGGAAGCCAAGCGCCGCGACCACCGTAAACTCGGCACGGAACTCGATCTCTTCAGCATTCAGGAAGAAGCCGGCCCGGGACTGATTTTCTGGCATCCCAAGGGCGGCTTGATTCGCAAGATCGTCGAAGACTGGCTCCGCGAAGAGCTCCTTAAGCGCGGCTACGATCTCGTCTACACCCCGCACATCATGCGCCTCGACCTCTGGAAAACCAGCGGCCACACGAATTATTACAAAGACAGCATGTTCGGCCCGGTCGAAGTCGAAAAGGCCGATTACCAGCTCAAGCCCATGAATTGTCCTGGGCACATCCTGATTTATAAATCAAAGCTCCATAGCTACCGTGACTTGCCCGTCCGCCTCGCCGAGCTCGGCACCGTCTATCGCTACGAACGCAGTGGCGTGCTCCACGGCTTGCTTCGCGTCCGCGGCTTTACTCAAGACGACGCGCACATCTTCTGCATGCCCTCGCAAATCGAATCCGAAGTGGAAGCGTGCATGGATTTTGCCTTCGCCGTCATGAAAAATTTCGGCTTCGACAAATTCGAAGTCGAGCTTTCCGACTGGGATCCCAAGCACCCGGAAAATTATCCCGGGAAGCCCGAAGACTGGCAGCACGCCTCAGATGCCCTCGCCCGCACGATGGCGCGCATGAACATTCCCTATAAGAGAATCGAAGGGGAAGGCGCGTTCTACGGCCCGAAAATCGACGTCAAGCTCATCGACGCCATCGGACGCCCGTGGCAGCTCACCACTGTGCAGTTCGACTTCAATCTCCCAGCGCGCTTCGGCCTGCAATACGTCGGCGAAGACGGCGCCAAACACCAGCCTTTGATGGTCCACCGCGCGCTGCTCGGTTCCGTCGAGCGCTTTTTCGGCATCTTGATCGAGCATTACGCGGGCGCCTTCCCGCTGTGGCTCGCGCCCGTGCAAGTGGAAATCTGCCCGGTCAGCGAAAAAGTCGCCGATTACGCCAAGCACGTCACCGAAACCCTGAAGCGCCACAATCTTCGCGTCCATCTCGACGACCGCAACGAAAAGCTGCCCGCAAAAATCCGCGACGCGCAGCTCCAGAAAATTCCCTACATGCTCGTCGTTGGCCCCAAGGAAGCCCAAGCTGGCACTGTCGCCGTCCGCCATCGCAGCAAAGGCGACCTCGGCCCCCAGCCTCTCGCCGAACTCGTCGAAGCCCTCCAGCGCGAAGTCCATTCCCGCGCAACTACGTAGTCCTTCGCCGCCTATCGGACTTCCTCGACCGTGCAAATCCCGCAAGTCATCCTGAACGAAAACGCCTTCGCTCGGGGTGTGCGTCTCCTGACAAATCGGGACACTCATTTGGCGGAAGTCGTGCAAAAGTACGGCCCACCACCACTCTGGGTCCGCGAGCCGGGCTTCCCAACACTCGTCTACATCATCCTCGAACAGCAAGTCTCACTGGCCTCTGCGAAAGCGGCCTTCGATCGGCTCAAAGCCGCGGTCCGCCCGCTCACTCCCAACCGTTTCCTGAAGCTCACCGACTCCGAGCTGCTGCGCATCGGCTTCAGCCGCCAAAAGACTCTATACACTCGTTTGCTCGCCGATTCTTTGTCCTGCCGCCACTTCGATCTTCGTTATCTCAACGATCTCCACGACGATGCCGCGCGCAAAATGCTCGTAGCCTTCAAAGGCATCGGTAAATGGACCGCCGACATCTATCTATTGAGCGCGTTGCGCCGTCCAGATATCTGGCCGACCGGCGATCTGGCCCTAGCTACGGCAGTGCAGGAAGTAAAGCGCCTTCGCCAGCGTCCGTCGCCCGAACGTCTCGAAAAAATGTCCGCGACTTGGCGTCCGTGGCGCGCCGTCGCCGCTCGCTTGTTCTGGCATCATTATTTGAGCAAGCGCGGCCAGCGCACGTCGGAGATTTCGCTCTAGCCGGGAATCACGCACGCTTTATTGGAGAATGTGAATGTCGCCAATTTTTTCTCGCCGAAATTTCCTCGCGCTAACTGGCGCCGCTCTTGCGCTCCCGCCTATCCCCTCGGCCGCGAACGCCGAAGATGCGGATGACGATGACGTGCCCGCTTTGCTCGATCACATCCTTCTCGGCTGCAACGATCTCGATAAGGGCATCGAATTTGTCCAAGAGGGAACCGGCGTTCTCCCCGCCATCGGCGGGGTCCATCCTGGCCGCGGCACACGCAACGCTCTCCTCTCGCTCGGTGAGCGCCGCTATCTGGAAATCATCGCCCCCGACCCCGCACAATCTGAAATTGCTCACTTCCCGCAAATCCGCTCCATGACCGACCCGCGCCTCATTGGCTGGGCCGTCCACTCTCCGGACATCGCCGCCATCGCCAAGCAGCTCCGCGAAAACAAAGTGGAATTCACCGGCCCTGCCGACGGCTCCAGAAAGCGTCCGGACGGCCGCGTCCTCAACTGGAAAACCATCAATCTCGCCGACGACCGCCATGGGCTCCTCCCGTTCTTTATCGAATGGAGCGCCGACTCGGTCCACCCCTCCAAAGACGCTCTTTCGCGTTGCACCTTGGACTATTTCGAAATTCTGAGCGCGGAGCCAGACGAACTCGCCTCGACGCTAAAACGCATCGGCATCGACTTCCCCGTCCAGCGCAGTGATAAAGCCCGTCTTTACGCGCTCATCAGCGGCCCCAAGGGCGACCTGAAGCTGAGCACTTGAGACGCTTGTCCCTTGCCACTCAGCGTGGCACATACGGACGGCACCACGAGCAAGATTTTTACTTTTGGCAATATGACCTTTGTGCTACCCTCCCGCTTGTAATGCACTCAGATTTCAGCAATCCCACTCCCCAATTTGGCACTGCGGAATACGCGCCAAAATCCGGCACCGACGTCTGCAAGTCTTGTAACCAGGGCATATCTGGTCAGTATTTTCGTGTCAACGGCTCGCTCGCGTGCGCGCGCTGCGTGGACCAACTGAAAAACCAAATCTCAAAGGATACGCATGCTCTTTTTGTGCGCGGATTGGTTTTTGGATTCGGTGGCGCAATTCTCGGACTGATTCTCTATTCCGGCTTCAGCATCATCACCGGTATTGCCATTGGCTACGTTTCGCTAGCTGTCGGTTGGATCATTGCCAAAGCCATCAAGGTCGGTTCGCGCGGTATTGGCGGGCGCCGTTATCAAGTGGCGGCCGCGGCGCTCACCTACGCGGCCGTCTCCATGGCCGCAATTCCAATCTATCTTTCTCAGGCCATCAAGCAAAGAGCCCCAAAACAAGCGCAAACGAGGCCTGCTCCCCCCGCCAATTCTGATCCGGCTACTCCAAGGCCGGATGGTTCGCCGCCCTCCGCCAACGATCCTTCAAAGCCGGCTTCGACCGGCGAGCCGCGAATGAATTTTTTCAAGGCGTTCGGGATCCTTGCGCTTCTAGGCCTCGCCTCACCGTTTCTCGAACTCGCAAGTCCTGTCAACGGTGCGCTCGGCCTCGTCATTCTTTTCGTCGGTATGAACATTGCCTGGCGCCTGGCGGCTGGACCCAAAATCGATATCCTCGGCCCGTTTGCGGCCACCGCACCCGCGCCGCCGCTTGCAACCTAGCCCTGCTTCGAATAGCCCATCGTGTCCACCACCTTCGTCGAACCGATCCGCAACTGCCATAACTGCAGCGCCTCCCTGCCGCTTGGAGCTCTGGCGTGTGAGCAATGCCACGCACTCGTCCACAGCGAAGAACTTTTGCGTATCTCGACACGCGCCAAAGCACTCGAACAACAAGACCAGCTTCTCCCCGCCCGTGAAGAATGGCTCAAAGCCCTTCCACTTCTCCCGTCCAACTCCACCCAGGCGGAGTGGATTCGCGGCCAGGTTTACAAGCTCGAACTTGCTGCCAAGGTCTCTCCTCCTCCGAAAGAGAAGAACGCTTGGGCCCGCAAGCTCGGTCCTCTTGCTCCCATCGCCATTCTCCTTGCGAAAAGCAAGACTCTCCTCCTCGCCATTTTCAAACTCAAGTTTCTCTTCAGTCTTTTCGCTTTTATGGGCGTCTACTGGGCTCTTTTCGGCCCTGCCTTCGGCGTCGGTTTCGTCCTGCTCATTCTGGTTCACGAGATGGGCCACTATATTGACATCCGCCGCCGTGGTTTGCCCGCCGACATGCCGGTGTTTCTCCCCGGCCTGGGCGCTTACGTTCGATGGCAGGCACTCGGTGTAACTCGCCAGACGCGCGCGGCCGTCAGCCTGGCAGGTCCGCTCGCCGGATTTCTCGGTGCCGCCTTTTGCGCCGCGCTTTGGTACCGCACCGGAAACGGCCTTTGGGCCGCCCTCGCTCGCTCAACGGCGGGACTGAATATCCTAAACCTCATTCCCATTTGGATTCTCGATGGCGGGCAGGCGGCAACAGCACTCAGCAAAGCCGAGCGGTTTGTCCTGCTCGCTGTTTGCCTCCTGCTATGGCTTTTTGTCGGCGAGGGTATGTTCTTCCTCGTGGCCGCAGGGGTCACTTATCGTCTCTTTACGAAGGACCTGCCGGCACAACCTAGTCCGGCGATTGCCGCCTATTTTGTTGGTGTCCTTGTTGCTCTCGCCGCACTTCTCCACATGATGCCCGGCACTGGTCTCGTGCCGCGCTAGACTTTTGCCTCTTGCCGTGCAGCCGCGGCCGCGTGCTATACTTTGAAGCCCGTCCCCGGGCTGCTTTGCGCTGTGTGGGGGTGGAGTGGGGTTTAACGCTTTGCGGCGGTGCGGGTCAGCCGCTTCGCAGCCGCGATGGACAAAGCGTCTAAGGGGGATTTATCGCAGAACGCAGCTTCCGGCAGAGCGACCGCATTCGCGTCAACGAACGAATCCGCGCTCGCGAAATCCGGGTGATTGATGATCAAGGCGGTCAGCTCGGCGTCATGCAGCCGTTTGAAGCCATAAAGCTGGCCAAGGAAAAAGGTCTCGACCTGGTGGAAATCTCGCCCACGGCTGATCCGCCGGTTTGCAAGATCACCGATTACGGCAAATACCTTTATCAGGCCAACAAAAAGGCCCACGAGCAGCGTAAGAGCAGCCGCGGTTCGCAGTTAAAGGAAGTAAAGTTTCGGCCCGCCACCGCGGAACACGACTATCAGGTTCGCAAGAACCAGATTCTCCGGTTCCTCGGCGAAGGCCACAAAGTGCGCGCGATGATTTTTCATCGCGGACGTGAAATGGCTCACCAGGAAGTCGGGCGCGCCAAGATGAACCGTTTGCTCATGGAGATTGGCGACCAGGGCCAGATCGAAACCATGCCGCGCATGGAAGGGAACGTTTTGGTGGCATTGCTCGCCCCGAAAAAAGGCGTAAGCGTCGCCAAGCCCGCGGGACAAACATCGTCCAGCGCCCAGCAGTCGCCGTAATTAGCGCAAACGAAAGCATCAGCAAGATTGTGTAGGGATGATTCAGAGATTGTGTAGGGGCGGACTTTAGTCCGCCATCTTCGGTGCCACGACCGAATCTCCAAGCGAGGAATTAGGCAATGCCGAGAAACGCATCGAAACCAAAATTGAAATTGAAAACGCATCGCGGCGCCCGAAAGCGCTTTAAGTTCACCGCCAACGGCAAGATCAAGCGCGGCCACTCCGGCAAGCGCCATTTGATGGGTACCAAGGCGCCCGGACGCATGCGCAAGCTCAAGAAGCTGACCCTGGTCAACAAAGCAGACATCGCCAGCGTCAAGCAGATGCTTCCCTACGGCTAGACTTTTTTCGAAACGTTAGGACGTTCAAACGTTCCAACGTTTAGACAACACTTTCGTGCCAGGCAGCGCTTCACGGGTGCCTGCCGGCCGATTCGCCCCGGACTTTTCGGGGCACTTGTAGCGGCCGAGCTTTAGCTCGGCATCGTCCGCGTCTCGCGGACGACCTCTTCGGTGCAAACGTATTTGCCGTCGCGCCAAGAGCACTGCATTCAGAATCACCCCGGAAACAAACCCGTTGCGGTACGCGTTTTTTCGCGTTCACGCAACCTGTCTTGTTTCCCATAAAAAAAGGAGAAACCCATGGCACGCGTAAAACGCGGCACCAAGCGCCGGGCACGGCGCAAGAAGTATCTGAAGAGGACAAAAGGCTTTTTCCTCACCAAGAGCAAGCTCTACCAATCCGCACAGGAAGCCGCCAATCGCGCCGATCGTTACGCCAAGCGCGACCGCCGCGTCAAGAAGCGCGAATATCGCAAGCTCTGGATCCAGCGCGTCGGCGCTGCCGCCCGCAACAACGGCCTAACCTACGGCCAGTTGATTCACGGCCTCAAAGTTGCCGGCGTCGCGCTCGACCGCAAGGTCCTCGCGGACATCGCGGTAAAGGACGCAGCAGCCTTCACATCGCTGGTAGCGACAGCAAAAGCTGCCGCCCCGCCGCCAGCAAAAGCAAAAAGGGCGTAGCCGCTTGACATTAGCTCTTTGGTGTGGCGGGGCTTGCCCCGCTCGCTCGTTGCGTCCTGGCTCGTCACGACGCATGATACGTTCTCTCGCAAAGGCATGTTGAATTGCGCCTCGCGATGTTCGTCTTAAAACGCGATGACGGAACACGAAAACAAAACGGCAAAGCCTCTCGTACATCTCGGCATCACGCGGCCCGAGGAACTCTCTGCGCTCTTCGCTGACCTTCGTGGACGCTTCGACGCTGATTGCGCTTGCGCACATGACGAATCTTCCTGGAAACAATTCCGGGATGCCTGGCTCGGCCGCAAATCGGGCGTCCTCACGCAAATCACGGATAATTGGCTGAAGCCCGCCACCCTCGAATTGAAGCGTGCTGTCGGGGCCGCGTTAAACGAACTCCGCGCGCATGTCGAGGCCAAGATCGAAGAGCGCCGTCTCACCATCGAATCCGGCGCCGAGGAATCCGCACTCGCGCGTGAACGCGTCGACCTCTCCCTCCCCGGCGTCATGCGCCCCGTCGGCTCGCATCATTTGATCCGCCAGGTCTTCCAAGAAATCGAAGACATCTTCGTCTCCATCGGCTTCTCTGTAGTCGAAGGTCCGGAAATCGAAACGCCTTACTACAATTTCGAAGCCCTCAACATTCCTGAATTCCATCCTGTCCGCGACGACATGGACACCTTCTATTTGGAGCTGCCGAAAAGCGCGAAGACACCGCTCCTCCTCCGCACCCACACGTCACCCATGCAAATCCGCACCATGGAAAAGCAGAAGCCGCCAGTTCGCGTCATCGTTCCCGGCAAGGTCTATCGCCGCGACAACCCCGATGCCACCCATTCCTTCGCTTTCCACCAGATCGAAGGCCTGGCCGTCGACACCGACATCACCTTCTGCGATTTCACCGGCACCATCGAATACTTCGTAAAACAGTTTTTTGGCCCCAGCGTGAAAACCCGCTTCCGCCCGAGCTATTTCCCGTTCACCGAGCCGAGTGTCGAATTCGACGTCTCCTGCCCTTTCTGCGGCGGGACTGGCACAGCGGCAAGCGGGGGAACCTGCTCGAAATGCAAAGGCGCCGCTTGGATCGAACTCTTCGGCGCAGGCATGGTCGACCCGGCCGTCTATGGCTTCGTGAACCCTGCCCACGGAGGTGGGTACGACCCCAAAAAAGTCAGCGGCTTCGCTTTCGGGATCGGCATCGATCGCCTGGCCATGCTCAAGTATGGCATCGACGATATCCAGGTCTTTTTCCAGAACGACGTGCGTTTCTTGCGGCAGTTCCCGTAGGAACCACAAGTGGTGGCGGGCTTCAGCCTGCCGCACAGTCCAGGGAGGCGGTCCGACCGTCTTGCTTGGAACAGAAAGTAGTGATGGTTTGGGGGTCGCGGCTTTAGCCGCGACATTAAGCAAGGCGCAACAAAGGGGCTTCAGCCCCTGAGGAATTGTTTTGGGCACTATGACTTTCCTTGACGCCAAACAGCGCTTCTCCAATCGCGTAGCGGACTATGTCCGCTACCGCCCCGGCTATTCCGCAGCCGTGCTCGATCTTCTGCGCGCGGAATGCGGCCTGCGCCCCGGCCACATCATCGCCGACATCGGTTCCGGCACCGGGCTCCTCAGCGAGTTGTTCCTGAAAAACGGCAATCGCATTTATGGCGTCGAACCCAACAAGGAAATGCGCGAGGCCGGCGAAGAATATCTCGCCTCCTACGACGGCTTCTCGAGCATCGAAGGCTCAGCCGAATTCACCACGCTCGGCGATTTCAGCATCGACTTTGTCACCGCCGGCCAGGCCTTCCACTGGTTCGAGAAGGAAAAAACGCGGACGGAGTTTCGGCGGATTCTACGGGGGAAAGGCTGGGTCGTCGCGGTATGGAACTTTCGCGATAAGGAGGCCCCTTTCGGCAGAGCCTACGAGGACATTCTCGTGAAATACGGTACGGATTATATGCGAGTGCGCGAGTCCTATCCCGACGGTCACGACATGAAAGCTTTTTTTCTCGTTGGCGAGTTTTTCGAGCGCACGCTGCCGAACGACCGGCCGTTGAACTGGGACGGGCTCGCCGGGCTCCTGCGCAGCGCCTCGTACATGCCGCAGGAGACGCATGCGAACTTCTCCCCGATGATGAACGCACTGCGCGAACTCTTTCTCGGGCATCAAGAGAATGGCAGCGTGTCCATGAAGTACACGACGCGCATGTATTTCGGACAATTGCAACCGGGCGGGAACTGACGCATGAAAGTTGTTTATAACTGGCTGAAAGATTTCGTCGACGTTACCGCGACGCCGCAGGAACTCGCCTCGCGCCTTGCTCTCTCCGGTACCAACATCGCCGGCGTGGAAAATGGCCCGCATGGTGCCGTGATCGACGCGGAAGTCAGTTCCAATCGCCCCGATTGCCTCGGCCATTACGGAATCGCACGCGAAGTCGGCGCCATCTACAAGCTGCCGCTCAAACACGTTTCGCCCAAGCCTGCGGAAAGTGCGGCGAAAGCCAGCGACGCGGTAAAGGTTGAGATCCAAGCGCCGGATCTCTGCGGCCGCTTCACTGCCCGCGTCATTCGCAACGTGAAAATCCAGCCCTCTCCGAAATGGCTGAAAGACCGCCTCGAAGCTTCCGGCGTCGCCAGCATCAGCAATGTCGTTGATATATCAAATTACGTGATGCTCGAGTTTGGCCACCCGCTGCACACTTTCGATTACGACAAAGTCCGCGACCACAAAATTGTCGTCCGCCGCGCCAAGTCAAACGAAAAAATGCGAACTCTGGATGGCATAGAGCGCCAGTTCGATTCCAACATCTGCATGATCAGCGATGGCGACGGCTCCCGCTCCATCGGCATCGGCGGAATCATGGGCGGCGCGGAAACGGAGATTTCCTTTTCCACGAAAAATGTCTTGATCGAGTGCGCCTGGTTTGAACCTGTGGCCATTCGCCGCGCCGCCCGTTTTCTGAAATTGCACACCGAAGCATCCACGCGTTTTGGCCGTGGCGCCGACCCTGAAATGGCCGAGCTGGCCTCGCGGCGTGCCGCTGAATTGATTTTGCAGTTGGCCGGTGGCGAGTTGCTCTCCGGCGTTGTCGATGTCTATCCCGGCAAGCGCGCCCCGAAAAAAATCCGCGTGACGCGCGCCGAAATTCTTCGCGTGATGGGGGCCGATGTTCCTGACAAGCAGGTCGAAGCCTGCCTCAGCGCGCTCGGTTTCGCGCCTGTTCGAAGCGATCAAAACCGCGGCGCGGAAGGTTCGCTTCTCGCTGCGTGGGAATGCACGCAGCCTTCCTGGCGCGCCGAAGTCGAACGAGAAATCGATTTGATCGAAGAAATTGCGCGTATTTACGGCCTCGATAAATTTCCCGCACGTTTGCCAGCGGCGCGGCAAGGCGCGGCGCGCCTTCCGCACTACGAAGCAGAAACTCGTTTGCGCGAACGTCTCATCGGCCTTGGCTATCGCGAAATCCTGACGATTCCTCACGTTGCCGAAGAGCGCGACGCGTTGTTCCGTCCGAACAATATTTCGCCCGCGCGGCTTTCCAATCCGCTCTCGGAAGAAGCGAACGTGCTGCGTTCGACCGGCATCGTGACCATGGCAGGCGCGATCGAATGGAATCTCAATCACGGCCAGCGCAACGCACGCCTGTTCGAAATTGGCCGCCACTATCGGTTGAATGGAAGCGAATCGGTCGAGACTCGTGTGCTCACGGTTGGCGCGACCGG
>Ga0179587_10000327_pt1 | contig 20079 bp, 12 predicted proteins | sample CZODoug2_1_08_16_FD_185932 | JGI IMG/M metagenome (GOLD analysis project Ga0179587, IMG submission 185932) | Vadose zone soil fungal communities from Angelo Coast Range Reserve, California, USA - CZODoug2_1_08_16fungal | ecosystem: Environmental > Terrestrial > Soil > Vadose zone | place: USA...
CAGGATGTCAGCCCAGCCGTCGTTGTCGAAGTCGAAAAACCCGCAGCCCCAACCAAGATATTGCGTGTGCTTGCCAAGACCGCCCTGAAACGTGGTGTCTTCGAAGCTTGCCCCGCCGAGATTGCGGTAGAGCGATGGAGTGTCGCCAGCAAAATTGGTTTTGACGAGGTCGAGATTACCGTCGAGATCATAATCGGCCGCGGAGATGCCCATGCCGGCTTGCGGCTTGCCGTCGGCACTGAGCGCGCAGCCGGCCTCCAATGCAATGTCAACGAACGTCCCGTTTTTCTTGTTTTGGTATAGCGCACTGGCTGTGGAATCGTTGGCGACGTAAATGTCCGGCCATCCGTCGTTGTCGAGATCGGCGGCGAGCACGCCAAGGCCATAGGTGCCATTGGCTTTGAGGATGCCGGATGTTTCACTGACGTCCGTAAATGTGCCGTTACCGTTGTTGTGATACAAAATATTTTTTCCGCCGTTGAGCCCTGGCGGACCGCACGCCACCATGACGCCTTTGTACAGACACGGGCCGGACTCGGGTACGGGGGCAGTCTTCAAATCGAGATCGATGTAATTCGCGACGAAAAGGTCGACGTGCCCGTCGCGGTCGTAGTCGACGAAAGCGCAGCCGGTGTTCCAGCGCTTGCCGTTTCCGGCCACCCCGGATTTCTCGCTAACGTCGGTGAAGGTGCCGTTCCCGTTGTTGTGGTAGAGAACATTTTTTCCGAAGTAGGTGACGAAGAGATCGTCGAACCCGTCGTTGTCGTAGTCGCCGATGCACACGCCCTGCCCCCAGCCGGAATGAATCAGACCGGCTTTGGCGGTGACGTCGGTGAAGGTACCGTCACGATTGTTCTTGAAAAGATGCGAAAAGGGTTCTTGTCCGGCGGGAAAGCCTTCGAGGCGCCAGCCGTTCACGAGAAAAATATCCAGCCAGCCGTCGTTGTCGTAATCGTAGAAAGCGACTCCGCAGCCAGTGGTTTCGAGGAGATATTTATTTTTGTGTTCGCCACCGAAAACAGTTTTGGCATGGAGGCCGGACTCGCGAGCAACGTCGATGAAGCTGACCCCCAGATCGTTAGAGGCGGCGGCTGATTCGAAAGCTCCCCGTGTGGAGAAGGATGCGAAGCCCCGCCAGATTGGCCGAGCGAATGCCAGGATCTTGTGCAATGGTAATGCAATCGCAAAACTGCTCAACGATTTAAGAAAGGCTCGCCGTGAGGAAGACAAATCGAATGGTACCTTCCCTGCTTTGGCTCATGCTAGAATCTGCCGCCATCCTTTATAGTAAGGGCGAATCGGCTTTGCAAGCTGACGGGTGGCGAGATTCTCCGAGTCTTGCGCGCCGTGAGATTTCCGACCATGGCAAACAAGCAGAGTGCATTTCCATTGCGGCAAATCCTACGGACCAGCTTCTTCGGGTCAGCCACGGTGTTTTCTCTGGTGCTGCTGGCCGGGGCCGCGCGAGCGCAGGAACCCCTGCATTCGCTGGAGCTCTCGCGAGGGGTGCGGCCGTGGGAATTCCTGCCGGTAACGGGGATGCGCGCCGGACTGCTTGGAGATGAATCCGGACGGATGGAAGCGTGGGTGTATCCGCTGAAAATCCTGCGGGAGTTCCACCTGAAATTCCACACGGAAGGGCGCGTTCTCCCTGCGGAAGCGCTGGCCCGAACGATTACAGTGCGGCCTGAGTCGAGCACCATTTCCTACACCGGTGATACATTCGCGGTGCAGGAGACTTTTTTTGTTCCGGTGCGCGAGCAAGGCGCCGTCATTTTACTGGACGTGGAGACCGAGCAACCGTTCGAAATCGAAGCCGCATTTCACCGCGATTTTCAACTGGAGTGGCCGGCGGCCCTGGGCGCGACGTATTCGAATTGGGTGGCGGAACGTCGCGCGTTCTATTTTGGCGAGGAACAACGCAAATTTGCGGCGGTGGTGGGTTCACCGACGGCGGCGGACGCGCAACAGGAATATAAGAAGAATTACCAGGAAGAGCGGGAAAGAGCGGTCCGGCTGGGAGCGACGAAGAAGGGCAAAGAGAGGAAGCTGATCGTCATCGGGGGATCGATGGAAGGGGGAGCAGCGGCAGAGAAAACTTATCGCCATCTGGCGGCGGACTACGAAGTTTTGTTGAAGGAATCGGCGGAATATTACCGCAACGCTCTGGCGCAAACTGTCAGCGTGGACCTTCCGGATGCGCAGCTTCAGCGGGCCTACGATTGGTCACGGGTGAGTATGTTGCAGGGCATGGTGACGAATCCTTTTCTGGGCACCGGGCTTGTGGCCGGTTACCGCGGATCTGGGGAAACGCAAAGACCTGGGTTCGCCTGGTTTTTTGGGCGCGATTCGTTTTGGACTTCACTGGCGCTGAATGCGGAGGGAGATTTTTCGAATTCACGGACGGCGCTGGAGCTCATCGCTAAGTTCCAGCGCGAGGATGGCAAGATCCCGCACGAAATTTCCCAAGGCGCCAATTTCGTGGATTGGTTCAAAGGCTATCCCTATCCCTACGCTTCCGCCGATGCCACTCCCCTGTACATCATTGCGGCGAACGACTACGTCGTAGAAAGCGGCGACACGGCGTTTGCCAAAGAGAAGTGGGAAAGCCTGCATAAGGCTTATACGTTTCTGAAATCGACCTATGATGAACGTGGACTGCCACAGAATTTTGGCGTGGGGCACGGCTGGGTGGAAGGCGGGCCGTTGCTGCCCGTCAAGACGGAGTTCTACCAAAGCGGGTTGGGAGCGGAGGCGCTGCGCGCGCTTTCGAATCTGGCGCGGGTGACTGGCCAGGAGGAAATGAGCAAGACGTTGGAGAAAAATTTTGCGGAACAGCAATCGCTGGTGAACGAAAGCTTCTGGATCGCGGACAAGAAACGATTCGCGTTTGCGCTGGACAAGAACGACAACAAAGTGGACGAGCCCAGTGTGCTGGCCACCGTGCCGATGTGGTTTGGGATACCCAACGAAGCGCACGCAGTGCCGATGATCCAGCAACTGGCGGATATGGAGCACCAGACGGATTGGGGGATGCGGATCATTTCCAATCGCTCGCCGCTCTTCAGCGGCGGCGGGTATCACTACGGTTCGGTGTGGCCGCTGTTCACGGGCTGGGCTTCGGTCGCGGAGTACCGCTATCACCAGACGTTTCCGGCGTATGCAAATCTGCGTGCCAACGCATTGCTGGCGCTGGATGGATCGCTCGGACACCTGACGGAAGTTCTTTCCGGCGACTACTATCAGCCGCTTGCGACGAGCTCGCCGCACCAGATCTGGTCTGCGGCGATGGTTGTAAACCCGTTGGTGAGAGGCCTGCTTGGGCTGGCAACAGACGCCACGACCGGAACGATTACTCTTGCTCCGCACGTTCCGGCTGATTGGACTTTCTTTGGAATTCGAAACATACCAACCGCGTCCAGTAAGTTGGATGTGCGCTTCGCGAAAGATCTCGGGGGAATCACGCTGGAAGTGAAAGCATCCGGCGATGCATCTCGCATCATTGATTTTCAACCAGCCGTGAGCTTGCCCGCGAAAGTTCTAGGCGCGGAATTCAACGGCCGGCCGGTGCCGTTTCGCGTCCAATCGAACGGCACAGACCAACACGTGATAATCCGGATTGCCGTGGCCAGAGGATCAAACACACTTAGAATTCGAACAAAAGATGATTATGGCCTGAGTTATTGCTCGACACTGCCGGCAATCGGGGCGCCCTCGCAAGGCTTGCGCATCCTCGCTGAGACCTGGACAGCGGCGCGGGACCGTTTGAGGATCAACGTGTCGGGGCTTGCTGGCGGCCGATACAAACTTTTTGTTTGGAACGCGCAACAGATTGCTTCGGTTGAGGGAGCAAGACTCTTCAAGGGTGATGATGGGAAAACAGAACTCGTCCTGGACCTCCCGAAAAGCAACGCTGGATCTGCTTCGTACGCCACGATTGAAATCCAATTTGCCAGCGCAGACAGGAAACGAGCACCCACCAAGAGATAATTTAGATTTGTAAACACAGTTGTTCGATTTCTAGGCCGTTTCGATCGAGTGAGAAAGTCGGCGGAGCAATTGCTCTGGTGCTGCCAAAAAACCTCAACTCCACATTACTGAACACTCCAATAGCCCATATGTGGAGCTCAACACAGATCGACGAAGTGGGTTACTTGCCACTGCACGACTTGGGAGCCACGATCTTGTTCACCTTATCAGCGCACGGTAAGAGCGCGGCAGCATCCCCCTAACCCGATTTCCGGGCTAGCGTTTCGGCGGTGAGAATCGCAAGCCTTCGGAAGAGCGGTTCGGCGAGCGCTTCCCTTTCTTCGGGTGGAAGTTTCAAGTGCTGCTCGACTTCCGATTCCATGTCCTGAAGTTCCTTAGAGGGGGCGATTTCCGCCAGTCCCCGGAAAAGCATCTTGTGTGCCCGCTTCCGTTCCATCACTTCCAGTCCATCCAGTATCTGACGATGTGACGTTCCCTCCCAAATCGCGAGAATCATCGCTTCCCGAAGCCAGCGTTCCGCGCCGTAACCGGCCAGTCCGCCCAGCCCGCCGCGCACTTCCATGGCCCACTTTGCCGTTTCAACCGCAAACTCGGCCGTCCAGTATTTCGCAAGATGTGCCACCAGCCGAAACAGATGATAGCGATCGGAGTAAGGCAGCCGCTCCATCCACACGTCGTTCAGGAGCTGAACCGAATGCCACGCTAGCGCAAACGCTGATCGGAGCGCAGTCAGCCGATTTTCAAATTGATGACGAAGCAGCGGATGATCGAGAATCCGTTTGCCGAACGCGGCGCGCTGCTCGGCGTAGGAAAGCGCATCTGCCATCGCGCGCTGTGCCAACGCGATGCTCACTACGCTGTTCGCTACGCGCGAGAGGTTCAACACTTCGAGGATCAAATAAATTCCCGACTCAGCCGATCCGAGCAGGTAGCCTTCGCTCTCTTTCAGCTCTACTTCGCCGGTAGGAACAGAACGAGTTCCAATCTTGTCCTTCAGCCGCCGAATGAAATAGTTGAGCTGGCCATCATGGCGGTATCGCGGCACCAGGAACAAGGCCAGCCCGCGCACACCCGCCGCCGCTCCTTCCGGGCGCGCCGCTACAACGGCTAGCTCTGCGTTTGCATTGCTCGCAAAATATTTGTCGCCTGTCAGAAGCCAGCAATCGCCCGCAGGCCGGGCAATGGTCTCGACAGCGGCGCCCAAATCCGAGCCACCTTTGATCTCCGTCATCCACGTGGCGCCCTGCCACACGGAATCGTCTTTCCGCAAGAGCTCAGGCAGAAAGCGAAGCTGCAATTCGGCGCTGCCATATTTCGCAAGAGGCACGGCCGTGCCGAGCGACACGGTGTAAGGGCAACAGATCCCAGGGTCGTGGAACGAAATGTTGTACATCAGCAAGTACGGGAGGATCAGCGATTTTTCTTCCAGCGCGCGCCAAACTACTCCGGATCGGTAACCCCTCCTCAAAATCGTTTGATATTCGCGAGGATAGAGAATCTGATCGACGCGTTTTCCGGGACGATTGAACATCAGCAACCAGGGCGTTCCAGCGCGGTCAATTGCGTCCGAAATGGCGACGCCTTCGCCCTTCCACCAACCTTCCTCGGCGTCGAGCACATCGCCGTGGGGGATATCTTGGAGCCTGCTCTCGAGAAAGCTCAGAGGTGAACGGAGTGCGTCGAGACCTGTCATTTCAGCGCATAGTAGGTCGGCAACATGGACGCGTCAAGCCAACTGGCTCAGCGGACATCTGGCTAACGACGAATGCGGGCAATCGTAATTTCCGATTATGCGACCAGGAGTTGACGGCGGCGCCAAGAGGCGCGTTCACAAGTGATAAGGATTGCCGACAAGGTCAAACACAGGGCACACTTTCCGGTTGTTCCCGCGCCTCACCGGCGCGCAGCCTGAGCAGCAGGGCGCGGAGGCCGAACGAGTTTCGCTTAGGACCCTGAGTCAGGGCGTCTTGAGATAAATGTTGCCGATGTTATGCTCGCGCAGCAGGGCGTTGAACGCCTCCAGGTCTTTCCCCATCAACTGCTGAAAGTCCTGCGCCGCTTTGTCGCCCCGCTCCTTCAACTCTTCCCGCACAGCCGTCTGCTGCGTGGTAGGCGGAAAATCCGCACTGCCCTCGAGCTGGTTGAACAGATAGTTGACCTTCTGCAACAGCATCGGCGACCAGCGGCAGTCGTCCTGCCCGCGGCCGGTGAGCTTGAGCTGCAGCAGGGTTCCCTCGATGCCGGCGAGCTTCTCCCCGAGGTCGTCCGTGGATTTGCGGACCGGTTTCGAGGTGTCATCGGTGCCCAGCTCCTTCCCCAGGGCAACGAGCTGTGCGCGAAGCGACTCGATTTGGTTCACCGTGGCCGCCATGGCGTTCATCTCGTCGTACAGCGCTGTTTGTTCCCGCGTTTGCGCCTGAATGTCGATCCCCGAGCCGGCGGTATGCGGATCCTTCAGCACGGTCAGCTTCTGCGTGAATTTTTCTTCTCCCACATTGAGGGTGACCGTGTAGGTTCCCGGCAGGGCCAATACCGCCATGCGTCCCACGGCCGGAGGCTTGCGCCAGCCTTCCGGTCCCAACGGAACATCCGGTGCGTAGAGCGGCGTGGTTCTCAGGCGAATTTCCGTGCTGCGATCGGAGCGCAAGTCCCACCACACGCGATTGATGCCCGCCTTGGTTTCGCAAGGCGGCGGTTCAACATCGGGAAAATCCTCATCCTCGGGGGGCTTTTTGACCTCAGCGGCACCGAGTTTAGCCGCGCGGCATTCGATCTCGCGCACTTTCTTGCCGCCGGCGTCTGTGACGGTCAGCTTGGCCACGTCCTTTTCTCCCAGGTTGGACTTGAGATAGAAATTAATGGACGCGCCGTACGGTGGATTTTTTCCCGTCGTTGGGTCGTACTCGACAGCAGCCGGCTGCGCCACCTCCTTAAAGCGATACGCATCGCGCGGGGCAAACAGATGTGCCTTGGCCGCGCCGACCTCCGGCGTAAACTGCTCGAGCGCGGTAATGTCGTCCAGAATCCAGAAGCCGCGCCCGTAAGTGGCCACCGCCAGATCGTGGAACCTCTCCTGAACGGTCAGCCAGTAGACCGGCGCGTGCGGCAGGCCGGACTGGAGTGGCTGCCAGTTCTTCCCGTCGTCGAAGGAAACATACAACCCGCCCTCCGTGCCTAGATAGAGGAGTCCCTTGCGCACGGGATCTTCGCGCACGCAGTGTGCATAGCTCAGCATGTTGTGCGGAATCCTGCCGGTGATCAACGTCCAGGTTTTTCCGTAGTCTGCGGTTTTGTAAACAAAAGGGTCGCGAACGTTCACCTGATGGCCGTCAACGGTCAGGTAGGCGGTGCCCGCGTCGTAGCGCGAGGCCTCGATGTTGTCCACCGTACCCCACTCGGGAAGGTCAGGAAGATTTTTCGTGACGTTGCTCCAGTTTTTCCCGCCGTCGCGCGTCACCTGCACCAGCCCGTCATTGGTGCCCACCCAGATCAGCCCCGCCTCTTTGGGCGACTCCGTCAGCGCGAAAATCACGCCGGCATATTCCACGCCGATGTTGTCGGGAGTCAACCCTCCGGAAATCTGCTGACGGTTCTTGTCGTTGCGCGTCAGGTCGGGGCTGATGATCTGCCAGCTATTGCCGCCATCGGTGGTGACGTGCACAAACTGGCTGCCCACGTACACCTTGTTGTGATCGTGGGGAGAAATGGCGATAGGGAATTCCCAGTTGAAGCGGTATTTCACGTCCGCCGCCGGTGCGCCGGCCACATAATCGGGCCAAACCTCGACCTCGCGGTTCTGGTGCGTGCGCTCGTCGAAGCGGGTTACCGTGCCGCCGATGCTGCCTGATCCGGTGCCCGTAGACCAGATGATGTTGTTGTCCGCAGGATCCGGTATTGCGAAGCCGCTCTCGCCTCCGGCCACCGGGTGCCATGCGCCGCGCGGGATGCTGTTACCGGAGAAGCCACCGAACTGCAGGCTGTTGCTCGGGCCGCGCCACGACGGGCCGTCCTGCCGGTTGCCGTAAACGAAGTAGGGAATCTGGTCGTCCACGGTGACGTGGTAGATTTGCGCAATGGGCAGGTTGACGTGGTTCCAGGAGGACCCGCGATTCACAGAAATATTCACGCCCCCATCGTTGACCACGGCCATGCGATCCCCGTCGGTGGGATCGATCCACATCTCGTGATTGTCGCCGCCGGGATTGGAGGGCATCTTGGTGAGCGTGTGACCGCCATCGAGCGTCCGCGAAAATGACGCGGAGAAGAAAAACACTTCGTTCTCGTTGTCCGGTGCAATCTCCGTGCGTGTGTAGTAGTGGGTGCGCCCCCGGAGCTGCCGGTCGGAGTTGACCATCTCCCAGTTCTCGCCGCCGTCGTCGGACCGCCACAGTTGCCCGAGCTGCCCGGCGCTGTTAGGCTGCGGGACGCCGTCGCCAGTTTCAATCTCCGCGTACACACGATTGGAATCTTTTTTGGCCACGCGAACAGCAATTCTGCCCACAGGAGAATGCGGCAGACCATGACCCTCCAGGCGCTTCCATGTGACGCCACCGTCTGTCGACTTGAACAAGCCGCTGCCCGGCCCGCCGCTGGTGCGGCCCCAGGTGTGAATCTCGATCTGCCACATCCCTGCAAAAAGGATTCGCGGGTTGTTGGGATCCATGCCCATGTCGGAGCAGCCCGTGTTCTCGTCGACGAAGAGCACTTTATCCCAGGTCTTTCCGCCGTCTGCGGTGCGGAAGACGCCGCGCTCCGGCTGCGGCCCGTAGGCGTGGCCCAGCGCGCATGCCAGCACGACGTCTGGATTGCGCGGGTCGATCTCCACGCGGCCGATGCGGCCTACCTTCTCCAATCCCATCAACGACCAGGTCTTGCCCGCGTCCATGGATTTGTAAATCCCTTGTCCCACGGAGATGTGGCTGCGGATGAACGATTCGCCGGTTCCCGCCCACAATATGTTCGGATCGCTCGCCGCCACCGCCAGCGAACCAATGGACGCCACTGCCTCCGAGTCGAAGATGGGATCCCAGTGGATCCCCCCGTCCCTGCTCTTGAAAATGCCGCCGGACGCCGCGCCCACATACCAGATGTTCGGTCTTCCGGGCACTCCGGCGACAGCCGTGGCGCGGTTGCCCTCCGGCCCGATGTACCTATACTTGAGCTGCCCGTACACGTCAGGATTGATTGGCGACTGCTGCGCCTGCAGCAAACAAGGAACAACCATCAGCACCGCGACGGCGATTATTGCGACGTATTTCTCTCGAACGAACCTCGCAAGCCTCAACATAGTGAACCTCTCGGACAGAATTGAAATTGTGCCGCGCGGATGATACAGGTGGGGTGCTAGCAGGTCAAATGGCTTGACGCGTGGCGGCGCGACAATTTCATCGGGACCCAGCTTGGTGCCAGGGGAAAGTGACATCGTTTGAAGGCCATCAACAAATTCAGAACTCAGAAGAATTGATGAGCGCTGCGGAACAGTATTTATTATCACTCAACATATTCCACATTTGGTAAGTTCTATAGAGGGAATCAAGAACAAATACATCTCCGTGGCCAGATGTTTTCTTGCTTTCCAGCCCGCATCGTTGAGCAGGACTTGTTCTTGGCTTCCGCGCCATTTATGTAGTCCAAGGTTGCTCGTCGCGCATGTACCCTTGCTTCTTGATCAAGCTGCTCAATGGTGCTACGGTGGCCTGATCATCTGCTGTATGTACGCCGGCTTCGAGCAGCATCGATGCCAGCGCACGGGGTTCGTTGTTGCGGTCCCACGGATGAAAGCTGCCCTTGTTGTTAGTTCGCAAATATCCCGATACTCTCGAACGATGGAACGGGTTGCCGTAGGTTAGCAATCGTCCACTCCGAGGTACGTCAGACAGACAAGGGTTCGAGAACCGTTGGGGTGAACGCCTTAGTGACACGACTTAATAGGGAGAGTGTCCTACCGACCTGCCTTAGGTCTTTGGGGCAACTCGGACTGTCCGGGTGGCACTGGGCAAGATTGCATGGCTGGTGGCCATGGGCTACAGCAGTATTCCGTCGCGGCTATACACTCCATCCCACTACAGAAAGCTCAACTGCCATGAGCGTTTCCTCTGAGGAGAAAACATGAAAATAGGCAGAGTCGTGATTTGCTTGTGGTGTCTGCTCGCTCCGACGATTCTTTCTGAATCGCGACAGCTGCGGGCTGCCGATGGAGAAAAGCATCTGCTCTACGTTGCCGTTCCAGGCATCCGCAACTATGTGGAATATGGCGGCGTGGGGATCCTGGTCTACGACATTGGCGCCGGACACAAATTCGTCAAACGGATTCCGACATGGAATATGCCGCCAGGCCAGGCGCCTGAGAACGTGAAGGGCATAGCCGCTAGTGCCAGGACCGGCAAGCTGTACGTCAGCACTACGAAGCGCCTGGCCTGCTTTGATCTTGTGACTGAAAAGAAGGTGTGGGAAAGGATGTACGAAGGCGGATCTGACCGGATGGCCATCTCGCCGGACGGCAAAATACTTTACGTCCCGTCCTTCGAAGGGCCGCACTGGTATATCGTTGATGCGTCGACCGGAGATGTCGAGGCGAAGATCGAGCTCAGATCTGGTGCGCACAACACGATCTACGGACCGGACGGCTCACGCGTCTATCTTGCGGGCCTGCACTCTCCGGTTCTTTCTGTGGTGGACGCCAAGACGCACACGATGGTGCAGGAGATCGGGCCATTCAGTCGTTCGATTCGTCCGTTCACCATCAATGGGAGCCAGACGCTCTGCTTCGTCAACGTCAACGAGTTGCTCGGCTTTGAAGTCGGAGACTGTAAAACCGGAAAGGTGTTGCATCGTGTGGAAGTGGCCGGCTATCAAACAGGCCCCACGAAGCGACATGGCTGTCCAAGCCACGGCATAGCACTCACGCCCGATGAAAGAGAACTGTGGCTCGCCGATGCAGCAAACAGCAGCATTCACGTATTCGACGCGACAGTGATGCCGCCAAAACAGGTGGCCAGCATCAAACTAAGAGACCAACCCGGCTGGATCACCTTCAGCATAGACGGACGACACGCCTATCCATCAACTGGAGACGTGATCGACACTCACAGCAAACGCGTGGTGGCTACGCTCGAAGACGAAGCTGGAAGGCCGGTCCAGAGTGAGAAGTTATTGGAGTTGGTCTTCGCCAATGGTAGGCCGGTTCGCGCCGGAGATCAGTTCGGAATCGGAAGAAAGTAATACCAGCCTCATGTGTCGAGCTTGAAATTGGAGACCCAGCTACAAGCGAGGCACCTTCATCGAGGCAACGCTCGCCCTGCCGACGAACAAGCGGGGGCTTGGGCCGTGCCCCACGGTCGGAGCGTGTAGGCGCTGATAGGAGTACCCACAATCACGGAATGGTGGAATCAGGGTGCCTAGCCCTTCCAGACGTACTTCCCGCAGGGGCAAGGAACCGTCTCCGTGGGATCTTTCTTTGCCAGCAATTGCCGGCAGACAGGACAATTCTTACGCCACATAGGGGATCAGCCTTTTGCTCAAAGAGGCGGATGCAACGCGGGCGGGCTCGTCATGCCGACCGATCATTGCGTAGAATTCTTCCCGCTGCTGAAGCGCTGTGAGAAGCGCGAGCGCCTTTCCGTAGGCTGCAATCGTTCCGGTTAGCTTGTGAAACTCTGCGGAATGCCTAACCGTCCCCCGTCTTCGTACGTGCGCATCCGCCGAGAGTTCGAGTATTCGTTCGATGACTTTGTTCGCCAGACCTGACTTGAAGATCATATCGCCTCCTTCTGTGAGCAAGGGTACGGGCCTCGAGACTCCATATAAGGGGAAGCCTGTAATCTGCTGGCGGACTATCACGGAGGAGGGATACGGGCGAGTGCCGCAACCTTGCAGCGGTAGGACGATTTTGGGTGGCCTACCCTTTGCAGTCTTGTGGGGCGTGATCGAAACCTTTCGTCTTTCCATAGAGCGCGACGAGCTGGCCGGATTGTGGGTACGCCAGCGGATTGAGCAGGACGCCGTTGACTACGGAAAAGAGCGCCGTATTCGCGCCAATGCCCAGTGCCAGCGTCAATATCGCAATGCCGTGAATCCCGGCGACTTCGCCGGAGGAGCCGCTGGTGCAAGAAAGCTGAACTCAGCGACCACGCGATACAACCAAGGAGGCTCCCCCTTTGGGGGCTTATGTACTACATCGGTTTGGATGCTCACAGGAAAAACCATCGACTACTGCGTGAAGGACGCCAGTGGTCGTGTCTACGCAGCAGGTTCCATACCCGCCACACGATTAGCGTTGGACATTTTGATGAGAAAAAACGGCCTTAACTGCCGAACCACATTGTGGGCCAGATCTTACCCACCCACGTACTCCACAAGCCACCTAGCTTCTCTAACGGAGTTTCTGGTTCGCGCACCGGCCCAAACGGGTGGCCCGTGCTTGACACGGACTTATTATCGATGTCTTAGGGGCGCGGCCTGCAGAGTGGTAATTCGCGTGGACGTTATATTTCTGGGCGCGATGCCGTGAAAGTGGATGGCAAAAGCTAACATGGTGCCGACTAAGGCGCCCAAGAGGGCAAATTCGACGTTTTGGGTCGTGTACGAGAATGCAATCCCTACGATGCTGATGGTACGGAGAGAACCTGCAGCCAAAGCCTCTTTGGTGGCCAAAACAGACCGTAAGAGACTCGGCACCACGATTCCAGCGATGAACAGAGTGAATACCACTTCGATTAGCAGTAGAACGAATGAGGAAGCCTTTTGCCTCTTCATATTGTTTCCTTTTCACCTTAGGGCGCTATTTCAAGAGGGAATACTCTTAGCGTGCGCTCTCACGGTCGGACACATTTCATTTCCGAAAACAAAGACCTAGCCAAGTCACTTTCCGGGCACACCCGCTCAGTTCCCGTGTTTGACTGACCATTGCCCCGAGGAAGTGGGTCCCGACGGGTGCTCAGAATTCTGGGCTGGTCACCATGATTGGGGGGTGGATTGGTTCAGTAATTCCTCTCTAGATTGCGGAAGCACGTCGTGTACCGTTTGCCTGAGGCCCTCTGACTTGAGGCAAGACATTGGTAACGAGGGACATACGAAGGAAGCAGGTTGATTTAACGGTCGATGCTGAGGCCAATTGGCGAATTATTCGGCACGAATGCGCAATCTGTTGGAAGAATGAAGCCCTACTTGCTCACTATTTCTGCTAAGGGTAACCCAAGGCGAAGGCAGATTGCTGATCTCATGCTGGAGCGAGCCCCGGAACTAGGGGAATGAGGTTCTACTCGTCGCGCCCTGCTCGGCCGGCGCCCAGTGCAGCCCAACTGCCGGAAAGCGCGGAGATTTGAGACATCAGCGGGCGAGTTTGTCTCCGTGGAGCGACCCGAGCGCCGAAGGCTCGATTTGGTGGTGGTAGCCGCGTCACCGGAGCGGGGCATTCAAGAAGCCGAAACAGTGGGCGCACTAAACCAGGCAATCCGGATGTAACGGTGTTGCATTGCGTTGAAACGCTGGATAGAGTTTTTGCGCACCGGAGCCATGTAACGATGGTTCGCGACGGCGTCAGAAATGGACGACGAAGCCCAGCGAGGCTCGCGTGCAATTGGCGGTCTGGACGGAGTTGCGCAAGCCGACGTAGTCCAATTGAGGTCGCAAAGCGAGGTGAGGAAGAAGACCGATATCCACGCCGCCGCCGAAGCTATAGGCAAACTGGTTCGACGAGCCGCCGCCGGAACCAGCGGTCAAACGCGACCCGCCCAACAGGACTTGCGCAAAGGGAGTGACCTTGGTGGGGTTGCGCAAAGACAGACGGGGGCCGACGAGATAGGTGTAAGTGTTGAGGGAAATGCCGCCCGGAGAGGCGTGATAGCCGCCGAAGTCGCCGACGGCACCGAGCCAGCGGTTGGGATTATAGGCGACAGAGCCGCTGACGCCGTTCTGGTTGATGCCTCCGGAACCCCCCAGGCGGAAATAGGAGTAACTGATGGAGGCGTCGACGGACTGGGCGTATGACGGAAGCGCGAAGAGAAACAGTCCGAAGCTAAGCAGGAGCAGGCGTCTCATAGGAATCGATCCTTTCGAGCGTGAGAGTAGAAAAGCCGAGCCGGAGGGGCTCGGTAAGGGCGGGTGGGTAGTCCTCCCCAACGGCAGATCCTATTTTGACGCAAAGAGGGGGAATTGGCGAGGAGTAGAGGAGCGGTTTCCTTGTGGCAAGAAGATCGGCAGCTACGATAGAAGACGTTGTGAATTCGCCGAAGCACAAGGGACAAACACCGGTCGTCCGAGGAGATACTTCGTCTACCGTTACCTCCAGGCTTGCCATGCTCTCCTCAGGCGCCTCTTTCTCAAATTCTTCCTTGGCTGAGTCGAGAATCCGGGCCGGCGAGAGGCACTGCCACCGTTGCAGTTCGCTGGTGCTGGCGTCAAATTGGCTGGCAAACCTCCGATCCGGCGCACCAGGTGAATCCGCGGTACCGATGCTATGAGGTCTGCAAACAGTGCCTGCAAGCATCAGCCTGCCGGTCAACGTCGCAGCGCAGGTTCGCAACATGGCGAAAACGCGGAGGCTTAGCTCCCACCGGATGCTCAGGGAACTCACCGAGAACGGGATCGAAGCTGAGAACGCAAGCAGCAAGAGTTTTTCGAGCTTGCCGAGCTTTTCCGCAACGCTACCGACCCAGAGGAAGCCAAGCGTCTCGGCAACAAATTGGGCCGAATGGTCTTTAGCGATTGATGCCCAAGATCGAGCATAGGGACAATCTTCCAGGAGGGGTCCGCCAGCATTTGATCGACCGGATGCGTGATCGGGCAATCAGCATCGCCGACCTTCTAGATCTACGGCCACGGCTCGTACCCCAAGACGTTCCTGCTTCGTGGCCAGACTGCCAAAGCCGGGTTACTTTGAGGAGATAAATTTGCGAAAGCGTTACGTGAACCCCATATGAGACGGGTGAGCAAACCGTTGGGGTGGACTCCATAGTGATTTAATGGGGACAGAGTCGCACCGATCCATTCCCAAAATCTCATGCCCTGGAACGTTTGATTGGATTCAACTGCATAACTTGTGAGTTGCTCGTTCACTCGAAAGCCATCGCCAGAAAATGCCCGCGAGTACGGCAATGTTATCGGGATTGATCTGAGAAAGGCTTGTCGGCTCGCCCTATTCATCTCTCAACGCGACCATCGGATCGACCCGCATCGCCCGCCGCGCGGGGATGTAGCACGCCAGGAAGCCGGCAACCGCCACCACCACAGGCGCGGCGACGAGCGCCGGTGCCGTGCTAGCGTGAAAGCCGTTAAAGCCGGCTGCGACGAGCTTCGGTAAGGCCAATGACGTCACCAGCCCGAGCGTCAAGCCAATTCCTATGAGGGACATGCCGCTGCGAATCATTAGGCACAGCACTTGAGTAGGTTTGGCACCGAGCGTCATCCGAATGCCCATTTCATGCGCTCTCTGTTCAGCCATGTAAGAAATCACGCCGTAGATTCCGATTGCTGCCAAGGCGAGTGCGATCCCCGCAAACGCGCTCATCAATTCGGCCATGAGATCGTCTCCCTGACCGGCATCAGCGATCACGGCGTCTATCGTCCGCACCCTGGCGATTGCCTGGTTGCTGTCCACCGCCCAGATGGCACGCCGCAGAGCTTCGGAAAAACCGGCGGGGCTGGAGCGAGTCCGCACCACGAAATTCATGGAGCCAGCCGGGTGAGCGAGAAAGGGCTCGAAAAAGTGCGGTCTAGAGTCCCGCTGCCCCAGAAACTCGTTCACGTCTCCCACCACGCCGACGATCTCCCTCCAGTCGTCCTTTGTTCCTCCTCCTTCGATGACTTTGATGTGGCGGCCGAGGGGATTTTCATTTGCAAAATAGCGTCTGGCAAACGCACGGTCCACCATGACTACCGGGTTGGAATTAACATTGTCGGACGCATGGAACTCGCGTCCCTGAAGAACGGGGATTTGCAGTGTCTCGAAGTAACCGGGGCTCACGACGAAGTAGCCGCACCGCGGCTGCTCGTCCGGATTCGCGGCAGGCTGGCCCTCGACGGCGAGGTTTCTCTCGTTGGGAAAATTAAAAGGAAGATCGCTGGTGACCGCGACGGATTCTACCTCAGAAAGGTTGCCCAGGTTGCGCAGTGCGTTTTCGAAGAACGCGGCCTCGCGTTGCGGTGCACCGTAGTACTCCAACCCGCGCAGTGACACCGACGCCGTGAGGACGTTGTGAGAATTGAATCCAGCGCTCGCTCGGATCTCTTCGAGGAAGCCCTCGACGAATAAGCTTGCCCCTGCGAGCAAGACGAGCGACAGTGCCACCTGGCCAACTACCAACAGCCGCTGGAGATGATGGCGTTCCCCGCCGCGCGTGAAACTGCGCGAGCCTTCTTTGAGATCATCGTTGAGGTCTGTGCGCGAAATGTGCAGAGCGGGCAACAGACCAAAAACGAAGGCTGACGCAGCGGAAATGGTCAGCGAGAAGACCAAGACGCGCACGTCAATTTGCAGTGTTTGGGCCAGCGAAACTGCTCCTTCACTCCAATTCATCTGAGCGCGAAGCGCCCGGACCCCCCAATGGGCGAGCAGCACTCCGAGTCCCCCACCGGCGAGCGACAGAATCATGCACTCCGACAAAAGCTGGCGGGCGAGGCGGGTACGCCGCGCGCCCAGCGCCGCGCGAACAGCAAATTCGTGCTGGCGGGCCAGGCTTCGCCCCAGAAGCAGATTCGCCAGGTTCGCGCAGGCTATCAGCAGAACGAAACCCACCGCGACCGTCAGAAACAACAGGCCTGTGGTCACGTTGCTGTCTTCGATGCTGTATTCCTGGACGGATTTTACCGCTACGCCCCAGCCTTTGTTTGTGTCCGGATGAGCCTCAGCCATGCGTTGCGCAATCGTACCCATCTCCGCGGCTGCCTGTTTTGCCGTGATTCCCGGCTTGAGCCGTGCGAAGACTCGGAGGAATCGTTCTTTGCGTCCAGTGGGGGCAATTTCTTCGCGCGAGAAAGCGAGCGGAACCCACATCCGCGCCTCGAAATCCCATAGGTGGAAGGCGCTCGGCATTACGCCGATCATCACGTAGGAATTCCCATTGATCCGAACCACGCGCCCAAGAATGCCCGGGTCCGCACCGAATCTCTCTTTCCAGAGCCCATCGCTTAGAACCACGACGTGGTCGTGGCCGGGCTGATCCTCGCCGGGAAGGATCGTTCGACCGAGTGCGGCCGCCACGCCAAGCGTCTGGAAAAAGTTGGACGATACTCGGCCGCCAGACACTCGCTCGGGAATCGTTCCGCCGCTGATGGTGTAGTCATCGAAATTACCCGCGACCATGCCGCTGAACGCCGTGGCCTGCGTCCGCCAGTCGAGGAAGTCGGGCGCTGAGACGGGAAGTCGATCCCACTCGCTTCCGTTTCCCGCCCACTTGTTGCTGACAATGATCACACGATCGGGATCGTGAACGGGCGGCTTTCGCAACAAGATTCCGTTAACAAGACTGAAAATGGTTGTGTTGGCGCCGATGCTCAGCGCAAGCGTCAGCACCGCCACTGTTGTGAATCCCGGGGATTTCCGCAGGACGCGTGCGCCATAGCGCAAGTCTTGCAGCAACTGCTCCAACCATACGAAACTCCACACCTCCCGCACCGCTTCCTTCACCCGCGTCACGTTGCCAAACTTCCGCATCGCCGCATACCGCGCCTCTTCCGGCGTCATCCCGCACTCGATGTTGTCTTGCGTCTCTCTCTCTATGTGCTCGCGAATGTCTTCGTCTAGCCCCTCCATCAGCCGCTTGCGCCGCCTCATGGTTCACCCTCCTGCTCCCCCGGCCGCAAAATTCGCGCAATCGCTCCCGCCAGCTTGTCCCACTTGCGCGTCGCCAGTTCCAGTTGCCGTCGGCCCTTTGGCGTCAACCGGTAAAACTTGGCCCGCCGATTGTTCTCCGATGTGCCTTCTTCTACCGAAATCCATCTCCGCTTGATCAGCCGGTGCAGCGCCGGATAAAGCGACCCCTGCTCAACCTGCAGCACATCTTCGGAGTTGAATTCAATCGTTTTGGCGATGGCGTGGCCGTGCCTCGGCCCTAGCAGCAGCGTACGGAGAATCAGCAGGTCCAGCGTCCCTTGCAGCAGTTCGATGCGCGCGCGTTCTTCTTTAGTAGACATTCTAGGTGACGATATCCAGCCTCTTGTAGAATGTCAAGGCGAGTTCTCACATCATCCCGGACGATGCCTGCCACATGGTCGGTAACTCGCACGTAATCGATTTGTGAGGGCACTAAAACCTGTCTCAGTTTGGGGGTTCACTCCACGACTGAAACGAGCCTGTCAGATTCCGGCATACCAAGCATAGCCTCCTTCTGGAGACGCGGAGCCCAGACCCTTGCCGAACCCTTTCAGACTGTCGGTGACCGTGAGGTGGGTGATGTATTTCACGCTCTTGTAGCCGAGCTGGCGGGGGAGCCGCAAGCGAAGCGGCCCGCCGTTGCCCACGGGAAGTTCATTGCCATTCATCCCATAGGCGAGAAAAGTCTGCGGATGCAATGCATCGGCCATATCGATGCTCTCCCACCAGTCGGGATCGATCGAGAAGTAGACAACGTATCTGGCTTGCGGGTGGATCCCTACGACATCCAGGACGTGGGAGAGAGGCACGCCGATCCACTCGGCTATATACGACCAGCCCTCTTCACACGCCAGTAGAGTGATCTGGCTGTGAGACGGGTAGCTCTTAAGCTGGGTTAGTGAAAACGCGGCGGGCCGGTCGACCATGCCGTTCACGGAGAGCCGCCAGTCAGCGAATCCTCCGGCCTGAAGGCGCTTGAACGCTTCATTCAAGGGCGGGATTTCGTTCGCGAGCGGAGGCTTCGAAATCTGGCTCCGAGGGAACTCACGGGCTAACGAGTGCCTCGTCAGCAGCCGTTGGGAAGCATAGGTCAGCGTTTCGCCGAGGCCGTAGATTCCGCCGTGATCGGGCGGGACGAGTCCATACTTTTGCGCAATGCGAGCCGCTACGCCCAGGCCCGATACGCCCGCCGTGGCCGCGACTCCGCTTAGGATCAGTTTGCGGCGTGAGAGATCGATCATGCGCGCTCCATATGTGTACCGGCCCGGCCCGTGATCATCGCTCGCATGCGGCTCCTGAATCCGGCAAGACAAACCATCACGACGTGGACAAGCAGGAAGAGCAGGAGAGACAGGGAAACGAAGAAGTGAATCGTGCGCGCGGATTGCTGGCCGCCCAACACAGTGACGGTCGCCGGAACCGCGGAAACAAAGGCAGGAGACATCGCCAAGCCCGTCCAGATTACTAAGGGGAACAGAACGAAGATCACGAACAGGTAGGTAAGCCGCTGGATCACGTTATACGACCAGGCTTCCGCCTCACTCGGCCTCTCGAAGCGCAAATGGTTAGCGATTGCGGTCGAGAACGCCCGCCACGAAAGATCGGCCTCACGCGGGAGCAAGTTTTTCCGCAAGTGCCCTGTAAACAAGCCGGAGATGGAATACAGCAAGCCGGTCAATACCGCAATCCAGGCAGCTTGAAAGTGGAGGTACCGGCTCCAGCCGTTCTGGTCCGGCAGCACATACCCGTAGCCAGTCGGCACCAGTGCCCTTGAGGAAGGGATCGGCAGTTTAAACAACGGCGTAGTCAATACATTGCCGGTTTCGCCCCAATAGAAGCGCGGGTGAGAGATGACAATTTCAACTCCGCTGACGAGCAGGGCAAAAAAGCACAGTGTGGTGATCCAGTGAGTGACGCGGACGAGGGCAGAGTGCCGCGAACTAACCGTCGTGGCTGGGACGGCCGAAGCAGAACTTGGGACGCGAACTCCCAGCGGCACCCGAACGGATCCCAATCTCGCCATTCTTAGCCTCCTGCTGAGGCTCCGACTTGCTCCCAAGATAGACGTCATACTACCACCTTCAGGGACTGAGACGGATCACTCACTGGCAAGCCGGAAGTAATCGCAGCAGACGCGATTCGCGCCATTACATGTCCGAGGGTCCCAGAACAGTTCGTTACCTCCCCGCTCTGCCTCGTAGGGTACGTTCGATGGGACGAACGGTCTGATCCTCCTTCCAGACAATCATTCGAGTAGCTTCAGGTCACAACCAGACAAT
>Ga0179587_10000330_pt1 | contig 20031 bp, 13 predicted proteins | sample CZODoug2_1_08_16_FD_185932 | JGI IMG/M metagenome (GOLD analysis project Ga0179587, IMG submission 185932) | Vadose zone soil fungal communities from Angelo Coast Range Reserve, California, USA - CZODoug2_1_08_16fungal | ecosystem: Environmental > Terrestrial > Soil > Vadose zone | place: USA...
ATGTTTTGTCTAAGCCCGGTTGGGCCGACGCGACTCCGCAAACTTGACGCCAGCGTCGGGGCGTCAGGACCACACGACTTCGCCGTACGCTGCAACATCTCTCGTCCGCACGCTGTTGATCGCTCACAGGCCTTTCGCCAACCCGCCCTGCAATCCCGTCGCGCGCAAAACGCTGCCGCGTCCACCGCATCCAACCCCGCGTCCGTGACGATCGCGATACGCCCCTCTGTGGGGTGGACGTCGCGAGTCATAGATGTGATTTGGGGTAAGTGGGAACCAAAATATTTTTCGGAAAAACCGAAAAATAACTTGACGCGCCATTCGACAAGCCGCCCGACGGGCAAATCACCTGAGCCGGTTTTATTGTCAACACCGTCTGTTTTTCGCATGAACGGAAGCCGGAAGCCCTCACCCGGATCGCGAGGGCGATCCGACCTCTCCCTATGGGAGAGGTGAAGAGAGGCCGCGGCGCTTTCGGCGATCCTAAACCCCGACAGCTCCGCCGGGCACGGCTTCCAGCCGGAACGCGGCGGCGAACAGCGCGCGCGTGTAGTCGGTCTTCGGGGTTTTGAACAGTTCCGACGCCGGGCCCTCCTCCACCACCTTGCCGTGACGCATCACGATCAGGTGGCTGGCGAGCGAGGCGACGACGCGCAGGTCATGCGAAATGAACATGTAGGTCAGGTCACGCTTGCGCTGCAGTTCGCGCAACAGATCGACCATATGCGCCTGGAACAGCATATCGAGCGCGCTGGTCGGCTCATCCAGCACCACGAAATTCGGTTCCAGCACCACGGCGCGGGCAACGCTGATGCGCTGGCGCTGGCCGCCAGAGAACTCATGCGGATAGCGAAACCGCGTTGCCGGATCCATGCCGACATCCCTGAGCGCCTTGATCACGCGAATTTCGCGCTCCCGTTCCGAAAGCCCGGGCTGATGCACGCTGAGGCCTTCGGCAACGATGTCCCCGACCGACATGCGCGGACTGAGCGCGCCGAACGGATCCTGGAACACGATCTGCATGTCGCGGCGGAACGGCCGCATCGCCTTGAAGCGCAGGCCCTGGATATTGCTGCCCAGGAACACGATCGGCCCGTCGGACGAAATCAGCCGCAGCAACGCCAACCCCAGTGTGGTCTTGCCGGAACCGGATTCGCCGACCACACCCAGCGTCTCGCCCTTGCGCACCGACAGGCTGACGCCATCGACCGCCTTGATATGTCCGACCGTGCTGCGCAGCAAACCGCGCTTGATCGGAAACCAGACTTTCAAATCGTCGGCCGATATCACGACCGCAGATTCGGGCCGCGGTGGCGCCGGGTCGGGCTTCGGCTCCGCCGCCAGCAAGTCGCGGGTGTAGGGGTGTTTCGGCGCGGTGAAAACCTCTTCCACCGGTCCCTGCTCGACGATCTTGCCGCTATTCATGACGCAGACCACGTCGGCGATGCGGCGAACGATGCCGAGATCATGGGTGATGAACAACAGGCTCATGCCGAGCCGGGCGCGGATCTCCGCCAGCAGAGTGAGAATCTGCGCCTGCACGGTGACGTCGAGCGCCGTGGTCGGCTCATCCGCGATCAGCAGATCGGGCTCGTTGGCGAGCGCCATCGCGATCATCACGCGCTGGCGCTGGCCACCGGACAACTGGTGCGGATAGCTCGCAAGCCGGGTTTCCGGCTCGGGAATGCCGACCTGGGTCAACAGCTCAAGCGTCCGCACCCGCGCCATCGGCCCGCGAATCCCGCTGTGAAGCTGCAGGATTTCACCGATCTGGGACTCAATCGTATGCAGCGGATTAAGCGACGTCATCGGTTCCTGGAAGATGATCGAAATGTCGTTGCCGCGAATGCCGCGAATCTCGCGCTCCGACAGGTTCAGCAGTTCGCGACCCTTGAAGCGAATGCTGCCGGTGGGGTGCGATGCGGTCGGATAGGGCAGCAGCTTCAGGATCGACAGCGCGCTGACCGATTTTCCGGAACCTGACTCTCCGACCAGCGCCACGCACTCGCCACGCTTGATCTCAAACGAAATACGATCGACCGCGACCGAGATGCCGCTGGGCTGATGAAACGCCACCGACAAATCGCGGATCTCGAGCAGAGGCTGGTTGACGGCATCCATGCGGTTCACCTGAACGTCTTGCGCGGATCGAACGCGTCGCGCACGGCTTCGCCGATGAAGATCAGCAGCGACAGCATGATGGCGACGGCGAAAAACCCGGTGAAGCCGAGCCACGGCGCCTGGACATTGGCCTTGCCTTGCGACAGCAATTCTCCCAGCGAAGGCGAACCCGGCGGCAATCCGAAGCCGAGGAAGTCGAGCGCGGTCAGCGTCATGACCGACGACGACACGATGAACGGCAGGAACGTCATGGTCGCGACCATGGCGTTCGGCAACAGATGCCGGAACATGATCACGGCGTTGGATACACCGAGCGCCCGCGCCGCCATGATGTATTCAAAATTGCGCCCGCGCAAAAATTCCGCACGCACCAGACCAACCAGCGACACCCATGAAAACAACAGGAGAATGCCGAGCAGGACAAAGAAACCGGGCACCAGCACCGATGACAGGATCAGCAGCAGATACAGCGAGGGAATGGCACTCCAGACCTCGATGAAGCGCTGGAATCCGAGATCGACCCAGCCGCCGAAATAACCCTGCACGCCGCCGGCGGCGACGCCGATGATCGACGAGATGATGGTCAGGCTGAGGCCGAACAGCACCGAAATGCGAAAGCCGTAAATCAGGCGCGCCACCACGTCGCGGCCCTGGTCGTCGGTGCCGAGCCAGTTGTATTCGAGGTCGCGGCAGCTCTGCAGACCCTTCTTCTGCACCACCTCCTTGCACTGCGCTTCCGTCAGCATCCAGGTCGGCTTTGATGGCGCGGGCGTCGGCAGATCGAGATTGTGCGTATCGTAGGAGTAGCGGATCAGCGGCCAGACGATCGTGCCGCCCTTGTCTGCGATCAGCTTCCGCAAATAGGGATCGCGATAATCAGCGGCAGTCTCGAAATCCCCGCCGAACGTGGTTTCGGAATAGCTGATGAACGCCGGCCAATACAGATGCCCGTCGAACTTGATCAGGAACGGGCGATCATTGGCAATCAGCTCGGCAAATAACGAGACGAAGAACAGGATCAGGAAAATCCAGAACGACCAGTAACCCCTGCGGTTCGATTTGAAATTCAGCCAGCGGCGGCGGTTGAGCGGCGACGGGCTGAAGCGGTGGCGCGTCATCGGCACGATTTCGCCGAGCGGCGACTGCACGGTGGTTTCGATCGGCGGCGGCACGATGATGGTCATCAGACTTCCCGCGCCTCGAAATCGATCCGCGGATCGATCCACATGTAGGCGAGGTCGGAGATCAAATTGACCACGAGACCCACCAGCGAGAAGATGAACAGCGTCCCGAACACCACGGGGTAATCGCGATTCAGCACGCTCTCGAATCCGAGCAGACCCAGCCCATCGAGCGAGAAGATGGTTTCGATCAAGAGCGAGCCCGAGAAGAACGCGTGGATGAAGGCGCTCGGGAAGCCGGCGATGACGATCAGCATGGCGTTGCGGAAGATGTGATTGTAAAGCACCTGCCGTTCGCTGCAGCCCTTGGCACGCGCGGTCATCACATATTGCTTGCGGATTTCATCGAGGAACGAATTTTTCGTCAGCAGCGTCATGGTGGCAAAGGCGCCGAGCGCCATCGAGATCAGCGGCAACGTGATGTGCCAGAAATAATCGATGATCTTCCAGTACCACGGAAATTGCGCCCAGCCGTCGGAAGTGAGGCCGCGCAGCGGGAAAATGTTGAAGAACGACCCGCCGGCAAACAGGATGATGAGCAGGATCGCGAACAGAAATCCCGGTATTGCAAAGCCGACGATGATCACGGCAGAGGTCCAGGTGTCGAACCTTGAGCCGTCCATGACAGCCTTGCGAATGCCGAGCGGGATCGAGATCAGATAGGTCAGCAGCGTCATCCAGATCCCCAGCGACATCGAGACCGGCAGCTTCTCCTTGACCAGTTGCAGCACGCTGACATCGCGAAAATAGCTCTTGCCGAAATCGAACCGCGTGAAATTCCATACCATCAACGCGAAGCGTTCCGGCGCCGGCTTGTCGAAGCCGAACTGCTTTTCCAGGCTCTTGACGAAATCCGGATCCAGCCCCTGCGCCCCCCGATATTTCGAGCCGACCGCATCGGCAGACGCGCCGACCGGAGCGCGCGCGCCGAAATCGCCGCCAGACGAACCGGAAATCCGCGATGAGCCTCCGGTGTCGGCACCGCTGAGCTGTGCGAGCACGCGCTCCACCGGTCCGCCCGGCGCAAACTGCACCACGACAAAGGAGACAAACAGGATTCCGAGCAGCGTCGGGATCATCAAGAGAATGCGGCGGGCGATATATGCGCTCATGGGCTATTTCGCCTGCTCCAGCTTCGCCGCCTTGCTGGCGTCGAACCACCAGATTTCCGGGGCGCCGGTGCCTTGCGCGTAACGCGGGAGTTTTTCGGGGTGCCCGAACTGGTCCCAATAGGCAATCGGGTGATTGGTGCGATACCACTGCGGCACCCAGTAACGCCCGGCGCGAAACACCCGATCGAAGGCGCGGCACGCGACCGTCAGATCGGCGCGGTTCTCGGCGCCGAGGATCTTCTCGATCAGCGCATCGATCGCCGGGTTTGAGATCCCGGCCAGATTGTAGGAGCCCTTGGTTTGCGCCGCCTGCGAGGTGAAGAACGGGCGCATCCCGTCACCCGGCGTCGCCGACATGCTGAAGCGCTGGATGGTCATGTCGAAATCGAAATCTTCCAGTCGGGCGCGGTATTGCACGGGGTCAACCATCCGCACGCTTGCTTCGATGCCAAGCGTGCCCAGATTCTTGACATAAGGCGCGTGGTGCGGCTGTATCGACGGCTCGTCGATCAGAAATTCGACTTTGAAAACCTCGCCATTCGGCAGCAATCGTTTGCCGTCTTTGATAACAAGCCCGGCGTCGTTAAGTAATTGCGAGGCCTTGCGCAGCAGCGTCCGATCTTGCCCCGATCCATCCGACACCGGCGGCACGAACGGCATACCGAACACCTCGTCCGGCACCTCGCCGCGAAACGGCTCGAGCAGTTTGAGCTCTTCCGGCGACGGCGGCCCGCTCACCATCATGTCGGAATTCTGGAACGGCGAATGGGTGCGCGCATAAGCGCCATACATGATGGTCTTGTTGGTCCATTCGAAATCGAACGCCTGGATCAGCGCTTCACGGACGCGCGGATCCCTGAATTTCTCGCGGCGGGTATTGATGAACCAGCCCTGCGCGCCCGACGGCGTTTCATCGGGCAATATCTCGCGCTTGACGCGGCCATCCTTGACGGCCGGAAAATCATAGCGCGTCGCCCACACGGGCGGTGAATTCCTCGCGGTAGAGATAGTTCTTTCCGGTAAATCCCTCGAACGCGACGTCGCGGTCGCGGTAGAACTCGTAGCGCACGTTGTCGAAATTATAGCTGCCGCGGTTGACCGGCAGATCGGCGGCCCACCAATCCTTGACGCGTTCGAATTCAACGTAGCGATTGACCTCGAACTTCCCGACCTGGTAGGGCCCGGAGCCAAGCGGGATATCGAGCGTCGATTCATCGAACGGCCGCGTTGCGTAATAGGCTTTCGAGAAGATCGGCAGGCCGACGACATAGAGCGGCACGTCGCGCGCGCGCTTCTCGGCGAAGGTGACGATCAGCGTCGCGTCGTCGGGCGCTTCCGCCTTCACCACGTCGCGCATCTGCGCCACGATCAGGGGATGGCCCTTGGTCTTCAGCGCGGTCAGCGAGAAGGCGGCATCATGCGCGGTCAGTTTCGAGCCGTCGTGAAACCTCGCCTCCGGCCGCAGCGTGAAGCGATAGGTCAGCTTGTCGGGTGAAATCTGTACCGATTTCGCGACCAGGCCGTACATCGCGTCGGGCTCGTCATTGGCGCGCACCATCAGCGGCGAGAACGTCATGTCCATGCCCTGCGCGCCTTCGCCCTTCAGGACATAGGCATTGAACGAGTTGAAGGTCTGGTACGACTGGTTGTAGGCGCGCACCGAGGGAATGAAGGAGAACATCCCGCCCTTCGGCGCCGCTGGGTTGACGTAGTCGAAATGATGGAAGTCGGCCGGATATTTCAGATCGCCGAACACCGATATGCCATGAGCCTCGCCACCGGCGTCGACAGCCATCGCCGGGTGAAACCGTGCCGCACTCAGCGCGCCAACCCCGAGACCGAGCACGTGCCGGCGGGAAAGCTTCGCCATGCGGGGGAAATCGCTCAAGACCGCTTACCGATCCGGGCGGCCTTGTCGGCATCGAACCACCACAGCGACGGCAAACCGGAGCGGCCGTATTTCGGCATCGGCTCAGCATGGCTGAAGCGGTCCCATCGCGCGTAGCGCGAAAAGCCGTAAGTGAATTGCGGCACCACGTAGAAATTCCAGAGCAGCACGCGGTCGAGCGCCTTGGTGGCGGCCACCAGAGCGCCGCGATCCTTGGCGAAGATCACCTTTTCGATCAGTGCATCGACGGCAGGATTCTTGATGCCGATGGTATTTCTCGCGCCGGGCTGATCCGCGGCCTGCGATCCCCAGAATTCTCGCTGCTCGTTGCCGGGCGACAGCGACTGTCCCCATAGATCCATAATCACATCGAAATCGAAGCTGCGGAGCCGATTCTGATACTGGGCATCGTCAACGACGCGGATCGAAGTCGTCACGCCGATGCGTTCCAGCGACGGCTTGTAGAACAGCGCGATCCGCTCCGCAGAGGGGTCCTGAACCAGAATTTCGACGGTGACCGGTTTGCCTCCGGAATCCACCAGCTTGCGGTCGCGCACCTCGTAGCCGGCTTCCTTCAACAGCCGCGCGCTCTCCCGCAGATTGGCGCGCACCGCCTCGGGATTGCCGCCGACCGGATTGACATAAGCGGTCGTGAAGACTTCCGCGGGCACCTTGTCGCGCACCGTCTCGAGAACCTGCAATTCCTCGCCCTCCGGCAATCCGCAAGACGCAAGCTCGGTTCCCTCGAAGTAACTGTTGATGCGCTTGTACTGGCCATAGAACAGCTGCTTGTTCATCTCCTCGAAATCGTACGCGTAGTTGAATGCCCGGCGCAGCCGCGCGTCCTTGAACTGATCGCGACGCAGATTGAGAACGAAGCCCTGCATCCGGCCGGAATCGTTGATCGGGAATTCTTCCTTGACGACGCGCTTTTCCGCAATCGCCGGAAAATCATAGGCCGTCGCCCATTGCTTGGCCGAATTCTCGGTGATCCAGTCGGCCTGATCGGCCTTGAAAGCCTCCAGCGCGACAAGATTGTCGCGGAAAAACTCAAAGCGCATTTCGTCAAAATTGTTCTGGCCAACCTGTGCCGGCACCTTGGCGCCCCAATAATCCTTCACCCGCTCCAGCTTGACTGATCGTGCCGCAACAAATTCCTTGATGCGGTAGGGGCCGGAGCCCAGCGGCTTCTCCAGGCTGGTTGCGGAGATGTCGCGCTTGCGGCCTTCGCTGTCGGTGCCTTCCCAATAATGCTTCGGCAATACCGGCAACTCACCGACGATGGTCGGCAGTTCGCGATTTCCCGGAGAGTCGAAGGTGAACTTTATGTCGCGCTCGCCGGTTTTCTCGGTCTTCACAACATGACGATAATACGAGGAGTACATCGGACTGTATTTCTTCAGTGCGTCGAACGAGAAAATCACATCTTCCGGGGTCACCGGCTTGCCGTCGTGCCAGCGGGCCTCCTTGCGAAGACGATAGATCACCCATCCAAAATCGTCGGGATGCGCTGCAGCCTCCGCCAGCAAGCCATATTCGGCGGCGACCTCGTCTTGCGATCTCGTCATCAGCGTTTCGTAAATCAGGGAGGCCGCCGGCGCGATCGAGCCTTTGACGCCTGCAACCGCGAGATTGAAATTATCGAACGTGCCGATCGATATCATGCGGGCGACGCCGCCCTTGGGCGCATCCGGATTGACGTAATCGAAGCGTTTGAAGCCGGCTGGATATTTGACGTCGCCGAACAGCGACAGCGCATGCCGCCAGGCCGGTTCGCCTGATGCTGTCTGCGCGCGGGCTGACTCAATCGCGGGAAGGCCAACTGCTATTCCCAGCGTCGGCGCGACGGCGGCAAATGCTCCACTCTGAAGAAGATGTCGTCTGGTAATTGCCAAATGCAGAATTCCTGTTGCTACGCGGTGCTATTGAGGACGCAATATAAGGCAAGGTTTCGACCGATTACGTTGCTTTTTCCTCATGATACCTGCTTGTGAACGGCGCCGGTGCGACGAAACGTCTCGATAGCACGGGCAGGATCATACCAAAACGGCCGGGCAAGGGTTCACATATGAAACCGGCCAGGCAAAGCCTGGCCGCTGCCGCTGGTGACGTGAAAGTCCATGCAGAACCTGAGGCGTTACTTCGACGCCGTCGGCAACGGAACCGGGCTATCGGCAAGCGTGCGCAGATAGGCGATCACGTCGGCGCGCTCGCTGTCCTTGGGGATGCCGGCGAAGCCCATCGCGGTGCCCGGCACAAAGCCCTTGGGATTGGCAATGAACTTGTTGAGGTCGTCGTAGGTCCAGGTACCGCTTTTGGCCTTCATGGCAGCCGAGAAATTAAACCCGCCGCGTCCTTCGCCTCTATGGTCGTTGACGATGCCGAACAGATTTGGGCCGACGCGGTTGGGGCCGCCCTTTTCGAAGGTATGGCAGGCGGCGCATTTCTTCGCCGCTGCTGCGCCCTTCTCGACCGACGCGGTCTGCAACAGCTTCTCGATCGGCTCGGACGGCGCCGCCGCGGCTTCCTTGGCGTCGCCATGCGCGGCTTCTTTCACTGCGATTTCGTAACCCGGTTTTTCCGGCATCGCGGGCGAGAAAATCGCGCCTGCGGTGAAACTCGTCACCAGCAGGATCAGACAGGTGGCCAGAATGGCGCCGAGAATTTTATTGAGTTCGAAGGAGTCCATTTTCGATCAGGCTCCAGGCCGGAAGGTCGACTTAAGGCCGGCGGAACGGCCGCGGATGAGCGTCAGGAATCAGGCTTTTGCACCGCACCCTCGGCAGCGATGAGATATCGGTTTGCCCGTGCTCTGGCAACCCGTATAAATGCACGAGCTTCCGGCCAATCCCCATCATTTCCGGCTTGTTATCAACCGGGTCCCGACCTCATTCCAAGCCCCTATTCTCATGACCGATACCCGCACCCTGGTGCTGATTCCCGCCCGCATGGCCTCGACGCGCCTGCCGGACAAGCCGCTCTTGGACATCGCCGGACTGCCGATGATCGTCCACGTCCTGCGCCAGGCCGAGGCCGCGCAAATCGGCCGCGTGGCGGTCGCCACCGACGCGCCGGAGATCGCGGCCGCCGTCACCGCCCATGGCGGGGAAGCGGTGATGACGCGCGCCGATCACCCCTCCGGGTCGGACCGGATTTACGAGGCGCTTTGCAAGCTGGATCCCGGGGGCCAGATCGAGGCGGTCGTCAATGTGCAGGGCGACCTGCCGACCATTCCCGCTCATGATATCCGCGCCGCGCTCATGCTGCTTGAGGATTCAAGAGTAGACATCGGAACGCTGGTCGCGGAGATCCGAAAGGAAGAGGAACACACGACCCCAAGCGTCGTGAAGCTCGTGGGCTCCCCGATGGGCGACCAAAGGCTCCGGGCCCTGTATTTCACCCGTGCCACCGCGCCTTACGGCGACGGCCCGCGCTACCATCACATCGGGCTCTACGCCTATCGGCGGGAGGCGTTGGAGCGCTTCGTCAAGCTGCCGCCGTCCGTTCTGGAACAGCGCGAGAAGCTCGAACAACTCAGGGCGCTGGAAGCCGGAATGAGGATCGACGCCGCCATCGTGGATTCGGTGCCGCTCGGCGTCGATACGCCGGCCGACCTCGAAACCGCCCGGCGCATACTGGCAAAAGCCTGAGCGGCTGCTACAAGGCGCGCCATGATCAAAACAACGGCCAAAACCATGAAAATCGCGTTCCAGGGCGAGCCGGGCGCGAATTCCCATATCGCCATCGTCGAAGCCTATCCCGATGCCGAGCCGTTGCCGTGCCCGACATTCGAAGACGCATTGGCCGCGATCACCTCGGGCGAGGCCGACCTCGGCATGATCCCGATCGAGAACTCGGTCGCCGGCCGCGTCGCCGACATCCATCACCTGCTGCCGCAATCCGGCCTGTTCATCGTCGGCGAATGGTTCCAGCCGATCCATCATCAATTGATGGCGCCGCGCGGCGCGAAGCTTGCCGATATCAAGACGGTGGAGAGCCACGTCCATGCGCTCGGGCAATGCCGCCGCATCATCCGCAAGCTCGGCATCAAGCCGATCGTCTCGGGCGATACCGCAGGAAGCGCGCGCATCGTCGCCGAACGCGGCGACAAATCGTGTGCAGCGATCGCCTCTAAGCTCGCCGCGGAAATCTATGGTCTCGATGTTCTGGCCGAGGATGTCGAGGACGAGACCCACAACACCACGCGCTTTGTGGTGCTGGCGCGCGAAGCGAACTGGGCCAAGCCAGAGTCGGGACCGCTGGTCACCACTTTTGTCTTCCGGGTGCGCAACCTTCCTGCCGCGCTCTACAAGGCGATGGGCGGCTTTGCCACCAACGGCGTCAACATGACCAAGCTGGAAAGCTACATGATCGACGGCAATTTCTTCGCCACGCAATTCTACGCCGACGTCGATGGCCATCCCGAGGACAAGAACCTGGCGTTTGCGCTGGAGGAACTAAAATTCTTCTCGCGCGAATTCCGCATTGTCGGGGTCTACCCCGGCCATCCGTTCCGCGCGACGTTCAGCGAGACGCTGGATTAGCGCCAACTGATGTGCACCGTGCGCCCACATCGTCATGGCCGGGCTCGTCCCGGCCATCCACGTCCTCGTTCCTCATCAGCGCTGCAAAGACGTGGATGCCCGGCATCGCAGACAAGTTTACGCCGTCTGCGCAAAGCAGACTGCTATGGCCGGGCATGACGTGGAGAGGGTTGCACCCTACGCTGCTGCCTTCTTCCCCAACCCGAACGCATCCGCCAGCAAACTATAAGACTTCTTGCGCGCATCGTGATCGTACACCGCGGTGATGATCATCAGTTCGTCGGCCTGGCTTGCCGTGATCATAGGCTGCAGTTTTGTCATAACCGTCGCGGGGCTACCGACGAACAGCCGTGAACGATTGCGCGCGATCGAGGCGCGCTCACTGTCGGTATAGGGATAGGCCAGCGCCTCCTCGACGCTGGGCAGCGGCGAGTATTGCCCGCGGTCGCGGCGCAGTCGATTGAGATCCATCGACGACGCCAGCCGCTCAGCCTCCGCGTCGGTCTCGGCGGCAACGATCGCCACCGCAAGAATGCCGTGCGGCGTTGAGCGCCAGCCCGACGGCTTGAAGCGGGTGCGATAGTTGGTCAGCGCATCGACGGCGTCATAGGACGCAAAGTGATGCGCGAACGCGAAACCCATGCCGACCTGCGCTGCAAGCTCTGAACTGTAGTCGCTGGAGCCAAGCAGCCAGATCGGCGGCAACGGGGAATCGTCGGGCATCGCCACCACATTGTTGTAGGGATGGCCGGGCGGAAAATCGCGGGTCTCCCACAACGTCAGTTCATGCAGCCGCTCGAGAAAGTCGTCGCCCTCGCGGCGGTCGAGCCGGCTGCGCAGCGCGTGCGCGGTGGCCCCATCGGTGCCCGGCGCGCGGCCGAGCCCGAGATCGATCCGGCCGGGAAACAGCGCCTCCAGCATCTTGAAGCGCTCGGCCACGACCAGCGGCGCATGGTTCGGCAGCATCACGCCGCCGGAGCCGACCCGGATACGGCTGGTCACCGCGGCGATCTGCCCAATCATGAGATCGGGCGCCGGGCTCGCCACCGAGGCGAGATTATGATGCTCGGCCAGCCAGTAGCGGACATAACCCAGCGCGTCGGCGTGGCGCGCCAGATCGATGCTGTTGCGCAGCGCCGCGGCGGGTTTTGTACCGGTGGTGACGACCGAGAGGTCGAGGATCGAGAGAGGAATCATGGCGCTAACCTAGTGCGCCGTCGCAGGCCGACAAAGGCCCCCGGCACGCAGATCAGGCGCGCGTCGGTGCGCGGGATGATAATTTCCTCGAAAGGATTGATGGGACGGATACATATGCCAAGCAACATACTTTAATCTGCCCACTAAGAAGGAGAACGACTTATGGAGCGCTTAGCCACGAAAATGAACAAAATTGGCCATATCACAGTAAGACTTACCTCAATAACCTAAATCTGATCCTGCCCATCTGGTGCGGAAATATGTCGATTATTACGTGACTTGTAGCCATATTGGGCAACTTCCCATGGAAGATGGGCTATTTGGCCGGTCTCGTTCGGCCTATTTTAGCACCCTGCAGCTAAGCCTGACGCCCCTACAGAGTGAGTGGAGCTCGTGGTGCCATGACCGAGGTTACGCCCCCCGCGCCCGACGGGCACCGCGCGCCAAAGTCGCCTGCCATCTCGTTCGAATTCTTCCCGCCGAAGACCGAGGAGATGGAACGCAATCTGTGGGAGACCATCAAGCGTCTCGCACCGCTCGCGCCCAACTTCGTATCCGTTACCTATGGCGCGGGAGGGTCGACCCGCGAGCGCACCCATTCCACCATCGCCCGCATCCTGGCGGAAACCGAGCTTCTGCCGGCCGCGCATCTGACCTGCGTTGGCGCGGCGCGCGGCGAGATCGACGATATCGTCGGCCGCTATCATGACATCGGCGTCCGCCATATCGTGGCGCTGCGCGGCGATCCGCCTGATGGCATCGGCACCGCCTACACCACCCACCCCGATGGCTATCGCAGTTCGACGGATCTCGTGGCCGGCATCAAGCGGCAGCATGCAGATATCGAGGTCTCAGTCTCGGCCTACCCCGAGAAGCATCCGGAAAGCCGCGACTTCGATGCCGACATCGATTTCCTGAAGGCCAAGGTCGATGCCGGCGCAACCCGCGCCATCACCCAGGTGTTCTTCGACAACGATCTCTATTTTCGTTACCTCGACCGGGTGCGCGCCCGCGGCATCGCCATTCCCATCGTGCCCGGCATCATGCCGATGCACAACTTCAAGCAGGCCCGCAACTTTGTCACCCGGGCAGGCACCACCGTGCCGTCGTGGCTTGCTGAAAAATTCGAAGGGCTCGACGACGATCCCGACACCCGCAAACTGGTGGCGGCGACGGTCGCGGCCGGCCAGGTGCAGAAACTCGCCAAGCACGGCGTCGATACCTTTCACTTCTACACCATGAACCGCGCGGACCTCGTGTTCGCCATCAGCCATTTGCTGGGCATTCGCCCCAGTGGCGCACAGAAAGCCGCTTGATCCGATGACCGTGCCTGTTTCCGAAAAGCGAACCGCCCTGCTCGCGGCTGCCCACAAGCGCATCCTGGTGCTCGACGGCGCCATGGGCACCATGATTCAGGGCCTCGAATACGACGAAACGGCGTTTCGCGGCGAACGTTTCAAGGATTTCCATCGTGACCTCAGGGGCAACAACGACCTGTTGATCCTGACGCAGCCGAAGGCGATCGAGGACATCCACGCCGATTACTTGCGCGCCGGCGCCGACATCGTCGCCACCAACACGTTTTCCTCGACCTCGATCGCGCAAGCCGATTACGACCTCTCCGGCATTGCCTATGAGATGAATCGCGAAGGCGCCAAACTGGCGCGCGCTGCCGCCGAGCGGGTCACGGCCGAGGACGGCCGACCGCGCTTTGTCGCCGGCGCGATCGGCCCGACCAACCGCACCGCATCGATCTCGCCTGATGTGTCGAGCCCCGGTTACCGCGCCGTCACCTTCGACGATCTGCGCACGGCTTATGGCGAGCAGATCAATGGCCTCCTGGACGGCGGCGCCGACCTGCTGCTGGTGGAAACCATCTTCGACACTCTCAACGCCAAGGCGGCGCTGTATGCGATCGCCGAAATCGCGGAAGCGCGTGGGCTGGACGTGCCCGTGATGATATCCGGCACCATCACCGACAAATCCGGCCGCCTGCTGTCGGGGCAATTGCCGGAGGCGTTCTGGAATTCGGTGCGCCACGCCAGGCCGATCACGGTCGGCTTCAACTGCGCGCTCGGCGCCGAGGATTTGCGCGCGCATATCGCCGACATCGGCCGCGTCGCCGATACGCTGGTCTGCGCCTATCCGAACGCCGGTCTGCCCAACGAATTCGGCCAGTACGACGAAACCCCGGAATATATGGCGCGCCTGATCGGCGAATTCGCAAGCGCCGGCCTCGTCAATATCGTCGGCGGCTGCTGCGGCACCACGCCCGATCATATCGCGGCGATTGCGGCGGCGGTCGCGCCGCACCGGCCGCGCGCGATTCCCGACATCGAACCGCGCTTGAGGCTCTCCGGCCTCGAGCCGTTCGAGCTGACGCCTGCGATCCCCTTCGTCAACGTCGGCGAGCGCACCAACGTCACAGGCTCCGCCAAATTCCGCAAGCTGGTGACCGCAGGCGATTACACCGCCGCCTTGCAGGTGGCGCGCGACCAGGTCGAGAACGGCGCCCAGATCATCGACGTCAACATGGATGAAGGGTTGCTGGATTCCGAAGCCGCGATGGTGACGTTCCTCAATCTCGTCGCCGCAGAGCCGGACATCGCCCGCGTGCCTGTCATGGTCGACTCCTCGAAATTCACCGTGATCGAAGCCGGTCTGAAATGCGTTCAGGGCAAGCCGGTGGTGAATTCGATCTCGATGAAGGAAGGCGAGGCGAAGTTCATTCACGAGGCGACGATTGCGCGGCGCCATGGTGCCGCCGTGGTGGTGATGGCGTTCGACGAAGTCGGCCAGGCCGATACGTTCGCGCGCAAGACCGAAATCTGCAAGCGCGCCTATGACATTCTGGTCGGGCAACTGAACTTTCCGCCCGAGGATATCATCTTCGACCCCAACATTTTCGCGATCGCCACCGGGCTCGAGGAGCACAACAACTACGGCGTCGATTTCATTGAAGCGACGCGCTGGATCCGCCAGAACCTGCCGCACGCGCATATTTCCGGCGGCGTCTCCAACCTGTCGTTCTCGTTCCGCGGCAACGAGCCGGTGCGCGAAGCCATGCATTCGGTGTTCCTGTATCACGCGATCAAGGCCGGCATGGATATGGGCATCGTCAATGCCGGGCAGATGATCGTCTATGACGACATCGATCCCGAACTGCGGCAGGTGTGCGAAGACGTCATTCTCAACCGCGACGCGAGCGCCTCCGAGCGCTTGCTGGCGTTGGCCGAAAAATTCCGCGGCAAGGAGAAGCAGACCCGGGAACAGGATCTCGCCTGGCGCGAATGGCCGGTCGACAAGCGGCTGAGCCACGCGCTGGTGCACGGCATCACCGAATATATCGAGGCCGACACCGAGGACGCCCGCAAGCTTGTCGAGCGCCCGCTCAACGTCATCGAAGGCCCGCTGATGGCCGGCATGAATATCGTCGGCGACCTCTTCGGCGACGGCAAGATGTTTCTGCCGCAGGTGGTGAAATCCGCCCGCGTCATGAAGCAAGCGGTGGCCTATCTGATGCCGTTCATGGAAGAGGAGAAGGCGCGCAACCTTGCCAACGGCATCGTGGGCGACGGCCGCAGCTCCGCCGGCAAGATCGTGCTCGCCACCGTCAAGGGCGACGTCCACGACATCGGCAAGAACATCGTCGGCATCGTGCTGCAATGTAACAATTTCGAGGTGATCGATCTCGGCGTGATGGTGCCGGCCTCAAAGATCATCGAGACCGCCAAGGCCGAGAATGCTGACATCATCGGCCTCTCCGGCCTGATCACGCCCTCGCTCGATGAAATGAGTTTTCTCGCCGGTGAGCTGGAGCGCCAGGGCATGAGCGTGCCGCTGCTGATCGGCGGCGCCACCACCAGCCGGGTTCATACCGCCGTGAAGATCGACCCGAATTATCGCCGCGGGCCGGTGGTGCATGTCAACGACGCCAGCCGCGCGGTCGGCGTCGCCTCATCGCTGCTGTCGCCGGAGCGGCGCGAGGCCTATGCCGCCGAAGTGCGCGCCGATTATGCCAAAATTTCCGCGGCGCATTTCCGAGCGCAGGCCGACAAGAGGCGGCTGAAGCTCGCGGACGCCCGCGCCAACGCCGGCGTCATCGACTTTGCCAAGACGCCGCCGAAGAAGCCGGCGTTTCTGGGCGTCAAGAGTTTTGGCGATTACAATCTTGCCGAGCTTGCTGACTACATCGACTGGACGCCGTTCTTCCAGACCTGGGAGCTGACCGGGCGCTTCCCGGCCATTCTCGACGATCCCAAGGTGGGCGAAGTCGCGCGCTCGCTGTATGACGACGCCCGCAAGATGCTTGATCTCATCATCAAGGAGAACTGGTTCAAGGCGCAGGCCACCATCGGCTTCTGGCCGGCCAATGCTAGAGGCGACGATATCGTGGTCTATGCCGACGATACCCGTGAAACGAAGATCGCGATCTTCCACACGCTGCGCCAGCAGCTGGAGAAGCGCGAGGGCCGCTTCAATTCCGCGCTGTCGGATTTCATCGCGCCGGTTTCAAGCGGCGTGCCGGACTATATCGGCGCGTTCGTGGTCACCGCCGGGATCGGCGAGGACGTGGTCGCCGACCGTTTTAAAAATGCCAATGACGATTACTCGTCGATCCTTTGCAAAGCCTTGGCGGATCGCCTGGCGGAAGCGTTTGCCGAACGGATGCATGCGCGCGTGCGCCGCGAATTCTGGGGCTATGCGCCGGACGAGACGCTGGCGCCCGATCAACTCATCCTCGAACAATACGCCGGGATTCGTCCCGCGCCGGGCTATCCTGCGCAGCCCGATCACACCGAGAAGGCGACGCTGTTCACGTTGCTGGATGCCGAAAACACCGCCGGCGTGAAGCTGACCGAAAGTTACGCGATGTGGCCGGGCTCGTCGGTATCGGGGCTTTATTTCAGCCACCCCGAAAGCTTCTATTTCGGCGTCGGCAAGATCGAGCGCGACCAAGTGGAAGATTACGCCGCGCGAAAGGACTGGAGCGTGGCCGAGGCCGAGCGCTGGCTGGCGCCGGTGCTGAACTACATTCCGGCGCAGGACCAATCGGCGCAGGATCGCCGCGTCAAAGAGGCGATGCCGAAACTGGCGCCGTCATCGGCTGTGCCCGCCAACGATGTCGCGCCAGAGGAAATCGCGTCGCATCCGCCCGGCTGCAACTGCGCGGTGCATCTGGCCTACCGCAAGAAGGCCGCGCGGGCGGGGTAATAGCGCGCGCTGCGCTGCTCCGAAGTCCGCCGTCGTACCCCGCGAAAGCGGGGTATCCAGTACGCCGCAGCATTGCGATTTATTCACTGGCGCTCTGGAATACTGGATCATCCGCCGGAGCCTGTCATCGGGCGGCCATTCGGCCGACCCGGTGGCGGATGATGACAGCGGCATTGTTAGTCGCGCGAATAAATCACCCGCTCGGCGGGCTCAGCGGCTGCACGATCTCTTGAAACGGCGGCAGCGCTTCGCAGCGCGCGCCGTGCGCGATCAGCGCCGGATAGCGCGCGGCGGCGAGCAGGTGGGGATGAGCTTCGGCGGTGAAGCGCAGCACGCAGGCGACCGCGATGTCGGCATGTCCGATGCGGGTCCCGAACCAGTATGGCGAGGGAATCGCGGCGCGCTCGGACTCCAGCACATCGAGCACGCCGCCGATCTGGGCCTCGCAACGCTCGACCCAGAGTTTCAGCTCATCCTTGCGCAGCACGCGCTCGTAGATCAGGCTGACCGCCTTGTCGCCGAGCCCGGTTGCCAGCGCGCAGATTTTCAAGGCATGGCGGCGCTCCGGCCCGTTCTCCGCGATCATTGCCTTCGACGGCCCGACCACTTCATCGAGATAATCCAGGATCGCGCTGCTTTCGATCAGGACTTCGCCGTCTTCGAACACCAGCGTCGGCACCCGCCGCAGCGGATTGAACGGCGCGATCTTGTCGGCGTCGCCAAAGGTCGACCACGGCCGGTGCTCGAAGGCGAGGCCGTAAAGCTTGAGCGCAATCGCCACCCGCCGGGTGAACGGGGAATCATACTGGCCGATCAGGATCATGGTGTGCGAGGTCCCTTGATAGGTTGGACGGATATGATCTCCGCTTGCCGGAGATCTGGCAGGAGCAAACCAAAACCCTGCCGTCATTCCGGGGCACGAACAAGGCGAACCTGGAACGTTCTCTGCGGCGCCAACACCACGGCGGTGAATTTTGAGGGTTAGAGGTCGTAAACATCATCGATCGTCATACCCGCCAACCGGTCCGGCCTTTGGCCGGCCGGATGACAGGCTCCAGCGGGTATCCAGTACGCCGCGGCTTCTCGGCTCCGTCACAAGCGCTCTGGAATACTGGATCATCCACGTTCGCGGATGATGACGGCTGCAAACGTGGCAGCCCATCGCACTCACTCAATGATCGGAACATGTCTCGCAGCACTACGCATGACTACCGGGAAATACTACCCCTCCCCCTCATCGCTCGCGAGCAATCCCTTCACCGCGCGCGCCCATCCGGCCAATTTGCGTTCGCGCGTGGCCTGGCTCATCGCGGGCTTGAAGCGATGTTCGAGGCGCCAGTTGTCGGCGAATTTGGCGGGCTCGGGATAGACGCCGGCGGCGAGGCCCGCGAGATAGGCGGCGCCGAGGGCGGTGGTTTCCTGGATCATCGGGCGATCGACCGGCGCGTCCAAAAGGTCAGCGAGGCGCTGCATGGTCCAGTCCGACGCGGTCATGCCGCCATCGACGCGCAGCACTGTCTTGGCGGCCTTGGCGTCGGGCCAGTCGGCGCGCATCGCGGCCCACAAGTCAAAGGTCTGGTAGCAGACGCTCTCCAGCGCGGCGTGCGCGAGTTCGGCGGGCCCGGTGTTGCGGGTCAGTCCGAACAGCGCGCCGCGCACGCGCGGATTCCAGTATGGCGCCCCTAAGCCGACGAAGGCCGGCACCAGATAAACGCTCTGCATGGAGTCGGACTTGTCGGCGAGCGGGCCGGTCTCGCTGGCGTGCTTGATGATGCCAAGCCCGTCGCGCAGCCACTGCACCGCCGAGCCCGCGACGAAGATCGAGCCTTCCAGCGCGTAGGTCCGCTGCCCCTTCAGCTGATAGGCGATCGTGGTGAGCAGCTTGTTCTTCGAGGCAACCGGCGTGGTGCCGGTGTTGAGCAGGGCAAAACAGCCGGTGCCGTAGGTCGACTTGATCATGCCCGGCGAAAAACAGGCTTGGCCGATGGTGGCGGCCTGCTGGTCGCCGGCGATGCCCGCGATCGCGATGCTGCCGCCGAACAATTCGGGTACGCTGTCGCCGAAATTGGCGGAGGAATCCTTCACCTCCGGGAGCATCGAGCGCGGCACCCGCAGGATTTTCAAGAGATCATCGTCCCATTGCCCGCTGTGGATGTTGAACAGCAGCGTGCGCGAGGCGTTGGTGGCGTCGGTCGCATGCACCTTGCCACCGGTGAGCCGCCACAGCAGATAGCAATCGACGGTGCCGAACATCAGCTCGCCGCGGTCAGCGCGCTCGCGCGCGCCGGGAACCTGGTCGAGAATCCAGGCCACTTTGGTGCCGGAAAAATAGGGATCGATGATCAGGCCGGTTTTAGCCGAGATCGCGGGCTCGTGGCCTTCGGCTTTCAGTCTGGCGCAGATATCGGCGGTGCGGCGGTCCTGCCAGACAATGGCGCGATGCACCGCCTGGCCGGTGGCGCGGTCCCATACCACGGTGGTTTCGCGCTGGTTGGTGATCCCGATGGCGGCGATGTCCTTCGGCCCGACGCCGGCTTTCTTCAGCGCCGCGCGGCAGGTGGCGACGGTCGAAGTCCAGATGTCCTCCGGCTCATGCTCGACCCAGCCCGACGCCGGAAAATGCTGCGGGAATTCCTGCTGCGCTGTGGCGGCGATGGAGATGTATTGCGAAGTATCCTGGCGAAACACGATGGCGCGCGAGGACGTGGTGCCCTGATCGATGGCCAGCACATAGGACATGATGGTTTCCTTGGCGTTGCTTCCCGGGTTGTTTG
>Ga0179587_10000333_pt1 | contig 19933 bp, 15 predicted proteins | sample CZODoug2_1_08_16_FD_185932 | JGI IMG/M metagenome (GOLD analysis project Ga0179587, IMG submission 185932) | Vadose zone soil fungal communities from Angelo Coast Range Reserve, California, USA - CZODoug2_1_08_16fungal | ecosystem: Environmental > Terrestrial > Soil > Vadose zone | place: USA...
CCATAGATCTCCTGCGCCCCGTAGAGCGGCTCCGCCGGCGCCGCGATGTCGAGGCCGATCCGCTTGACCCGGTTGAGCCGGCCCACGATGTTGCGCGCGATGCCGAGCGCATGAGCGTCGTCGAGAGCTTCGTGATCGACCACGCCGGAAATGCGGGCATGCACGTCCGCGCCACCGAGCTCCTCGGCGGTGACGATCTCGCCGGTGGCGGCTTTGACCAGGGGCGGGCCACCCAGAAAGATCGTGCCTTGGTGGCGCACGATGACGCATTCGTCCGCCATGGCCGGAACATAAGCGCCGCCGGCGGTGCAGGAGCCCATGACGACGGCGATCTGTGGGATGCCGGCAGCCGACAGAGTGGCCTGGTTGTAGAAGATGCGGCCGAAATGCTCGCGATCCGGAAAGACCTCGTCCTGGTTGGGCAGGTTGGCGCCGCCGGAATCCACCAAATAGATGCAGGGCAGGCGGTTTTCGCGTGCGATCTCCTGCGCCCGCACATGTTTCTTCACGGTGATCGGAAAGTAGGTTCCGCCTTTCACGGTCGCATCATTGGCGACGATGACGCATTCTTGGCCCACCACCTGTCCGACCCCGGTGATGAGTCCCGCGGCCGCAACCTCCTCGCCATAGAGGCCGTGCCCGGCGAGCGGCGACAGCTCCAGGAACGGGGCGCCCGGATCGAGCAGCAGGCGAACGCGCTCGCGCGCCAACAGCTTGCCGCGGCCCACGTGCCGTTCGCGCGCTTGCAGGCCGCCGCCCTCCTGGATGCGAGCCAGCAGATCCTTCAGCGCGCCCACCTGGGCGCGCAGGCTCTCGGCGTTGGCCTGAAAGTCATCGCCGCTGGGATCAATCGATGTCTCGAGGACCGGCATCTTCGCTCTCAGGTCGAGCCAATATCAGGCCGTGGTGCATCAGGCCGTGGTACGAAAGAGCTCGCGCCCGATCAACATGCGGCGAATCTCGGATGTGCCGGCGCCGATTTCATAGAGCTTGGCATCCCGCAGCAAGCGGCCGACCGGATAGTCATTGGTGTAGCCGTTGCCGCCCAGGGCCTGGATGGCCTGCAAGGCCATTTGGGTCGCATGCTCGGCCGCATGCAGGAGGGCGCCGGCGGTATCGATTCGATTGACGCGGCCCTGATCGCAGGACCGCGCCACCGCATACACATAGGCCCGGCAGGCGCTCAAGCCGGTATACATGTCGGCGAGCTTGGCCTGCATGAGCTGGAACTCTCCGATCGCCTGGCCGAATTGCTTGCGCTCGTGCACATAGGGGATCACCACGTCCAGGCACGCCTGCATGATGCCGAGCGGGCCGCCGGCCAGCACCAGCCGTTCGTAGTCGAGGCCGCTCATCAATATGTTCACGCCCGCATCCGGGGGCCCCAGCACATTCGCGGCCGGGACCTCGCAGTCCTCGAAGATGAGCTCGGCGGTCGGGGATCCGCGCATGCCCAATTTGTCGAGCATGCGGCCGGGGCGAAATCCCTTCATGCCTTTCTCGATCAGGAACGCGGTGATGCCGCGCGCGCCAGCCGACGGGACGGTCTTGGCATAGACCACCAGCACGTCGGCCTCGGACCCATTGGTGATCCAATTCTTGGCGCCGTTGATGATGTAGCGATCGCCCCTGGGCTCGGCCCGCGTGCTCATGGCCACCACGTCCGAACCGGCGCCGGCCTCGCTCATGGCGAGGGCGCCGACATGCTCTCCGCTGATCAGCTGGCGCAGATAGCGGCGTTTCTGTTCCGGCGTGCCGTGCCGGCTGATCTGATTGACGCAGAGATTAGAATGAGCCCCGTAGGACAGGCCGACCGAGCCGGACGCACGGCTCACCTCCTCGAGCGCCACCACATGGGCCAGATAGCCCATAGGGGCGCCGCCGAATTCCTCCTCGACGGTTATTCCATGCAGACCCAGCGCCCCCATCTTCGGCCACAGATCACGCGGGAACGCGTCGTCGCGATCGATCGCGGCGGCGCGTGGCGCGATTTCCGCGGCTGCAAAGGCGCGCACGTTGTCGCGCAGCATCGCGATCTCCGGCTCGAGATCGAATCCGAGAAAGCTGCCCACATTGCTCATGCGGGAATCATAGCACGAAAACGCAAATCGTCATGGCGGGTGTCGTCGAGCTGCAGTAAGAGCCTCGGACGAATGATTTCGGTTCACCCTCGCAACGCTTTTCCGAGCCCCGTCCCAATGTCCCGTTCCACATGTCCCGTTCAACACTCGTCATTCCGCTGATCGTCGGCGGCGCGCAGTTCATGCACCAGTTCGACGGTGCGGTCATTGCGACGGCGCTTCCGTCCATGGCGGCGTCCTTGCACGAGGACCCGGTCCGACTCAACCTGGCGATTACTACCTATCTATTGGCCCTGGCGGTGTTCGTCCCGGTCAGCGGCTGGATGGCGGACCGTTTCGGCGCCAGACGCGTGTTCATCGCGGCCATCGTGGTCTTTACGGTGAGCTCGGTCCTGTGCGGCCTGGCGCATTCGCTGGTCGAACTCGTCCTCTGTCGCGTGCTGCAGGGTATGGGGGGCGCCATGATGACGCCGGTCGGACGCGTAATCGTGCTCAAGAGCGTGCCCAAGCTGCAGCTGGTGCAGGCCATGAACTACATCACCATTCCGGCGGTGCTCGGACCCCTCCTGGGACCATCGGTCGGAGGTTTCATCGTCACTTATTTCTCCTGGCCATGGATCTTCTTCATCAATCTGCCGATCGGCCTGGCCGGCGTCTTCATGGTGCGCATCTTCATCCCGGACGTTCACGCCGAGGAGGTCGCGCGCCTTGACCTGCGCGGCTTCGTGCTTATCGGGATGGCGGTGGCCGGCCTGGTGTTCGGTTTCGAGGCGATTGGGCGGGACGTGGTGCCGGGTTCGATCATTCTCGCATCGATCGCCGCCGGCGCGCTGTGCAGCGGCCTCTATCTGATCTATGCCAGACGCGCGAGCGACCCGATCATCGATCTCAGCCTGTTGCGGATTCGCACCTTCGCGGCGTCCCTCGTGGGCGGCGGGCTGTTTTATCTGAGCACGACGTCGTCGGTCTTTCTCCTGGCGCTCCTGCTGCAACTGGGCTTCGGATTCTCCGCCTTCCAGGCCGGGCTGACGACGCTGGCGAGCGCGGTCGGGTCGCTGGCGACGCGATTTATGTTTCGGTCGCTTCTGCGGCCGCTGGGCTTTCGGCGCCTCCTCATGTGCAATGCGCTTCTGACCGGCGCCTTTCTGATCGGCTGCGGGCTCTTCCGTGTCACGACACCCTATGTGGTCATCGTGCTGGTGCTCCTGATCGGCGGCTTTTCGCGCTCGCTGCAGTTCACGGCCGTCCAATCATTGGCCTATGCCGAGATGCCGCCCGGCTTCCTCAGCCGCGCCACCAGCTTCCTGGCAATGGCGCAGCAGCTGGCGCAGAGCTTCGGGGTCGGCCTGGTGGCGCTGGTCGTCCATATCGGGGTCACCTGGCACGATCGCATCGCCATAGCTGCGCAGGATGTTGCGCTCGGTTATTTCACGATCGGGGCGATGGCGCTGGCGTCAGTGATGGTCTTCTATTGGCTGCCCGCGGAAGCGGGCGCCGAATTGAGCGGTCCCTGAACGTGGCCGTGCAGGCCCGGACGCCGCAGGTCCATTGAGGTGAAATGGACGATCGGTCGCATGCACAAAGTCGTCTCGATCTGCAGTAACATTGCTATCGTCACTCTCCCAACAAACCCAAGGAGAAGGCCAATGACGCCGATGAAGAGGCTATTCAGTGTACCGGCGGCCATGCTGGCCGTGGTCGGACTCTGCTGTGGCCTTGCTACGCCCGCCGGGGCGGACGCCCTGGTGACGCATCGCATTCCGGCCGCACTCGCGGCCGAAGCCGCCGTGGAGGCGGTTGCGTTCTGCGCCAAGGACGGCTACCGGGAGACCGCGGTGGTGGTCGATGCCGACGGCGCCCGCCAGGCGGATGTGCGCGGCGATGGCGCCGGCATTCACACGCTCGATAGCGCCAACGACAAGGCCTATACGGCCGTCTCGTTCAAGTCCGACACCCTGTCGCTGGCCGAGCGCGCCAAGGAACCCGGCGGTCTCACCGTGCTTTCGAAGCTCCCGCATGTGATGTTCTTCGGCGGCGGCGTTGTGATCAAGATCGGCGATGAGGTGGTGGGCGCCATCGGGGCGAGCGGCGCGCCCGGCGCCCAGCTCGACGAGGCCTGTGCGCGCGCCGGCCTCAACAAGATCCGCGACCGCCTGAAATAGCCCCATCGGCAAGGTGCCGAAGCGGCAGCGAAGAACCGACTGGCGGCGCGCGGTCCCGCGATGCCGGCCGTGCGCACCGGCGAAGACAGGAGCAATAAAACAGCAGGAGTTAACACAGGAGTTAAAACAGGAGTTATGAATAGGTTCGGCCATGCCTATCCCCAGGTTTGGACCAGACGGCTCGCTTTGGTCGGTCTCACTGCGACCTTCGCGGCGCCGCTCGGCATGGCCGACATTCATCCGGCCGATAGCCAGCAGCCTGCAAACCGCCAGCAGGCTGCAAACGGCCAGCAGGCCGCGAACGGCGAGCGGGCAGTGGAAGATTTCTACCGGGGCAAGCAGCTCGAAATGGTCATCGGCTACTCGCCGGGCGGGACCTACGATCTCTATGCCCGGCTGGTGGCCCGGTTTCTCGGCAACTACATTCCGGGCAGGCCGACCATCGTGCCGCGCAACATGCCGGGTGCCGGCAGCCGGGCTGCCACGAAATGGGTCTACAGCGTAGGTCCGAAGGATGGTACCGTCCTGGCGACGGCCGATCAGTCGCTCTCGGTCGAGCAGGCGATGGGCGACAAGCAGCTCGACCTCGACACCACCAAGCTCATCTATATCGGCAATCCGAACGCCGACAACAACACGACGGCGACCTGGTACGCGTCCGGTATCAAGACCATCGAGGATGCGAAGAAGAAGCAGGTCGTCATGGGGGCGACCGGCGGCAGCACGAGCTCGCAATATCCCAAGGCGATGAATGTGCTCATCGGCACGAAGTTCAAGATCGTCATCGGCTACCCGGGCGGCAACGACGTCAATCTGGCGATGGAGAAGGGCGAGGTGGACGGCCGCGGCTCGAATGCGTGGGGCGCCTGGAAATCGACGCGACCGGATTGGCTGCGGGACAAGAAGATCAACATTCTGGTCCAGATCGGGCTGACCAAGGCGCCCGACTTGCCGGACGTGCCGCTGTTGATTGATCTCGCCTCCAATGACGAGGAGCGGGCGATCTTCAAGCTTCTGTCGGCATCGAGCACGATCGGTCGGCCGGTCTTCACGTCTCCGGGCGTTCCGAGCGAGCGCGTGAAAGCGTTGCGTGACGCGTTCGGCGCGATGGTCAAGGATCCGGTTTTTCTGGCCGAGGCCGGAAAGGAGCACTTCGAGATCAATCCGGTCTCCGGCGAGGAAATGCAGAAGATCGTCGAGGATATCGTGGCGACGCCAAGACCGATCGCCGATCGGCTGCTGCAGATCATCGGCGGTGTGGGACAGAATCGGGGTGGGTGAAGTCTCTTTGTCATTGCCGGGCATAGCCTGCCAAGGAGCCTGTGAGGAAATCGCACAAGGGCGGCAACACTCCGTGTCCGCTCGTATCGGCGGACCCAGCCCTTTGCCTCAATCAAAGTCTGTGGATTTGGCAAAGGCTGGATTCCCGCGTGCGCGGGATGAGCGGGGGCGGCGTTCGCCCATTCTCTGCTCGCTCCCGCATCATGGCGGGCGAATGCCTTCAATCAAAACCTGCTTTCAGGTTTGCAGAAACAGTGCGAACGACTCCTCGACGGTGCGTCGCAGCAGCTTGCTATATTGCTGATGGCACGCGTGTCCGACCGGGATGCGGCCGAACTCCGCCTTGGACAGCGAGTCCAGGGGCGCAAAGGCGATCGGGCCCGACACCGGCATGAGCTCCGAGCCGCGGCCGACGCGCAAAGTGGTCATGATCCCGAACATCTCGCCGTTGATGGTGGGGCGCGAGATGATGACCAGCCGGTATTGTCCTTGCCGATTGGTCACCAGATAGATGTGTCCCGATTGGTGGGGCACCGACACCAGGCCCTGCTGGGAGAATTCCGCGTCGACCCGCTCGGACTCCCGGAAGATGAGGCTCGACACGCCCTCGTCCCAGCAGATTTCGGTCCGGTAGGCGAAGATCGCCTGCGGATCGCTGAAGGATGGCCGCAGCGTCAGATACGCGCCTTCGATCCAGCTGACCGCCGGCCGCGAATAGAAGCCGAGATGGCCGGGCGCGAGGTTGGCCGGGGCTGCCCCCAGCTCGATGGCATCGGCTTTGCGCAGGGATACGCCAAGCGCTTCCTCCAGCCGCACCGTGGTGGCAAGCGTGAAGGGCCGGCGCCCGGAAAGTGCCTTTTCGAGAGTCGAAATGCTGATCTTGGCTTGATCGGCCAAGTGCTGGCGGGACATCCGCCGACGGGCCAGCTGCTCGCGAACGATCGTGGCGACGGAGCGGCTCTGCTCGACTGAGAGTTGTGTTTCGGAAATATCCGACATTTTCTGCCCCGACCGGACCCCCAGCGCCGCACAAAACCTCACATATGCGCACACCCCCGGGTTCCGCAAGGCGGATTCCGGCGGGTGAATGCCAAACAATCGCGAACATCACGCTCGCGCCATAGCAATGTTCGGAGCAAAATCAATATGTTGGATGGTAAACCTGTAGGGAGCAAGCCCCTCATGCGCAATTCAGTCCGTGATGCCGGCAGCGGCAAGCGCGGAGCTGCGCGCACGCCCGATCCCCCTCGGGCGCGAACCGCGACACTCTCAGGCGGGACCGGTCCAACGTGAAAGAAAGCTCCTCCCCGTGTCCCCCCCGGGGAGGTTACGGGAGCGGCGGGTCCCCCCCGAGCCTCGCTGCCCTCCCAATGTGCGCGCACGCAGCCCTGGCCAACCGGCTGCGTGCGCGCCGACCCTTCAAGCGCCCGCAACCTGGACGAAAGTGTCAACCTTGTTGTTGATCGGCGTCTCGTTCGTCAACTATATCTAGTGGATCGATTCTTTGAAGCCAATCGGATTGGACCGACCGAATTCAGATCCACCGACCCCATCCTGCGAAGGCGCGTAGTGTCTCTCGAAGGATCGACGCCGGGCGGCACGATCTCATTTGTAGCGTCCTTTGTAGCGTCTGTAGCGTCCTTTGTAGCGTCCTTCGAGAAGGCGACCTTCACTCGGCTCTTCAGGACGAGCTGATGGATAGCGTCGATGTGATTCGAACCGCGCCGACGCTGTACCGAGCATGATCCCGAAAAGACCTTTCGGACAAGATCATGCGACCGAGCAAATGATTAGATTAGAGCGAAATCACGATTCAATCTGAAGCGATCTCACTCTAAGCGCGTGGGCCCTTGCGGTTGGTTCTTACATTCGGCCGCGGCAGCAGCATTACTGCATTGTAAGACTGCTTTTGCCGGGATGGGTGATGTGCAGAGCAAGCCGCCGTTCGCGCAGATAGGCTTCGAAGTCGGCGGCGGAAAAGCGGCTTAGCGGACAGGAAGCCTTGCGCTTCCTCACAGCGTTCCTCCAAGAGAAACCGCGTTGCGCCTCTGTTTCGACGCCTTCAGCGATGATGCCGAGCTTGAGGTTGTGCGCCATTGCGATGAGCGAACGCACGATGGCGGCATTTTCGGCATCATCGGTCACTTTGACGACGAAGCTGCGGTCGATCTTGATTCGAGAGACCGGAAACTTGGCCAAGTAGCTGAGCGAGGCGTAACCGGTGCCGAAATCGTCGACGGCGAGCTTGATGCCTTTGCTATGAAGTTGCTGAAGCGGCATGATGGCATCGTCATTGTTCAGCGCGAAGGTCTCGCTGATCTCCAGTTCGAGGATGTCGGCCGGAAGGCTGCTGGTGTGCAATGCCTCCTCGATGTCGCGCAACATGGCAGGGTCGCGACATTGGATTGGAAACAGATTGATGCCGATGCGGTTGAGCGAAAGACCCATGGCACGCCAGGCGGCCGTCTTCGCGCAGGCGTCCCGGACGATCCATGCACCGACTGCGGTCGCAATCGAGCTCTCGGCCAATGTCTGAATGAATGCGCCCGGACTGACCACACCGCGCTCCGGGTGCCGCCGCCGAAGCAGCGCCTCGGCACCCACCACGGCGCCGTCCGCAAGACGGATTTGGGGCTGGAAAAATAGAGCTCGAACTCGTTCTCGGCGAATGCCCGTCGTAGTTCGACCTGAAGTCCGCGCCGGGTCCGCGCCTGTGCGCGCAGCACCGGCACGAACAGGCGGCAGGTGTGCCCGCCATCGGACTTGGCCCTATAGAGGGCGAGATCGGCGTTTTGCGATCAATTCGTCGATCGACGAGCCGTCCTGTGGCGCAATCGCAATGCCGGCACTGCCGCTGATATGCAGCATGTGCTCATCGATGTCGAACGGCTCCCCGAGGTCCCGCAACATCGATTCCACGAGATCGGTGACCCGGCGAGGATCGCCGCAGTCGGGGATGACGACGACGAACTCATCGCCGCCGAGGCGGTACACTTTGCCTGTTTCGCCGACGACGCGATTGAGCCGCCGCGCCACCTCGACCAGCAGCTGATCACCGGTCGAATGACCATCGGTATCGTTCACGTCCTTGAAGCCATCGAGGTCGAACAGCGTTTGTTGTCAACTTGGCATCCAGGTTGCCGTCTTGGTAACCAACCGCGCCGTGCTGCGGCCCGTGGCGGCCGCTCGGCGGGCATTGTGGGCAGCCTGACAAATAGGCAGAATATGGCTCGCCCTTGGTTTCCCCGCGATCTCAAAAACCCCGCTTTCCGGAGGACACACTCCATGTTGAGCCGCCGCAGATTGTTGACCGGCACGGTCGGTGCCGGCCTGGCGCTAAGCGCCGGATACGCGCAGCGGGTGGCCGCGCAGTCGTCGGCCGCAGATCTCGAGCGCAACAAGGACGTGGTTCGCCGTCTCAAGGAATCGCAGGGCACCAAGGACGAAGCCGCGGTCCAGCGCGAGTTGACGGCGCCGGGTTCCAAGCGGCTGCGCGCCGGCATCGAGCATCTGGCGAAGAATGCGCAGGGCCAGGACTTCCCGAACCCCGGCCCGAATTTGCGCACGGCGTTTCCGGACCGCGCCGACGTGATCGAGACCATGATCTCGGAAGGCGATCGGGTCGGCATGATCTTTCGCGTCAGCGGCACCCACCAGGGTAATTTTCTCGGGATCCCGCCGACCGGCAAGAAATTCGAGTTCCAGGAAATGGCGATGTTCCGCCTGGCCGACGGCAAGGTCACCGAGAGCTGGTTCATGGCCGATGAAGCCGGCCTGATGCGCCAGCTGGGCGCAAAGATACCGCCCCGCCAGGATGGCCAGACGATCGTGCCGCCGGTGACCGGCGCCGGCGAGGATGCCGATGCGGTCATCAGACGCCTGCTGGCCGGACCTCTGGCCACACAAGAGGACCGCAATCGGCTGCTCATCGCGCGCTCGAAGGGATCGGTGCCTTTGCCCAAGAGCGAGCTCGCGTCCGATTTCAAGCGGACACGGGTCGGCTTCCAGCACCTGCGCGACTATGGCGACCGCAAAGGTCTGCCCGGGCAGAACATCACCGATGCCATGCCGGAGCGCCATGACCGGATCGAGGATTTCATCGCCGAGGATGAGAACGTGTGGATGCGCTTTCGGCTCAACGCCCTTCACAGCAAGCCGCTCTATGGCCTGCCGCCGGCCGGCAAGCACGTGGACGTCGCCGAGATCGGCGTGATGCGGGTCGTCGACGGCAAGTGGAAGCAGGCCTGGTACTTCGGCGACGAGCTCGGGCTCTTGCTGCAGCTCGGCTTTGTCGACACGCTCCAGGCTTGAGATCGCATCCGATGCCGAGCTCCCAACATGAGGCGAGCGCGCGCGACGGCACGCGTCTCGCCTATACGCACTATGATCACCCAGCTCCCAGCCGCCATATCGTTCTGATCCACTCGCTCGCCATGGACTGGTCGTTCTGGCGTCCGGTCGCGGAGCGATTGGCGACCAACGCTTCGGTGCTGATCCCGGATTGCCGCGGCCATGGCGGATCGGACAATTCGCCGGGCCTGGTCACGGTCGAGCTGCATGCCGACGATCTTGCCGATCTCCTCGATCGGATCGGCTGGCGCACCGCCCTGGTGGCGGGCGCATCCATGGGCGGCTGCATTGCACTCGCCTTTGCGATCCGGCATCCGGGGCGTGTGTCGGCGCTCGGTCTTGTCGACACCACGGCCTGGTACGGCCCCGACGCACCCAAGAACTGGGAGCAGCGCGCGAATGCGGCGCTCGCATCGGGCCTGTCTTCGTTGACCGATTTTCAGGTCACGCGCTGGTTCGGGGACCAGTTCCGTGCCGAGCATCCGCAAGTGGTCAAGGACAGCGTCGACACGTTCCTGCGCAACGATGTCGCCGCCTATGCGCAGACCTGCCGCATGCTGGGCGCCTGCGACCTGCGGGCAGGGCTTGCATCGATCACGGCGCCGACCGCGATCGTGGTGGGCGAGGAAGACTATGCCACGCCCCCTGCGATGGCTGAGGCCATGCACAAGGCCATTGCGGGATCCAGCCTCATGGTGCTGCCGGGTGCGCGGCATCTCACCCCATTGGAGCGGCCCGGCGAGATCGCTGCCGAGCTTGAAGCGCTTCTGGGGCGGGTATGCAGTCCGTAGCCTCGATGAAAGCACGGCGAAATCTGGGATCGTCCTGGACTCGGTCGGCTGCTCGCGCGTGCATGCTGTTGAAGCGCCGCAAGTTGCCGGCGGCGAAGAGCGGCATTATGCTGATCGTCATCGCCACCGCGATTCCGCCGGATTTGGGGCGCCTCAATGCCATTTCTCACGGGCCTGTTTCGGCGCGTTGCAACGCGGGACCAATTCGTCATCGACCTCATCGAGGCGCTCAAGCTGCGTAGCTTCAACGTTAAGAGCTACAATCATAAAGAATATGCCCTGCACGTCGAACACAGCGCGATCGGGCCAAGCATCGTTGGGTTAAACAACCTGTTTCTAATCTGGCAATCGCGTGGCCGAGACGAAAGAAGCTCTTTTTGCAGGAATTTGTCGAGAGCTATTGGTGCTGCGAGGTGAGCTCGGATCGTTCGACTCGTTGCCTCAACAACTGATGCCATTGGTACGCTCGCGGCAATCCATCAGCATGGTATTGCTGCGGTTGGCTCGACGGTGCCCCATCCGGAACTCCACCGAGACCGCTTGGGCGCCGATCGCCGGCGATCTCGTTTCGGCCATCGGCGTCGATCGCCCAGGCGCCATCAGTGTCCTGGCCCGCAACAATCCTCAACATCTGAATATCTCGTTCGAGCACGCGCTCGAGCGAGCGATTGAAAACTTCGAACGACAGCCCGTCACATTTGTCGAAGCTCGCGGCCGCTTTCCAAGAGGAGTTCATTCCGGAATTTTCGGCGGATTATCAATCCTCGCTGTTGTTGATGCCTGAGCGATTTCCGAGGCTTCCGGAGAGCGACGGCGAGCTGGTGGCCATGCCTCCCCAGCGCAACTTGGTTTGGATCACCGGCAGTAAGAATGAGAAGGGCATCTCGGCTTTGCTGGATATAGCCGAAGTGTCCTTTTCGATCGCGGCGCATCGCTGTTACGCGACGCTATTGCGTCGTAACGGCAAGGGTTGGGCTGTCTTTCGGCTGGAAGTGAATGTCGATCTGCAAAAGAAGCACGATCGCGTCATGCGAAAGCAGGACGCATTGAACTATTCGCAACGGAAGCAGGCGCTCGAGCGATTGCACGCGGCTCGAAATGAGGACGTCGGCGTGATGGATTTGATTATCGACGAAAGCGACCCTCATATCAGACCAAGAGCGTTTCGGTCTGGCCATCGGATGCGGAGGCGCTGCTGCCGAAGGCCGATGTGCTGGCCCTCCTGGAGCAGGTCCTGGATGCCGATGCCGGGCGTGCTGTCGGCACCAAGAGGATCACCACCGTCCCATGGGAGCAGGCAACGCCGCTATTGAGTTTATTGATGGAAGAGCTTCCCGACCTCCGAGCTTCAGAAGGCGGACTTGTAAGACATCTGGCGCAGAGGGTGTCAAACGTGCCGCACGGCTGCTTGCGAACACGTTTGGCGATCATGTCGGTCCACGGCCTGGGCCTCAAGTTCCCCCGCTCCTAACCTGCGCCAGGCTCATCTTGTTGACCCCGTCGATGATCTTCAGGAACGCGCGGGTGGCGGCCTCCATGCCCCAGGCGGGGACCAGTTGCGAGGTGTCGATGGTGGTGTGATAGATGACGTGGTCGATGATGTGGAAGCTCGGCGCCTTGTCGAACAGTTGCGACAGCTCGCCGCCCGGCCGCTGTTCCGGCAGGGTGTAGACCGATACGCCGAATTCCTTGAACGATCCGGTCACCAGCCGCTTGAGGGCGTCGCTGCCGCCCACATACCAGCGCCGCGCGCTGACCTCGTTCGAGGTCATGATGCCGCCATTGAGCAGATAGATCAGGGTCTGCGAGGGATGCTCGCAATTCACGATCACCGCCGCCTTGGCGAAGAAATCATCCATGTGATCGTGCACCCAGCGCACCCCGACCGAGCCGTGATGATGATCGGAGGTGGTCAGGAAGGTGATGGTGCGACGGCGCTCGGACTGCGGCACGGCGGCGTAGTGGCGCGCGATCTCGAGCATCATGGCCATGCCGGAGGCATTGTCGAGCGCGCCTTCGAAGAAGGCGTCCGTGTGCGCCATAACCAAAATGTTCTCGTCGGTCGCGCCCGGCAGCACGCCCCAGACATTGCCGGTCTTGAGCCCGGCCTTTTCCTTGATGTCGGCCTGCAAGTGCACAGACACGTCCTGGCCCTTCTCGATCGCCTCGCGGATCATGTTGCCTTCATCGACGCTGATCGTGAAGGTCGGCGCCCGGGTTCCCTCGGCGCCTTCCGGGTTGGAGAGGGCATTGCCCGGGAAGCCCATGATCACGAAGACGAGGGCGGCGCCGGCCTCGTTGACCCGCTTTATGGCGCCGTTCCAGGCTGCCGAATGATCGCGTCCGCCCGGCGTCGCGATACTGTAAATGAAGACCGCCTTGTCCTTGATGTCGCGGCCCTTAAGATCGGCGGCGGTGCCCAGCCCAACCCAGACGGCGGGCGCGTTCAAGCCGCCCGCCGCGGTGCCGACCGTGCCGTTGATCGGGAAGGTCGTCTTCAGCGCCGTCGTGGCGCCCGCGACAGTGATCTCCGCCTTCCATGATTCCGGATACCAGAGCGGCTTCATGTCGAGCTCCTGCCGCCGCACGTTCGCGAGGCCGATCGCCCGGAACTGCTCCATGACCCAATCCTCGGTCATGCGGTCGTAGGGCGTGCCGGCGATCCGGCCCCAGTACTGATTGCCCTCGTCGCGGCTCCGGCGGGAGATGGCGGCGATCTGCTCGACCACCTCCTTCATCTTGAGGCCGTCTACATGCGCATAGGCGGCATTGCCGGGCGGGAGCGGAAAGTGCGGATAGGCGTCGTCCGGCAGGTAGAGCTTGGCGCCGTCGCGTGGCAGACCAAGCGCGGTTCCGTATCGGGCGGCTTGCACCGCTTGCGAGAACGCATGGGTGGCGGGAATCATTGCGGCGGTGCCGACCAGCAGCGCGAGCAACCACGAGATCTTTCGTTGCATCTTCGGCCTCCTTCGTCGCTCGCCCTGATGCTCTTCGCCGGGCTATGGAGCGCAGCGCATTGCTGGAACGCCGTCCCGGATCATGCTCCGCTCCATCCGGCTGCGGATGCTTCAATACCTGAATTTCGTCACCGATCCCCGCTGCGGGCCGCTGGTGGCGACGCATATGGGGCTGCGGTAGAGCGGTGCGAGGAAACGCGTGTCCGGCATCTCGTCGCGGATTTTCTCCAACAGCGGCTCGATGCCGAGATCGATCCAACTGCCGAAGCTCGCGTCGTGGTGGGACGGCAAATAGAGCCTGGGCCGGAACAACTGCACCAGCGGAAACGTCTCGCCCACTTGCCGCTGCGCGATGGCGTGCGCCTGATATGCGATGGAGGCGACATCGACCGGGCCGATCTTCTCGGCCAGCTTGCGATCGCCGTCGGTAATCGGGCCGGCGCTGTCGAGCATGAGCACCTTGAATCCGTTCGGAAAGGTGAGCGCGAAGGCGAGCGTGCCTTTGTCGAGCACATCGGGCGAGAAGGTGCCGCGCGCCCGCACCGCGGCGCTGGTGGTGGCCTCCTCCGGCGCGTCCGGCGGCAGCTCGACCTTGTAGAGATTGGCGAGCGCCTCCTGGATGCCGGCCGCCGGCTCACTATGGTGAGCGAGCCCGATGTCCACGGTGACGTCGCCGAAATGCAGCGTCTCTCCGCCCTCGACCGCGATGGCCTGTTTGGGTGGCAGCCCCATCTGGACCGCGGTGTCGATGGTGATCGGGGCGCCGACCACGGGCGCCTGTGTCTGCGCCGCTACCGGAACGGTATCGGACATATGATCGAAATGGCCGTGACCCAGAAAGATCACGCTCGCCCGCTTGATCTGCTCGGCCGTGAAGCCCAGCGGCCGATTGCGCGCCTTGCGATTGTAGTAGGTATCGAACAGGAACACCTGTCCGCGATAGTCGAGCTCGTAATTCGCGTTGGCGAGCCAGCGGAACACCGCTGTCTCGCTGCTGTTGGGCAGGAGCGGTCCGCCGATCGCGGCCGGAATCAGACTGTCACAGGGATCGCTGTCCGCCGCGAAGCCTGACGGCGGCCACAGCAGTGCCGCGGCCGCCATTGCGAATGCGCTGCAAGCAACGCGCTTCGAAAACGAATCCATGGTTTCCTCCCGATGTTCTTCAGCGCAGCGTCTTGGAGGGCTGCGAGCTTGCACATCATGGTGAGGGTTTCGGCCGCGCTCCGCAAGATGGAGCCGGGCGGCTTGGCTTGGCATTTTGCGAAGGAGACTGGATTCCCGCGTGCGCGGGGACGAGCGGGCAGGGACGGTCGCCACCCCATGCGATTTCTTCACACGTTCGCGAGCGGGAACCCAGCGCAAAATGCCTTTCGGAGCAGTCAGAAAATGCTAGTCCAAATCTGCCCGTCGGCCCTCATCGCGATCAATTCGCCCAACCATCGAAGCTCTTGATGAAACGATCGTCGAGGAGACTCCCGTCCGGCCACGCTTGCGTCACCGCGCCGGTGGCGATCTCGATCGACCAGAACACGTCCATATGCGCGTCCGGCAGCCTGCCGCGCTCATCATAGTCCGGCATCACCTCTTCATAGGCGCGCTCCGCGTACGCTTTGCTCCATTTCAGACGCTCGACCAGGATATCGATTGTCATGGTCCGCTCGGCGCGTGCCAGCCGCAGGGCCGCCACATGGGCGCGCAGGAAGGCCCGCAACGTGTTGGGATGGTCGTCGATGAATTTGGTCTTGGCGAGGTAGGCGTGCTTGGGCCATTGCGGCGCGATCTCCATCTGGGTGCCGAGCTGCGTAAAGCCCGCCTCCTGCGCCATCCATTTGAACGGCGGCGACAGGATCGCGAGGCCGAGCCGGCCGGCCTTGAGGGCCTGCAACATGCTGGCGGTGGTGCCCGCCTGGATCAGCGCAACATCCTTCTCAGGCGTAAGGCCGTTGCGTTTGAGGATGTAGCGCGTGAGCTGGTCGGTGAGCGAGCCGTAGGTCGACACTCCCGCGGTGCCGCCCTTGAGGTCCTGCCATTGCTTGATCCTGGGTTGCGCGAGCCAAGCACAATCGGATTGATGGAAGCCCGCATAGAAGCACCGTACAGGTTGGCCCGAATTGATCAGATTGATCAGGCCATCGAACGACTGCAGCGAGAGATCAATCGAATCTCCGGCCAGCGCCTGCGCCACCTCGGCATCGCCGCGAAAGCTGATGAGCTCGATGTCGAGGCCTTGCGGTTTCCAGGTGCGGACCGCCGCCACATAGACCGGCGTGAAGCTCGCGGCATCAAGCGGAATTCCGAGCGTGAGGCGCGTTTTCTCGATCGCACCGAGCGGTGCCGCCAATGCAAGCCGCCCCAGGCCGGCGAGGGCCGCTGCTGCTGCTGCTGCTGCCGCCGTCGCGGCTTGCGCGAAGCGGCGGCGGGTCAGTCGAGGCTGCGGGCTCATGGCCTCAAGAAATCACGCGCTCGTTCGACATGTATTTGCTCATGTCGAAGCGCTCCTTGTGTACCATGTCGGCAAGCCGATCGGCCTGATCAGCACCAGGAGCAAGAGGTCCGGCAGGCCGAGAATGCGCTTGAATGGCTCCTCGATATGAATACTGACGTGCTGGCTGCCGAGCCCGAGCGCGTCCGCGGCGAGATGCATCAGCATGGAGGCATTGGCGAGCCGATCGGTCCGATGCGACTGGTCCGCCCGAACGTGTGGGCGCCCTGTACGGTCGCCCATTGCCGCCGCCCGCCGCCCGTGATGACGATGAGGGCGGAAGCCTCCGACCACAGCCGACCTGGGTGCGCTGGCGTTGCACCGTGTACCGATGGGTCATTTGATAGGCCGGGTGGCGCAGCTTGAAATCGCGCTGCTCCTCCATCCAGTAGATGAATTCCTGGTTCACCTCTGCATAGGCGCGGAACGGCTCCTTCTTGATCGCCGCATCCGTGACCACGATGAAGTCCCAGGGCTGGCCGTTGGCGCCCGACATGGCCCAGCGTCCCACCTCCAGAACCTTCCTGACGCTGTCGTCCGCGATCGGATCGGGCTTGAGCTTGCGCACGCCGGTACGGGTGCGGATCAGATCCATCAGAATGTCGTAGTCGGAAACGAGGGTATCGGCTTGGCTCATGGGGCTATTTCCTGCGGCGTGGCGCCGCTTGCGGTCCGGGTTTTGGCTCGCGCGTGATCGGGTCGCTTCATAGGGTGAATTAGTAGCGTAATTCGCCAATCTTGCCACTCCGCAGTCTGATCGCACTGAAGTGGCGGATTACGCCGGCGGCCCGTCCGCCATACGGGCCACAGGCTGTCGACGAGCCCCGCCAAATCAGACTATTCGGGAAATTGAAACTGGTGATTTGCGCCCGACGAGGCCCTGCTGGTAGATGGGTTGCGTTCTTTGCGAAACCCATCTCTGTTCAGTTCAGCGTCCCACGCCGAATGATGTTGAACCGAAATGTGATGGGTTGCGCAAAGCGCTCAACCCATTCCTACAGGAGACTTCGTCCCTACAAGAGTCTTCGTCGCGGTTCAGGCCGTCCCACAAAGCGATCCCGGCTGGCTTGCGGCCATAACCGCGGTCATTTGTTTCCGTATTGTATTATCAATACTCCAAGGCTTGGGGCCGTGGGCTTTGTTTGGTCAAGGCTGCCGCAGCACATTCCTTTGGCTGGTGTCCTTCGCCGGGCAGCGCAGCTGAGGCGATGCGATCGAAGCCATCCGCTGTCCTGGACCGTCAAGACCCGTGATGGGGGAGACAATGCCTGGAGGCGTCCGTCGCAAGCCCCGGAACGTCACATACGCCCGCGGCCACAGGGATGCTTGCCGGAGGCAGGTTCCAATACCATATTTGGTCCGAAGGTCGGTTCTGATGGCGCGGACGCGATCGCGGCTACGCGCCTGCGGAGGCTGCAATGATACTCTTTGAGCTGTTGTTTGCGCTGATGCTCGGCGGTGTGGTGTTGCTCGTCTTTCCGCTGCTGGTCCTGTTGGCTGGCTTTGCTGGGATCGTGCTGCTGTGGGTGCTGGCCCCCACGGTCCTGCTGGCGGCTTTGGTGCTTTGGCTGGTGTTCCCGCACTTTGCCGGGCTGGTCGTCCTGTTCCTCGTGCTTGCGATCGGGTTGTCGTTCCTCGATCGGCGCTACCTGCGCGGGCCCGTCCGGCGCTGGCAGTGAGCCGGCCGACCGGTTACACGGCATAGCGGGTTGGCGCAAAAAGAGCCCAGATGGTCGTGACCGGTTTGCAGAATGCGGCCCCGGCTGGTCTCGCGAGCGGCATCAAGATTGCCGTGGTCGAGGCCTTGCGGCTTAAGCTGCCCTATAAGAAAGCCGTGTCGTTTCGTTCGGTGACCGAGGCCGGCGGCCAATACGTCATCTTGCGACTGGCGCTCGCCGAGGGCAGCGAGGGCCTCGCCGAGGCGGTCTGCCGCGCCGCCATGTCGGGCGAGGATGCGGCGAGCGTTGCCTACCAGATCGAGACGTTCTTTCGGCCGCTCCTCATAGGCGCCGACCCGATGGGCAATCTGGCGTTGATGTCCTTGATCCAGAAGGTGCGGGGCTGCCGCGCCGCCAAGGCGCTGATCGATATCGCGCTCTGGGATCTGCGCGGTAAGGTCCTGGGCCAGCCGGTTTGGCGGCTGCTGGGCGGCAGCGCACCCGAGCCTGTCCCTCTCACCTGGATCGCCCACGGCAATACCCGCGAGGCCCAGGTGGCCGAAGCCCGCCGGATGGCCGAGGAACGCGGCTACCGCGGCATGAAGCTCAAGACCTGGCGGCGTTCGCTCGAGGACGTCCGCGTGGTGGCCGAGGTGCGCCAAGCGCTTCCCGATATGCTGATCTATGTGGACGGCAACGGCAGCTACACGGAAACGGAGGCGCGCACGATCCTGGCCAGGGTGCAGGAATCGAACGTCGCCTTCATCGAGGAGCCCTGCAGCTTGCCGGATCCGGCGCGGCAGGCGGCGCTCGCGGCGGCGCTGCCGGTCGCGCTGCTGGGCGATCAATGTTGCGAAACGCTGCCGGCGGTCAATACGCTCCTGCGCATGAACGCGGTCGGCGCGGTCAGCATCAAGTTGCGCCGCACCGGCTTGACCGAGTCGCTCAAGATCATCGCCCTGTGCGAAGCCGCCGGCGTGCCGGTCGTGATCGGAACCGATTCTGAAAGCCGCATCGGCGCACTCGTGCGCATGCATCTGCGCGCCGCCATTCCGAGCCTTGCCCCGTGGCCGACCGAGACGCACTTTTTCGACAAGCTCGCCGACGATGCCTTCGCGGGCGAGTTCGCTTTCGTGGACGGCACCATCACGCCGAGCGATGCGCCCGGCTTCGGGACCGCGCTCGATCGGCGCAAGCTCGAGCGCTACGCCTTCTAACTAGCGCAGCTTGGTTGCGGAAAACTTGACGACCTTGGCCCACTTCTCGGTTTCCTCGGCCATGAGCTTGCCGAAGTCGGCGGGCGAGCCGGCCAGGATGCTGCCGCCCGTGTCGGCGAGCCGCGCCTTCATTTGAGGATCCGCAAAGGCCGCATTGATGGCTGCGTTGAGCACGTCGATGATCTCGGCCGGCGTATTTTTCGGAACCCCGATGCCCGACACTGCGCTCGCCTCGTAGCCGGACACGAAATCCCCGACGATCGGAAGATCCGGCAGCGCCGGCGAGCGCGCAGCGGTCGTGACGGCGAGTGCGCGCAAGGTGCCGGCCCGCAGCGGCGCGACCGATGCCGATAGGGGCTCGAACATCAGCTCGGATCGCCCTTCGATCGTCCCCTTGAGGGCGGCGGGTCCGCCACCGCTGTAGCGGACGAGCGCCAGCTCGACACCGCTCATCATTCTGAACAGCTCGCCGGATGCGTGCGGGGCGCTTCCCGGATCCGTCAACGCCAACCTGATCTTGCCCGGATTGGACTTCGCATAGGCGAGGAGTTCCGGAACCGTCTGGGCCGGAACCGACGGATGGATCAACATGACGAGGGGCTCTCGGGTCAGGCCCGCGACCGGCGCGATGTCGCGCATGAAATTGAATTCGACCCTGTCAAAGAGCGAAGCGTTGATCGCATTGGCGGGGCCGACCAGGAGAAGCGTGTATCCGTCGGCCGGAGCGCGAACGACCGCCGCGGTGGCGATATTGCCGGCGTCGCCCGGCAGGTTCTCGACCACGAAGGGCTGGCCCAGCCGCTGCGACAGCCATTGGGCGATCAGGCGCCCCAGGATATCGCTCGGGCCGCCGGCCGGAAAGCCCACGACGAGCCGCACCGGCCGTGCCGGATAGTCCAATCCCATGCGAATCGCGGCACCGCTGCGGCAGCCGCGGCGACGCCGACGCGGTGG
>Ga0179587_10000335_pt1 | contig 19909 bp, 21 predicted proteins | sample CZODoug2_1_08_16_FD_185932 | JGI IMG/M metagenome (GOLD analysis project Ga0179587, IMG submission 185932) | Vadose zone soil fungal communities from Angelo Coast Range Reserve, California, USA - CZODoug2_1_08_16fungal | ecosystem: Environmental > Terrestrial > Soil > Vadose zone | place: USA...
GATCTGTGCGCTAGTGGCCAGCCCACCATCGCCGGAATAGCCACATCCCACGCTGAAGTCCCCGGCCACGGTAACAATCTGGCCGTTGGACGATGCGACCTTGCGGATCACGCAGTTTGAAGTGTCTGCTATGAAGACGTTTCCGGAGTGATCCACAGCCACACCGTTGGGAGCGTTCACCGTCGCGCTAGTGCCCGGCCCGCCATCGCCGGAGTATCCGCAACTGCCCGTGCCCGCCACCGTGGAGATGATGCCGGTGGAGGTGGAAATCCTGCGAATCACGCAGCTACTCGGATCTGCAATGAAGACATTCCCGGAGCCATCCACAGCCACGCCGTTAGAAAATCCAACCTTGGCGCTGATGGCTGGCCCGCCATCGCCCGAGTATCCGCAGTGTAACAATCCGGTTGGATCCGGCGGCGTTCCAGCCAGAGTGGAAATGACGCCGGTGGAGGCGGAAACTTCACGAACCAAGCAGTTCCAGGTATCCGCTATGAAGAGATTCCCGGAGCCATCCACTGCCACGCCGGAGGGATCATTCAACGCCGCGCTAGTGGCCGGCACGCCATCACCGAAGTAGAAACACGTGCCCGTGCCCGCGACTGTGGAGATGTTTCCGGTCTGGGCGGATATCTTGCGGATCCTGCAATTGCTTCTCTCCGCTATGAAAATGTTGCCGGAGCTATCCACGGCCACGCCGGTGAGGTATGAGAGCGAGGCGCTAATGGCTGGGCCGCCGTTGCCGCCGGAAATCCCTCCGCGCGCTCCATTGCCCGCCACGACAGTAACGTTGCCAGTTGTAGCCACTTTGAATACCCGATTGGAGTAAAGATCAGTGACGTAAACATTCCCCGCGCCATCCAGCACGACACTAGTGGGAAAACCCAAGCTAGACTTCAGTGCCGGGAGATTGTTGGGCCCTCCGCCGGCAATAGTTTGCACCGTGTTTTGGGCCCAGACTACCGGAGCAACCGCCCCAAACAGGAGAAGTGCAACTGCTACAAGCCGAATTGTGTGCTCGCGCATGGCAGACCTGAGAGTCAGTATTCTTCCTCAAAACACTTTCAATTGACAGGTCATTTCGACGGGCTGCCAAGTGCCAAGTGTTTATTAACCTGCTGCAGGAGATGAAAGTCGGAAGCGCATGGTTTCGCGCATGTCAGTCAACGTCGTTAGATTGATTCCAAGAACGCCAACAAGCGGTCGTCTGCATGGAATCGTCGGAATGGTGTATCCATCGGCAGGACCTTTCCAAGCGCCCTTTCCTTCATCGCAAGATCCGCATGCACGTAGGCATTGGTTGTTTCTATGCTTTCGTGGCCCAGCCAGAGCGCGATGACGGCAATATCCACTCCCGACTGGAGCAAAGCCATCGCGGTCCCGTGCCGGACCATATGAGGCGAGACTCGTTTTCGTTTGAGGCTTATCGAATGAAAGGCAGCTTGATGGGCGGCTTTGCGGAGCAAGAGATGAATAGCAAACCGTGAAAGTGGTTCGCCGCGAACATTGGGGAACGCGACGGAACTATCGCGCGGGCCAATCTCCCGGAACCACTCTTTCAAGATTCGGGCAGTTCTCGGCCAGAGGGGGATCAAGCGCTCCTTCCGCCCCTTGCCATGCAGCTGAACGTAGCTCTTCGTTCCAAAGCGCACCTGATTCTGGTGAAGAAAGGATATTTCTGAGACACGAGCGCCCGTATTGTACATCGTGAGAAGCAAGGCATAGTCTCGTCGTCCACACCATTGGTTTCGGTCCAACACTGCGAGGATCGCGTCCATTTCTTCGCGTGTTAAGTACGAGCGGACTTTGGAGTCTGCTCGCTTGAGCGGAATCGCGAGTACGCGCGTTGCTACTCCGACACTCTCCGGGTCGCGGAGGGCAACCATGCGGTAAAACGAGCGTATCGCTGTGAGCCGCAAGTTGCGCGAGGAAACTGTGTTATTGCGTTCCTCTTCTAAGCTGTCGAGGAAATCGAGAATTCTGTCCGCATTCAGTTCTGGTATCGATAGGGATGCCGGTTCGACACGCGTTTCACGGTGCATAAATTGCAGCAGCAACCGAAACGTATCGCGGTAGCTCGCAATCGTTTGCGGACTGAGGCGTCTTTGTGCAACGAGATGGTCAGTGAAAAAACGCTGAAGATGTGGTCCGACAAGAGCGGATCCGGTCATGGCGTGGGTGCTCCTTGGCTTTGCAGCCGATCGAACAACAAAGCAGCTGTTTGAAGAAGTTCTGGTGTGGCAGTCAGATACCAATAGGTATTTTCCGGTCCAACATGGCCGAGGTAAACTGACAGATGAGGTAGCAACTCCTGGACATTTCTCCGTTCAAGATGCCACCTTGTGAGCCTCGCTACCGTGAACGTGTGCCTAAAGGAATGAAGCGAAGGAGCCCGCTGCCCTGGAACAAATTGAATTCCGGCGTGCCTGAGCAGCCTCCGAAATGTCGAGCGGGTCGAAGCGTACCCAAGCGGCTTGCCTGAGATAGTTATGAAGAAGAACTCGGCGATTCGGTTCCCTAAGACTCTTCTTCTTTTGATGAGATATCTTCTCAAACGGTGCGCCGTCGTAGCATGCAGAACAACATTTCGCGATTTGCCAAACTTCGTTTCGCAGATCATCAGATAAGGCGGATTGGCCGTTAACTTGGCTTCGTCGATTTTGAGTCTGAGGACTTCCCCAATCCGCAGACCGGTGCTCGCCAACAGCCCAATCATGGTGCGGAAAGTCAGCGGACGAAAAGTCTCGAACAGACGGAGACGCCGTGTTGCCCGCATCAACAGCACAATTTCGCGCTCAGAGAACAAGTGGGGTGTCCGTTGGGGCCGTCGGAACTTGAATATTGTTTCCGGCACTTCCGTCTTAGGTTCGAAAACGCGTACCTGTTGTAAGAATGCCCGAAGGGTATAGAAACGATGTTGGCCACGGTATGGATGCTGCGGATGACTCTCGGCAGCTAACCAATCGAGAACATGCGCGGCACGGATCGGCCAGGGACAGCCATGGTGCTGCCAGAAAGCAAGGAAGTTCCTGAGGAGTTTCTCTTTGTGGCGCAGCGATCTGCGGTCGAACGCATCATAATGCGGGTCCGCCTCGGCCATCGTTCGTTTTAACGCCAAGAACTCTTCCAGGTATGCCGACAATTTCGTTCTGTTCATCGCGCACCTCCGGGCCAGGGCAGCGCGACGCGCATCAATGATTTCATATCGAGCTTGGCGTAGATGAATGTTGTCGTGACGGACTTATGACCGAGCACGTCAGCGACATCCTTGAAAGATGCGCCGGAGTTCACCATCTCTGTAGCAGCGGTGTGGCGAAGAGAATGCGCACCGCGGTCATTGATACCCGCCAGCCCAAAAACGTAGCGAATTGAGTTGAGAACGTGGGTATAGCTGCGTTCTACCGTGAACGGCGGCCTCAGCGGCTCAAATATTCGTTCCGGGTGGCGGCGACACTTGCGTAGATGACCGACGAGCGCTCGGCCCACATCTTGCGGAAGAGGGAGGATGCGATCATTGTGCGTTTTCGTGCAGCGAACTTTCAGATATCCGTTTTTCCAGTCGATGTCGCTCGGGGTAAGACCAGCCACCTCCTGTACGCGTAGTCCGAGACGCAAAAACAAAAGCAAGAGGACTCGGTTGCGGAAGTGTTTCGGTTTTTCTCCGAGGCAGACGGCACGAAGGGCTTTAACCTGTTCCTTCGAGAGATTCTTTGGTAGACGGGAATAAATGTGATTGGCGACTTTGGGCAAAGCTCCTTCCCAGCCCTTGGGAATCTGGCCGGCTTCCGAGAGATACCGTAGAACACTTCTCAGAATCGTCAACCAAGCTCTCTGGGTCTCGCGACTAGATAGGCGCGTGAACTCCCCCTTCAGGAAATCTACAAGGTCAGTGAAGCGAAGCTCGCTCAGGATGATTCTCACTGGAAATCGAAACGTCAGGAACCTGCAAACGACGTGTCGATGCAGCTTCCGAGTGGAAGTTGCCAATCCGCGGACGCGAAAAAGATAGTCTCCGTACTGCAAGCAGAAATCTGGGATGGAACAACCGGTAGTGATGGACTGATGCATCGCGCTCCTCCTCTCGGCTAGCTGCCGAACCGGAGAAGTGTGGCCGTACTATGTCAATAGCGGCAACGTGGAAACGGCGAACCCGATGGGCCTACCGGAGTAGTCTTGAAGCTGAATTCACATAGTCCGGCAATTCACATTCTCCTTCGGAAACGCCCTACTTGCTCTGGGACAGTGCTTCCGCCGTAACTTGCAGCCCGGACCACTTAACACCTATCACGGATGGCTCGAACGGAAACGTCAAGTCCGCAAAGGGGAAAAAGGAATCACCCTTTGCATGCCCATCCCGTTCAAAAGAGCCGTCCAAACGGACACATACCATGGGCACTTCGTTGAACTCGTGCTTAACCAACGAGCCACAGAAATCGACGAATTCGAAACTGAAAACTCCGGGCTTTGCGGCGAAATGAGAATCACGATTGCGTTGCCGGAATGTCGCAGAACGGCGCACCCTCAGTTCCTTGCGAGAGCTGAATCGAAATACTCCGTCATCGCAGCTGAATCCCACCGCTGCGGGCCGATAACTTTGCGGGCAATGCGTCCTTGTCGGTCAATGATGTAGGTCTCGGGAATTAGCGAAGTTCCGTAATCGAGAGATACTTTCTTGTTGAGGGACTCATTACAGGTCGTCCGAAAAGCAACGGGGTACTCTGTTAAAAAGTGCTCGAAATTTCGGCAGTCCTCGTCAACACTCACTCCGAGTACTACTCCTCCGCGAGAACGGATTCGCTCTTGAAGACGATTTAAATCCGGCATCTCTTCCACGCAGGAACCGCACCAAGATGCCCAAAAGTTGAGAACAACGACCTTCCCCTTGAAATCGGACAGCCGAGCCTGTCGTCCCTCGACAGTGACAACGAAATCTTCGGCCTTCTTCCCTGCAATAGACGGCTCACCCTGCCGATAGCTGGGCATGGCGAATACAATGAGTACGGCCGCCGCCAGGGCCATTAGTGCCCAATTTGTGACCCGTCGCAGGATGTAGCTCGCAGACATAGAACAACCTCAAAATACCGCTGCAACTGCCCAATCATAATTGTTCTGCGGCTCGGAAACAACGATGCACTGCAAGTGGGGTTACCTGCACAATTAGCGGATTACTCGTCGATATGAATTCAGCAAAACGAGCGAGAAGTCCCCGTCTGAGAAGCGTCACGTCTCCCGCACAACCTCTAATGCTCTCTGCATCTGCCGATCTTCGCCCGCTAAGAGCTGCTCCGGCTTCATTTCGACAGCAACGCTTGGCGTTACTCCTTTGCCTTCAATCAGCCCGCCTTCCCAAGTTAGGTATGCCGCAACGGGCAGGCCAACCATGTAGCCAAAACCTGCCTTGAAGGCGCTGCCGCTCAAAACGCGACGAGCGGTTTTCGTGCCCACAATAGTTGCGAGACTATTCTCCTGAGCAAACGCCGCTACCATCTCGCCAGCGCTTGCGGTGTATTCGTTCACGAGAATCACGACACGGCCGTGGAATCGTTGCGGACCAAGGCCCGCTCTGAAGCACCGCGAGCGACAGAGAGGCTGCGCCCTGCGGCACGGCGGTCCTCTGCTTCGCTATCGCGCCTGAATAGGTCTTGGTTCCTCCCGCTCCGCGGGCACCCTCCAAGAAAGCAGACCTTGGCACTTGGGAGCTGTCTCACACTCGCGCCCTCCGGGTGGTGTGCGTTGAGAGACTCAGGGCATCAAAAGGAGAAATTCGATATTTGTGTATGTTAAGTGGAATAGCCTTGCGTGTGGCTCGCTCTCCGACCGTTGCATCATTAGAACATGTTTGTGTTTCACCGGCCACTCCCGGAGCGAAGGCCTGCGACGCCGCAGGCGGTGCGCGTCTTCTCGTCTTCTTGCGTCATCCCTTGCGCGACGTATTCCTCGGTTTTTCGTTCGAGATGGTCGTGTAGCTCCTCATCCAATTGCTGGTCTGCCTGCGCCCAGCGAAGCAACGACCGCAGCCGCAGGGGAATCGTGTACAGCCAATGCTCGGGTCGCATGTTCGACTCTCCTCTACTCGTACCTCAGCGCGACTATCGGATCGACTTTCATCGCCCTCCGCGCGGGAATGTAACTGGCCAAGGCTGCCACGCCTGTTAGAACTAGCGAAACGACAATGAACGTCAGCAGGTCAGTGGGCTTCACTGCAAAAAGCAAACTCGACAAGAGGCGCGTGAACCCTAGTGCGCCAATGATTCCGGCGCCCAGGCCCAGCAAAGCCGGCGTCATGCCTTGGCCTATTACACGCCGAAGCATGTCGGCCTTTTGCGCGCCCAGCGCCATACGGATCCCGATCTCGCGAGTGCGGCGCACGACGGAGTAGGAGACTACGCCATAAATGCCCAGGCAGGCGAGCAGGAGGGCGGCAGCGGCAAATAGTGAAGTCAATAGAGTTTCGAACCGCTGTGGCGCAAGCGACTCGGAAACGATTTGGCCCATGCTGCTGATGCTTGGAATGGCCACAGTCGGATCGACCTTCCAGATCGCGCCGTGCAATTCCGGAGCCACTGCTGTGGCGGGCAAGCTAGTGCGTAGGATCAGTGACCCTGTCAGACCGCTCTCGTAGAGCAGATACACCATTGGCGTTGGCTCTTTGAACAGACTCACACGAGTATCGCCTACGACGCCCACCACCTGATATCCAGGAAATCCAGAAGACGGGTCCACGTCAAATCTTTGGCCGATGGGATTGAGGCCGGGCCAAACAGCCTTGGCGGTAGCCTCCGAAATCATCACGGCGAGCGTGCCCGCGTCGGCCCATGTCAGCTCCCGGCCATTCAACAAGGGAATGCCGAACGTCTTGAAATATGCGGGGGTGACGCGGCGGTACCTGGCAAACGGGCGTTCGGCCGCAGGCCGGGTATCGCCGGGCAGGTTAACGGGATTGTTGTTCCACTCACCTCTGAGAGGCAACAAATTCGTAACGGCGGCAGATTCGACGCCGGGAAGCCCCGAAGCGGAAGCGAGCACCCTACGCCAAAAATCGCTCCGCTGCTCTGGTTGAGTATATTGCCCCTCAGGCAGTTGCAGGTTCACGGTGAGAATATGTTCAACCTCGAAACCCTCTGGCACCCTGACCAGCTTTGCAAAACTCGCGACCAGCAATCCGCCCGCGACCAGCAGCATGGCGCTGAGCGCCGTCTCGAGTCCGACCAAGAACTCACGCGCGCGCAGCCGCACCCTGGTATCCGCGCTACGTGTACCCGCCTGCAACGCGTCTTGAGGATTGGTTTGCGCTGCCCGCCATGCAGGCAGCAAGCCAGCGAGGACTCCGGCCAAAACCGAGATTGCCAACGTGAACCCAAGGACGGCACCATCCAGGCGGACATTGTGCAGGCGTGGCAAGCTAACCGGCGCGACTGCCAGCAATGCCCAAAGCGCCCAATACGCCAACACAAGCCCCAGCGTCCCGCCCAGCACGCCGAGCAGCAACGTCTCCACTAGCGATTGCCGCAAGAGACGGCCTCGGCTAGCTCCTAGGGCCCTGCGGATTGCAGCTTCCTGCTCCCTAGTGGTGGCGCGCGTGAGCACAAGATTCGCCAGGTTTACGCAGATGATGAGTAGCACCGCCAGCACCGCGGCGAGTAACATCCAAAGGCCGCGCTCCGTGGAGCGCACGATCATGTCGCGCAACGGCATGATCACCGTTTTTGGGTTGGGCATAAACGACTGCGAACCCAATTCGCGGCTCAGGATAACGTTCAGCTCCGTGGTTGCCTGCTGCTGGCTCACGCCGGGCTTGAGTCTGGCGATGGCCGCGAAGCCGAACCCGGCGTCCGGCGCCAGCTCCCATTTCTCGAAAACCTCAGGCACAAAGAGTTCAGGCTCGGTAGGCAATTGATCCCCGCGGGGAAAGTGGAGCGCCGACGGCAGGACACCAACGACAGTGTATGGACTTCCGTTTAACGCGATTGCTTGTCCGATGATGCTGGGATCACCGCGAAATCGGTTTCGCCACAGGGCGTTCGTGAGAATCACTTCGTAGTTGTGTCCGGCTTGGTCCGCATCCAGCGAAAAATTATGTCCGAGCACCGGCGTAACGCCCAGGACGTCGAAAAGATTCGACGTCACCGCATCAGCGCTCAGCAGTTTGGGTTCTCCGCCACTCGTTAGGTTCAAGGTCACGCCATCTTCGACAAGCCCGATTCCGGCTAGCGACTTCGCCTGACTCGACCATCCCAGATAAGCTGCCGGATTTACCGGTACCATCGGAAACTTTTGCGCTAGCTTGGGAACGAATAATTCAATTGCCACTAATTGGCTTGGATTGGGATATTCAAGTGGCTGCAGAAGCACGCCGTTGATGATGGAAAAGATGGCTGTATTGGCAGCCAATCCCAAAGCTAGAGTGAGAACGGCGACTGCGGTGAAGCCCGGAGACTTGCGCAGCATACGCAAGCCAAAGTGCAAATCCTGTACGAAGTCTTGAATCCAATTTACTCTGCGCGCGGCGCGGCATTTCTCTTTGGTTTGCTCGATGCCGTCCAGGTCGAGTCGCGCGCGGCGGTGCGCCTCTTTTTGCGTCATTCCCTGCGCTACGTATTCTTCGGTTTTTCGTTCGAGGTGGTCGCGCAGCTCGTCGTCCAATTCCTGGTCCGCCTGCGCCCAACGGAATAACGACCGCAGCCGCAGCGGAATCGTGTAAATCCAATGCTCCGGTCGCATCTCCAACCCTCCTCTACTCGTACCTCAGAGCGATCATGGGATCGACGCGCATGGCGCGGCGCGCGGCGATGTAGCAGGCCGCGCCCGAGACAATCGCGAGCAGCACGACGACACCGACAAATGTGAGCGGATCTTCAGTAGCAACATGTCCAACGTGCCCTGCACGAGATCCGAAGGTTTGCTCATCTTTATGTCCTCGGTAACCGAGACTAGCAGCTCTGCCCTCGGTAAGCAAGGGGAGCCTCCGCTAGCCCGCTCTACGACCGCGCACAGGCACGCCTGAGGACAGTCCGACATCTCATCTTAAATACTGAAGGGGTATGAGCGAGTGGACGCCATATCGAATCCAGGATACCCAAAGAATCCGCACCCGTCGTCGCGTAACCAAGGCCGCGCGTTGTGTTACGGAGCGAATGGTCGATCAAGTCTTGAAGGCAGGAATTCTCGCCCTGTAGACGCTAAAACAATCCCGGAAATCCAACAGGGCACTACATTCTTATGACAGCGCTTGCTGACTCATGAGTGCGCTCTGCATTCTTGCATACCTAGGTTGATGTTCTTTTGTCTCTGAAAACCTGTGCGAATCTTCAACGGCCAAGTGAAAGAGATCTTCGTATCGAATTTCATCGCCACGGCGGAACTGGTGAAGGGCATAGCCTCTGGAATCGGTGGCACTTCTGCAAGCCCCGTTGATGCTGGTCTAGCCATTTCCAACTGGTGTTCGAAGTGCTGTTGCAAGGCCGAATAGGAGGGGTCCCCGCTATTCGTGTCGCGCGGGAGAATCGGATCTACGAGCAGGACATGGCGCGCAATAGTTCTGTCGAAGCTATGCAAGATTTCGCGTCACTGCTCAGGAAGCCGCCTGCCGACCTCCTCATCATGTTGCGGATTGACGAGGATTAGAAATGGCATCGCTTGAGATCAAACCTAAAGAATTACCAGAGGACTTTGAGATCTTTGTACAAGCTGAATTTTTTGTCGCAAGTGACCACGGGGATCTTTTCGCACAAAGCCTGGGCGATGATTTGGCGGTCGAACGGGTCCGCGTGGTGTGGCTGGAGATCGAAAAGGTAGAACGCATGATGCGCCGTGTAGGGCAGTATGCGAAGGTCCAGGTCCTCAAGGGCGCGGTGCGTGTCTGCGGCGGAAAGTCGTAGCTTGCCCTGGGCCGTCTTGATAGCGATTTCGGAAAGAGAAATTGCGCTCAGTTCTAGGATGTTTTCCGTATTTTGCAAAAGAGTGGTTGCGCGCTTAGTGAGTCGCTCCGGTGACTCAACAGCAAAGATCAGAACGACCGTGTCCAGGAGCAACCGCACCTACTCTCGTCCTTCGACGAAGGCGTCGACTTCGTCGTCTGACATGGGCTTCCACCATTCCGGTTCGAGGACTTGAATCTTGCCTTTGAGGGTCCCGAGCCTTCGCTTTTTGCGGCTGGGCTTTTTCGTTCGGACCATATCCACGGCAGGCACGCCACGGCGGCAGATGGTCACGGTTTCGCCATCCTCGGCGGCCCTGATCAGCTCGGGAAGCTTGTTCTTGGCATCCGCTACGCTCACCTTCATTCTTTGCATGATGGCTATCTAATATAGCTATGTCAAGAGAGTATTTTCGGCCCTGCCCCATGTGTCTCCGTTGCTTCGTGTTTTTGTACTTGACAACACTGTAGCACTGTCCTATATAAGCGCCACAGTGTTTCGAAAGCCCAATCCGGCCTCCGGCATTCCGATCTATTTGCAGATCGAGGAGCAGATTCGTCACGCGATCGAAACCGGAGCGCTAGCGGCGGGGACCCAACTGCCTAGCATTCGGTCCCTTGCGGAGACCCTCGTCATCAATCCCCACACGGTGGCTCGCGTGTATCGCGATCTCGAAAGCGAAGGAGCCATCGAAATTCGTCACGGGCTCGGAGCATTTGTAGCCGAAGCGTGGCGTGAACGAGTGCGAACGGACCGGATGAGATCAGCTCAGAAACTTGTGCGAACTGTTGTTAGACAGTTGAAAGCCATAGGGCTGGAGGAAGACGAAATCCGACGACTTGTGGAAGCCGAAACGGCGGCACACGAACTGGTGGCAGGGAGACGGTAAATGGACACGATATTGGAAACCAAGAAACTCTCGAAACGCTTCGGTGACTTTGAAGCTGTCAGTGGCCTGAACCTACGCGTAAGGAAGGGCTCTATATGTGCCTTCCTGGGACAAAATGGGGCCGGCAAGACCACAACTCTGCGCATGCTCTTGGGAATGATGCGGCCGAGTCAGGGCTCGGGACACATTCTCGGTCTTCGCATTGACGACGAGGCTGAAAGTGTGCGCATTCGACAGCGCGTGGCATTCGTTGCGGAAGACAAACGTCTCTACGACTACATGACGGTGCGCCAGATTCTACGCTTCACGAAGTCGTTCTTTCCTGGGTGGCGTGAGGATAGAGAAAGTGACTTGTTGCGGCGACTCGACCTCCCACTTGGCTGCAAGATTCGGAAACTCTCCAAGGGAATGCGTACCAAGCTAGCGCTGCTTCTCGCATTTGCGAGAGGGAGCGAATTCTTCATTCTTGATGAGCCAACGGAGGGCCTCGACCCCGTTGCAACGGAAATGGTTCTTCAAATCGTCGTATCCCTCGCCTCAGAGGGGGCAACTGTCTTCTTTTCCTCGCATCAGATCGCGGAAGTCGAACAGATTGCGGACCACATTCTGATGATTCACAAGGGAAAGTTGGTCCTCGATTCTCCATTGGATCGCATAAAAGACGAATATCGCCAAGTTCAGGCTGTAATTCATTGTCCCGTTCAGAACTGTGACTTCGAACTAGATGGCGTGGAACGCATCTATGTAGATGGATCCACGGTGTCGATGATCGTGAGCCATAACGTGGATGCCGTAATGGACCGCGCTTACGAGATGAAGGCAGTCAGCGTCGAAGTGGCGCCGCTGACGCTCAAAGAGATTTTCCTCGAGACAGTCAAGGCGAGTCGGTGATGCTTTTATACAAAGCTTGGGTTGAATCCCGCTGGCGTTTTATCTGTGGGGCTATAGCTGTGACCGCACTTTCGATTCTTTTTGTTCGTTTACACCCAATCCTCATTCCGCAGTGGCAGGTTGGGTTGCAAGACCCGCACGCTATCAAACCGCTATGGTTACCTCTTGGAGTTAGCGACTATAGATTTTACATCTGGCATTTTCTCTTTGATTTTCGTCTTCAGAATCTGTGGGTCCTGTTGGCAATCGTGCTTAGTTTCGGAGGTTTGCTTCGTGAGCATGCGAATGGAACGGTAGCTTTTAGTCTCAGCCTGCCGGTGACGCGAAATCGGTGGCTCATATCTCGGGTCTTAATCGCGTTTCTTGAGACGACCGTATTGGCTTGGATTCCCGCTGTTGTCGTGCCGATTGCGTCGGTTTCCGTGGGACAGTCCTACCCAATAGGGCAGGGCTTCGCGCACGGTTTGCTTATGGCGGGAGTTGGTTCGGTTTTCGTGGGACTCGCTGCCTTTCTGTCTTTGATTTTGCGAGGGGAATATACTCCCCTAGTCGTGACGTTTGCGATGCTGGCGGTTCCTTATTTAGTTCTTCAGGAGTGGGCGCGAAGAGTGTCTTGGGCAAGGAAAATCGACATCGCTCACGTAATGGCGGGAGCTTGGTTACTGACGTGGCGCGATGTACCTTGGCTTGCGATAGCAATGGTCTGTCTACTAACAGCGTTGTTCCTGGGACTAGCTGCGAGGCAAGGGAGACGCCTTGAGTTTTGAGTTCATTCCGTATGCGCCTCGAGGGCGGTGGGTAGCTCTCCTTGAGAGGTCGTGGCACGAAAGTCGGCAACGATTCCTTTGGGCACTTATTGGGCTCAGTACGCTCGTTGTTTACGTAGTTTTGACGAGCCCCGGGTTTCGTAGGGGAGAAGCCATTCAATATCCAGAACGTCTGGTCACTGGGTATACGGAATATATTTGGCTCGCCCTGTTCAATTATTATTTTCAGGGTTTTTGGATCGCTGCAGCCGTACTTCTGAGTTTCGGAGGCTTACAGCGGGAAAAGACGGTAGGAACAATTTCGTATACTTTGTCTCTACCCATTGAACGCTCAGAGTTGCTTCTTTCGCGTCTATTAGTGGGTATGGCGGAGATTTTGGCGCTCGGGATAGGGCCTGCTTTATTGGTTCCTACACTCTCGCCAGCCGTTCATGAACATTATCCTGTCGGGCAGATTGTATTGTTTGCTCTGCTGATGGTTGTTGCCGGAGCGGTGTTCTTTTGTCTGGGCTTTCTCCTTTCCTCGCTCTTCGGCGGAGAGTTCACAGGGCCGGTAGTGGGTTTATGTCTTGTGGGCACCTACTTCTTCGTCGTGCGTGCCAGGTCGCTCCACTGGCTAAGCGTACTCGATACCATGAGCGGAGAGGACGCTGTCAGTCGGAGCGGCAATTATTTCCTGGGTGGTTCCATTCCGTGGAGTGGCATGCTTTACAGTCTGGGTGTGTCGCTGGTCCTGTACTTGTGCGCGTTGCTTGTTAGTCGGCGCCACGATTTTTAAACGGCTATAAGGTCCGAAATCAGCATCCATTCGAAACTCAGGCCTCCTCATGACGAGAAAGCTCCGTTGAGTGCACACTTCCTGTCGATTCACATGAGCAGTTTGCTCGTTTTAGCGGACCCATAGGACAAACCGCGATACCGCCCATGGATGAGCCCGTACAAATTCGGGTGGCCGTCAGGGTTATGGCAACGTTCTTGAAGGAAATAATGGCTGTTGCCGGCCTGATGAAGTCGCCTGATTTCAACAGTGAACAAGAAAAAAACGGCGCAGACGGTATGCGCCCCGGGGTCCGAAGTGTTTGCTAGTCGATTTCATTATTGGATCGCATGCCTTGGCGCAGGGCGGATCGTTCTTTGACTCTTGATCCGAAGCGATATGAGCGGGATTTTCCAGAACTGAAGTTTATATGCGACTTCGTCCGTTCGACTGCCGCAGAATGGGCGAGTCTCGCAGAGATTCTTCGAGACAATATAACTCTTGCCGGAGTTGGTGCTAATCGAGGGAATTCAGCAAGTTGCGACGAAACGGTACGAATCATTTTCTCCTTCTTTATTTCACCTTTCGTTCGCATTTTGCCGCCATTTCGTCCACAACTCTGTGTTTCGCTTCCCCGGGGGAGTAGGCTTGTCAAGCAGATTCCAGGGAAACGGAACGGATATAACCGGGCTATGCGTAATGAATGAGTACTCTTATTACCAGACTTGTACCAGACTTTGTACTTGACATTACCTGATTGGGGGCGCAGCCTCGGGGGAAGTTTCCTAGCCCTTTTCCCGCAATTTATTCTCATGCTTTCGAGCACTTATTTTCGGCACCCAGGGCCATCACTCACCGGCGGGCCCACGCTTTTTGTGTGCGCTTCCGATGAGTCGAAGGAGAACGACAATGAATGACGAAAAGTCTATTTCGTGGAAAAAGCTTCAGGAGAAATGGCTAACCAGGCGCAATCTCATTCGAGGGGCAGCCGGCACCGCCGCTGGAGTTGGATTTTTGCTCGGCTCTGGACTGCCGTCGCCAGCACTTGCGGACGACGAGGATGAAGGAAAACACAACAAGTGCAAAGCCCTTGCGCGACCCATCCCGCACATTACAGGCCCTGGGCACTTCTTCTTCCCCGGGCCGCCCGACGGCAGTGCTCCATCTACGTTCCCGCACTTTCCCTTTGCGGGCTTTGACCCGTCCACTATCACAGACTTTAAAGGAGTTATTGCCCAAGCCGACTTGGATTTTGACGGCATGGGGACGAACCTCGAATCCGGACAGAGCGTCCCGTACCATTTTCATACCGACTGGCGGTTCTTTAAAGGCACTTTCGTAGCGATTGACGGGCTCGAACATCGGGGCACGCAGACCTTCATATGACTTGACTCTACGAGCCCGTCGGGCTCGGGACGCGATCACTCCTGGGATGCCGGCATCTCTGAGAGCCTAACATTCTGGACGACTCCGGTTCCGGAAGGTAGCGGCGAAGTGGATCTGGACGATGGCACCGCTGATTTCCACGCGGAAAACATCTGCGCGGTGTTCGACGCCTTCACAGTACCCAACAGCGTAAGCCCGGACCGCGCGCTTGGATTCGTGAGTGGGAGGATTGATTCGGTTGAAATCGAGTGGAGAGGCATCACGAAGAGCTTCATCGGTGTGCATGACGCAGTGAACCATTTTGCCGGGGACTTCTTCCAGATTGGCAGCGTCACGATTGCCGTAACCGCAACGACAGCCAAGAGCACCGGGCATGGTTTCCGGTTCGTCTCCAACCCGGCAACGACCAAAGTCAACTACGCTCAGATCGGCCGCGAAAGCAACGGCGTTTTCTTCTCTTAACGCGCTCAGGCCCCTTCGCACGGAGGGACGCGAAAAATAACTTTCACGGCGAGCAAGGACCGATGTTCTGCTCGTCGTGGCGGTTTAAATCCATACCTCCGCAGGGCCTAGGACAAAGGATGACGCTATGAGCAAAACTTTCAGACGAACCTGCCGATGGATTGCAGCACTGTCCCCCTTCATCATCGTAGTTGCCGCCTTGGGGCAAAACCCCAGCGCACAAATCGGGCGAGAGGTTGCGATACCCATACACCTACAGGACGGCGAGGAATTCACCACCTCTATCGGTCAGTTGATCCAGTACGGGGCCCAGCTTTTCAATGCCAAGTTCACGGTCCAGGAGGGAGCAGGGCGTCCCAAATCGAAAGGAACCGGCGCGCCCATCTCGGACCCTAGCTCGCCGTTAGTGTTTCCGAGGAATTTCGATCGCATCTCCTCGCCTGAGGCAAACTCGTGTTCTGGTTGCCACAATGTGCCCGTCGCCGGTGCGGGCGGCGACCGCGTGACGGAAGTCTTCGTTTTGGCGCAGCGCTTTGATCATTTGACATTCGATCACGGGGACGGCATTACGACCCGCGGTGCTGTGGATGAATCCGGAAAGTTCGTCACGATGGACAACGCCACCAACGACAGGAAGACGATCGGGATGAACGGGTCCGGCTTCGTCGAGATGCTGGCCCGGCAGATGACGGCGGACCTGCAGGCAGAACGCGACGCGACGCCGCCGGGAAACGGCAGGCAGTTGATGTCGAAGGGAGTTCCTTTCGGCACTCTGACGCACAACGCGGATGGCAGCTGGAATACTTCCCATGTGCAAGGCTTGGCCGCCCCGAGCCTATCCAGCAACGGCACGACTCCGCCGAGCCTGATCATCCGGCCTCTACATCAGGTCGGCAACGTGGTTTCGATAAGGCAGTTCAGCAATAATGCATTCAACCATCACCACGGCATGCAGCCCGAAGAGCGTTTCGGGCTCAATGCCGACCCTGATGATGATGGCATTGCCAACGAGCTGACGGTGGCCGATTTGACCGCGGCTTCCATGTTCCAGGCCACGCTGGCCGTTCCGGGCCGCATGATCCCAAACGATGCCGCGGTGGAGCGGGCGAACCTGATAGGTGAAGCCGTGTTCAACAAGATCGGGTGCGCAACCTGCCATGCGACCCTACCTCTTACTTCGAGCAATAATCCGGGCCTGCCGGGGCAGCCGGGCTGGATCTACTTTGAGCCCAATCCGTACAATCCCGCGACCGGCCCCAATTCACCGAACTTGCAGCTCGGGTCCACGAATTATCCGGTCAGTGCTCCAGCACTCACGGTGGATCTGACGAGTAACACGCTGCCGCTTCCGCGCCTGCGAGCGCGTAATGGGTTGGTTTTGGTGCCGGCTTACACCGATCTCAAACTTCATGACATCAGTGCCACTAGCAACTCGGCGACCGATCCGGAATGCGAGTCCCTCGACCAGAACCAACCGGCGGGATCGCCCGGATTCTTTGCGGGAAACTGCAAGTTTATTACCCGCAAATTGTGGGGCTTCTACAACCAGGGTGGGGCATTTATGCATCATGGGAAGTTCACCACGGCCAAGGAAGCCATCGAAGCGCACAACGGGGAGGCTCTTTCCCAACGGGTGGCATTCGATGCCCTGCCACCGAACCTAAAGAACGACCTTATTGAATTCTTGAAGTCGCTGCAGGTTTTGCCACTGGGTTCAAAATCACTTGTTGTTGATGAGCACGGCAACCCGAAACATTGGCCGCCGTCGGCAGAGTCTTCGGAAGATGAACGGTAGGGCAATCACAGCGGCTTTGGTCTCAGGCAGTATTTTTCGTGTGAGAGCCAACCAAGGGGCTCAAAATGAAACCTACGCAAACCAAACCCAGCATCGTGTTTTGCCACGGGATCTGGGCCGACGGCTCGTGTTTTAACAAGGTCATTCGCTTCAGGCGGAAGGGCACCAGGTGATCGCCGCCCAGTATGGCTTAGACTCACTTGCGAGCGACGTCGCCACGGTGAAGCGCACGCTGGGGCGAGTCAGCAGCCCAGCGATTCTCGTCGGCACTCTTACGGCGGTAGCGTGATCACGGCTGCGGGAACTGATGACCTCGTCGTCGGGCTGGTCTACATCGCCGCACTCGCCCCGGATGCCGACGAAACGTCGCAGAGTCAGCAGGACAAGTTCCCCAGAACCGATATTTTCTCGTACGTCGAAGTCGCCGACGGCAGAGCCTGGATGCTTCCGAAAGGCGTCGAGTGCTTCGCCGGAGACCCTGTCTGAACAGGAGAAGAAGGTCGTCTGGGCCACGCACTTCGCGCCAGCTGCGGACATCTTCAACCATGGGGTTGAGGGCACTGCCTGGAGATCGAAGCCGAGCTGGTACATTATTGGCAAGAACGACCGCACCGTCCATCCCGAACTCGAACGCTTCGCAGCGAAGCGCATGGGTGCCACAACCTATGAGCTTGAGAGCAGTCACGTGCCCATGCTCTCCCAACCGGAACGGGTGATCGATGTAATCCGCACCGGGGCGAAAACTGTTCAAGGAGCCCCAGCAGTAGCATAAGTGGCTAGGGATCGGAACTTGGCCGCAGCCCCGGCAACTGTTCGGCTGGATTGTGATCATAGCCCAGCTGATCAGGTTGTGGCGGCTCTTGATGCCGCCATCGGTCACCTAACGGCCTACACTTGCGCGAAATTGCAATCTACAAACAATTCTGTTCCCGTGACGTAGCTGTTGTCGTCGGATGCGAGAAACACGGTGACTGGCACAGTCTTTGCACTGAAAAAGCAGCGACGAATGGTGCCGAGGTGCCCCGCACTCGCAAAGACGTGGTGAAGCCAAACGGTCACATCCGTGGTCTAATGTTTGCGACGCCTAAACAGCCTCTGGGGGAACAATGTTCTCTTCTTTAAGCCCCGGTTTAATACCCAGCGCGCTTGATGCCAGCACGCAAGCTTTTCCAGTCTTGACCGCAGCTCAAATCGACCGCGTTCTGCCGATCGGCAAAGTCCGACAAGTGCAGAGGGGTGAAATCCTGTTTGAGCCTGGTGACACGAATGTCCCATTTTTCGTCCTGCTTTCGGGCGGTATGGAGATCGTGCAGCCTGATCTTGCGGGCGAGCGTCTCGTTGCGACCCACGCCCTGGGCGAGTTCACCGGCGAGATGACCATGATCTCCGGGCACCGCTGCCTGGTCCTCGGTCGGACCACAGAACCTGGCGAATTCCTGGAACTGACTGGCGATGGATTGCGCTCGCTCATCGCGAAGGATGCTGAACTCAGTGAGATTTTCATGAGGGCTTTCATACTAAGACGGCTTGAGCTGATCAGGCGCGGGCAGGGCAACTTCATTCTGATGGGTTCGCGTTACTCGGCCAAGACACTGCAGCTGCGCGAGTTTCTAAGCCGGAGTGGACATCCCTACACGTATGTGGATCTTGACACGGACAAGACATCGCAGGAACTTTTGGACCGTTTTGAGATAAAGCTCAATGAAATCCCCGTGGTCATTTGTAATAAGCACGGCGTCTTGCGCAACCCAACCGTCCAAAAATTGGCGGACGGTCTCGGATTCAACAGCGGTATCGACGAATCGCAGCTTCGCGATTTGATTATTGTCGGCGCCGGACCGTCCGGTTTGGCAGCCGCTGTTTACGCAGCTTCCGAAGGCCTGGACACGCTAGTCGTCGAGATTGCCGCTCCCGGCGGGCAGGCTGGATCAAGCTCGAAGATTGAAAATTACCTTGGTTTTCCGACTGGAGTTTCCGGGCTCGAACTGGCGACACGGGCTATTACTCAAGCAGAGAAATTCGGAGCCAAAATGATGCTCGCGCATGGCGTAGCCCGGCTCGATTGCGACAGGCGTCCCTACAAGGTGGTGCTCGACAATGGCATCAGGCTCGCAGCACGCTCAATTGTCATATCTACCGGGGCACAGTACAACAAACCGCGAATTCCCAATCTCGAGAAGTTTGAGGGGCAGGGAATCTACTATGGCGCGACGTATATGGAGTCTCAGTTGTGCGAACAAGAAGATATCGTCGTGGTTGGTGGAGGAAATTCTGCCGGACAAGCAGCAGTGTTCCTCTCACAGACCGCAAGCAAGGTACACATGCTGGTGCGGTCAGGTCAGTTGTCAGACACAATGTCACGCTACCTGATCCAACGCATCGAAGAGAACCCCGCAATCGAACTGCACTTCAAAACCGAAATCGTGGATCTCGAGGGCGATGCGCACTTGGAGCGTGCCACCTGGCGTTCCAACGCCAGTGGAGAGACTTCTACCAATAAAATCCGCCACGTGTTCATAATGGCAGGAGCTTCCCCCAGGACCGATTGGCTGAGTGGTTGCCTTGCCCTCGATAATAAGGGCTTCATCCTCACAGGGCGGGATCTGGATGCTGCAACGGAGACACCGGTTTGGCCGCTGGCCCGTCCTCCACAAATGCTGGAAACGAGCCTACCCGACGTTTTTGCAGTTGGGGACGTTCGGTCGGGTAACGTGAAGCGCGTGGCCGCCGCCGTAGGTGAAGGATCGATCGCCATTAGTCTTGTTCATCGCGCCTTGGCGGAACTTTAGAGAGAAAGCGCCTGCCAACCGCCTACGCCCGCCGCTGGCTTGCGCGCTTTGCGGAGCACTCCTGCTCACGAGGCAGGCGCGCTCAACTAACTAACTGTCGGCTTGGCCGAGCATTCGCGTGCGAACCAAACGGTTCGAATGCTCTACTCACACTTTGTAATTGATTGAAGCCAAAGAGTTTTGGCTCCCCGGGCTAGATTCGAACTAGCAACCCTTCGGTTAACAGCCTTGTGCTTGATTTAATCAGTTAACCGGC
>Ga0179587_10000336_pt1 | contig 19902 bp, 18 predicted proteins | sample CZODoug2_1_08_16_FD_185932 | JGI IMG/M metagenome (GOLD analysis project Ga0179587, IMG submission 185932) | Vadose zone soil fungal communities from Angelo Coast Range Reserve, California, USA - CZODoug2_1_08_16fungal | ecosystem: Environmental > Terrestrial > Soil > Vadose zone | place: USA...
ATTCGCGGCAAGAGCTGATCTCGACGTTTAGGTTGCTCGAGGAGAAGGTGCGTGACGCGACCACGAGACTCTGGAAGCGCATTGCCGCGTGGAAGCGCGACCAGATGATCGATGCGTGGGCGATTGTCTATTTCGCCATCATCAAGGACCTCGCCCATATAGCAGGTGTCTACGAAGTCGACGACTGGATGAAGGTTGACGAGCGCGCCGAACGGTTCCGCCCGCTGCTGAACGACGAATTCAGTCGCGATGCGCTTGGCGAGCTCGTGGGGCGAGTGTCGCATCCGAGTCAGCAGGTTATGGAATATACCATGGCACAGCACTCCAATAAGCCGACACGCATGTACACAAACATACCGTATTCCGTGTTACAGGGGGAGCCCTGTACGACTACGTGTGGTCCGCCCCATTCGGGGATCACAAACCTGGCAAGCAAGAAGGATGCCTATCGCACGACGCGAGGCGTCCTCACGCTCGCCGAATACAATCGACTGAGTCAGGAATGGGTACCTCCGCTGCTCACCGACAAATACCGGTTTCTGTGCGATACGTGGGTGAAATACCACGCGGGTACGCCGCTCGCCGACGAACTCTACCATCTCGAGCAAGATAAATCGCGCAACCTCAGGGGCAAGGGCTCGCGACTAACGCGTACCGATGTCGACAGACTTCGCGGTTGAGGGGGAAGCGGTTGCATTCCATGTTCTTCCAATGGCGCGGGCGCATGCGGGCGACGGGAACGCGAGGGGGGATGACCTATGAATGACAGGCATGTGGTCCTGCATGGCCTTGCAATCAAGAAACACGCGGCACCGCAGGAAGTGGCCGATATCACGGGGCTCGACATCGGGACCGTGGCGCGCTTGCTGGCCGAGGAGGAGGGCCGGCGGCGCGTTGTTACTGCCGCCGGCAAGTTCATGTTGACGGGTCCGGCGCAAGTGGCGCTACGCGCCGAGTATTCACGCGTCTATGCCGATCAGCGCGCGAGCATCGCCATGAGCGAGGCGTATGGTCAATTTGAAAAAATCAATGCGGAACTGAAACAACTGATCACCGACTGGCAAACCATGGACGTGGGCGGCAAAAAGGTGCGAAACGATCATTCCAGTACGGACCACGACCAGCAACTCATCGACCGGCTGGGCACGCTGCATGAGCGAGCGGAGCCAGCGTTGAAGCGCATGGCGAAGGAGCTGCCTCGGCTCAGCATTTATCCGCGCAAGCTCATCGCGGCGCTCGAGAAGGCGGAGGATGGCGCCATAGAATGGGTGAGCGACGCGAAGATCGCTAGCTATCATACGGTATGGTTCGAGATGCACGAGGATCTGCTCCGCATTCTCGGCCGCGAACGCGACGAATAGGCAATCGTGACGAATCCCTCGCACCGGTGGATCACCCAGCTTGACGGCAGCAATCTGCCGGACAAGGCGCTGATCGGCGGCAAGGCATGGTCGATCGCGCGGATGATGTCGCTCGGCTTGCCGGTACCGCCGGCGTTTGTCGTTACCACCGAGGCGTGTCGCGCGTTCCTGCGCGACGGCGCTTTCCCGCAAGGACTGCCCGAAGAAATGGCGACAGCCATCGCCCGCCTCGAGCAGCGAACCGGCCGCACCTTCGGCCACGGCGTGAAGCCACTTCTGATTTCAGTCCGCTCGGGCGCTCCGGTATCGATGCCTGGCATGATGGACACGATTCTCAATCTTGGAATCACGAGGGATACCGAGGCAGCGCTTGTGGTTGAGTGCGGCGATGGGCGCTTTGCACGAGACGTCCACCGGCGCTTCTATGACCTCTATGCGCACATTGTGCTCAAGGCGAACATAGACGTGTTTCCACCAGATGGCGATGCCGCTTCGTGGAATCGCCAGATCGCGGACGCCACGGGGGCGGGCCTCCCCGAGACGGTGTACGCACAGCTGATGGCCGCGGTTCGCGCTGTATTCGAATCGTGGAATTCCCGCCGGGCAAAGCGCTATCGCGAGCACCATGGGATTGCGCATCACCTCGGCACTGCGGTGACCATCCAGGCCATGGTCTTCGGGAATCGCGATGACAGCAGCGGCACCGGTGTTGTGTTTAGCCGCAATCCATTGACAGGCGATCCGGAGCCCTTCGGAGAATATCTTGCGCGTGCGCAGGGCGAGGACGTGGTCTCAGGAAAATTCACGCCGAATGTCCTGTCGACGATGAAGCTTCGCGTACCGAACGCCTACCAGGGGCTCATGGCAGCATGTGTGATATTGGAGAGGGAAAATGGCGATGTGCAGGACATCGAATTTACCGTGCAAAACGGCGAACTCTATTTACTTCAGAGTCGTGCGGCCAAGAGGGCGCCGGCCGCGGCCGTCCGCATTGCCGTTGACATGGTTCGTGAAGGAATGATCGATGAAGTCACTGCACTCGATCGTGTCACACCGGAACAGGTGCGACTGCTGCTCGCGCCTCGCCTCGCCGAGGGTCAGGCAGCACAAGCGCAAATACTCGCCTCCGGTGAGGGGGCTTGCCCCGGCGTCGGCGCCGGCGTGGTTGTCACGAGTTCAGACGAAGCCGAGATTCGCGCTAAGGCGGGCGAGGCAGTGGTCCTCGCGAGGCCCACTACGAGTCCGGAGGATGTGCATGGCATGCTCGCCGCGAAAGCAGTGATCACCGAAACGGGTGGCTCGACGTCACACGCCGCAGTAGTGAGCCGAGCCCTCGGCCTGCCGTGCATCGTGGGTTGCGGGGTCTCCATGCTTGCCGGCCTTGCGGGCCGAACGGTCACCGTCGACGGCGCGCTCGGCCACATCTTTGCGGGACAACTGGAGGTGGTGAGACCGGACGAGACTGCGGACCCGCGGTTGACCGACATAGCACAATGGGCGGCTCGGCGCAGCCCGCTGAAAGTGTATCGACCGAGCGAGGCACCAAGCGAGCTCGTCATCGACCTGAATGCGGTCGAAGGCGGCGAAGATCCGAAACGACTGCCGACGCTCATCCGTGGCTATCATGGCGCCCGCGGCGGGGCGATCACCAGTGATGAAGGTGTTCGGGCCGCCGTCGCGGAGAAGTTGCGCTTTGTGGTTGGGGAACCGGTGTTGCCGCTTCTGATCGCCGCAGTGCGAGCCAAGGCATCCTTGAACGTCTCGAGCGCAGCTACCGACGAAGGCGCTCAATAGCGTGGGGGAATCGTCATGGCGACAGTGAAACCCGAAGACATCGAAGCTCTGGTGGCGTTGTTCGAAGCGTCGAGCTGGGATGAGATGCATCTCCAAATCGAGGATTTCGATCTTTTCTTGTCTTCCGATCCAAAAGTTAGCCGTGCCGGCAGTCTGGCAATTTCCTCGGAGTACGTGGTAACCCGACCGCTCGCGGCAGAGAATATTCCGCGCGGTATGGGCCACATCGCACCGCCTCCCGTGCCGGACGCACTGGCGTCCAACGTACCGGACAACTGGGTCGCCGTTGCCGCACCCATGCTTGGCACCTTCTACCGCGGGCCGAAGCCGGGCGAAGCCCCGTATTGCGAGTTGGGCGAGCGAGTGGAGGCGCAGAGCGAGGTCTGCCTTGTCGAGGTCATGAAGCTGTTTACCACGGTGCGTGCGGGTACAGCGGGAATTGTCCGCAAGATATGTGCAAAGGACGGCGACATGGTGGAATTCGATCAGATCCTCTTTTATATCGAGCCTGCATGACGTTGCGGCAATCGCATAACTCTTAGGAGAACCGAAGATGGCGTTTATCGAGTTTCTCGACGAGACGATGCGCGATGGGCAGCAAAGTCTCTGGGGTATGCGCATGCGTGCCGGCATGGCGCTGCCTGTGTCTCCTGTGATCGATCGCACCGGCTTCAGGGTCATTGACCTTGCCGGTTCTTCGATGATGGAGGTATTGATCCGGCACTGCCAGGAGAACCCGTGGGAAGGGCTTGACCTGCTTGTGGAGTCCATGCCACGCACGCCTATTCGGGGTGGCATGCGCTCCAACGCTTCGGTGACGTTTGGAGTGACGCCAGACTCGTTGATGGACGCGTGGATGCGTCAATTAAATCGCCACGGAGTCCGATCGTATTGGATTTATGACGTGCTCTACAATATCGACAAAATTCATCGGCTGGCAAAGGTTGCCAAGGAATTCGGATCGGAGGTGGCCGGTACGATTTTATATTTCTTGTCCCCGGTCCATACCGATGAATATTATGTGGATAAGGCCGACAAACTGTCGGCCTCTCCCAATATCGACACGCTCCTCCTCTACGATACCGCGGGGACCCTGGACAAGGAACGACTGAAGACCTTGGTGCCTGCCATTATAGGCAAAGCGCGCGGTAAGAAAATCGAGTTTCACTCGAACAATCTGCTCGGCATGTCGGCCAAGGCCTATCTCGACGCCATCGACCTCGGTATCACGATCCTGCACACAGCGAGCCGGCCGATGGCTAACGGCCCATCGGTACCGTCGACGGAGATCATGGCCAAGAACGTCGAACTCAAAGGACACACTCATGGCCTGAATACGACGCTGTTTAAGCCTGTGGCGGAACATTTTGAAGCCGTCGGGAAGGCGGCAGGCTATCTCATTAACCAGTACAGTGAATACGACGTGCTGTCGATCGAGCATCAGATTCCGGGGGGCATGACCGGCACACTAAAGGCGCAGCTGGTTCAGCACAACATGAGCGACAAATTGGACGAAGTGCTGGTAGAGACGGCAAGGGTGCGGCGAGAACTGGGATACCCCGGCATGGCGACACCGTTCAGCCAGCTGGTCGGCACGCTTGCCGTTCTCAATGTTGTCTCGGGTAAGCGTTATGCGATCGTTCCGGATGAAGTGATCCAGTACGCGGGAGGCTTCTACGGCGACACAGTCGCGCCGATCGAGCCCAACGTGCTCGACAAAATCATGACTTCGCCGCGAGCAAAGGAGGTGCTCGCCAATACACCCGAACAGCCGACTATCGAAGAGCTACGAAAACGGTACGGCACAAACGATGACGATGAGTTGATCTTGCGCGCGCTCGTGCCGGAGGCGGACCTCGAACGCATGCGCGCGGCTGGTCCCGTCAAGAAAACGTATCCCTTGCTGTCCTCGACCGAACTGGATCAAGTGAGCCGCTTGATGCGAATTGCAACCGCTCCGGTTGTCCAGATCAAGTCATCCTCGATGAATCTATCTCTGCGCCGACATTCGACGTAGTCGAGAGGCGCAATTCCTGTCAGCATCAGTGTTCGGTAAAGGGGGGTGAATGTCCATTCTGATCACCGGTGGAACCAAAGGAATTGGCCTGGCCATCGGAAAGGCCTTCGCGCCAGATGCGGGTGATGTGTTCCTCAATTACTACCGTGACGATGAGGCAGCCGCGCGCGCCGCCAGGGATGTGTCTGCCGCAGGCAGCCGCGCTCATATTATCAAAGCCGATACGGGTACTCCTGAAGGTTGCGCATCTCTCATTGCGACCGTGAAACAAACGACCGCCCACCTCGACCAGGTAGTCCATTGCGCACTCGATGCCTATGCCTCCCCGACTCTCACCGCCGATCCAACGCGCTTCACCCGAGCGGTCACGACCAACGGCACCAGCCTGCTATTTCTGGTTCAAGCGGCGCTGCCCATACTCTCCCGTGGCAGCACGATATTTTTCCTTACCAGCCGCGGTGGCCGAATTGTGATAGCGAACTATGCCGCCATCGGCATCGCCAAAGCGATGGCCGAGAGTCTTATCCGTTATTTGGCGGTCGAACTCGCGCCCAAGGGCATCCGCATAAATGCGATTGCGCCGGCAATCGTCGAAACCGATTCCGTACGTGCTTTGTTTGGCGCCAAAACGACCGACCTTGTCCGCGACGCCGCAGGTAACAATCCAACCGGACGCGGCGTTACCGATGCGGACTACAGCAATCTGATGCGCTGGCTGGCTTCGCCCGAAGCCGAGTTCATCCAGGGCCAGGTGATTTTCGTCAACGGTGGCGCCAATCTAAGTGCCTGAGCAACCGGCGCTCGACGAAGCGTACGTGCCAAACAGAGACCGTTTGCGGAGCTAACAATAGGGTTGCTCGCGGATTTCGATGAGCGCCTACGCAATGCGCTGTAAATCGACAGCTCGTTGGTTTTTCGATCAGATCATCCAACGCCGCACTGACGCGCGCCAATCATGCTGGAATCGGTCATGTCCGTTGCGCCTGGATCTAAAACCGTCGATTCGCACGACGAAACTGGGACCAAAACGGGACCAAAAAATGTTTTGCCTGGGACCAAATGCCGAATTTCGAAGCTGCGGAAGCGAAAAACACTAATAAAATCAATGGTCGGGGTGACAGGATTTGAACCTCCGACTCCTACGTCCCGAAGGTTGTGGGTAGAGGTACCGAAGGGGGCGCCGCTGCCTGAGGTGCTATTGCGGATTTTCCGGTTATTCCGTAATATACGGCTGCATCGGAGGGTGTCATGCAGTTCTTTAATAGCACCGACGTAGCCAAGCGATTCGGCGCCATCGCACAGATCGTTCAGACCGAACCAGTGTGCGTGCAGTCTCACGGCCGTCCGCAGCTGGTGATGCTGTCGCCGGCGGAATACGAGCGCCTGCGCCGCCAAGATCGCCGAGTGTATTCGACTGACCAGCTGCCGGCCAGCTTGCGCGCAGCGATCGCCGCGGCGCGGCCATCGGCTCAGGCGGCTGCTTTCAATGATGAAATTTAAGGCGTGGCCGATTATCCGGTCCCGATCCCTGGATTGGTTATTCGCTACGCCTACCTCTGGAAGCGCGAAGCGGATCTTGGCCAGATCGAGGGGCAGAAACATCGACCCTGCGTAGTGGTGCTCTGCGTGGAGGAGATTGACGGCGAAAGAGTCGTGACCGTGGCTCCGGTCACGCACAACTCGCCAACGAATCCCGATCAAGCCATCGCACTCACGCCAGCCACACGTCGGCGACTGGGCCTTGACGAGGAAAAAAACTGGATCATGGCCACGGAGGTGAACAGCTTCTTCTGGCCCGGGCCGGACTTGGCGCCAACGCCCGACGGACAATACGCCTATGGCGAACTCCCGGCCATCGTGTTCGAGGCGCTGACTCAGAAAATACTCGCAGCGGGTCGCAACGTGGCGGACGTTTCGCGCAGCGAGTAGCTACTTCACGCCAGACGGCGCGCAGCGCTCCCGAATTGTCCAGAAGAAAGGAATCGACTTTCGTCAGGCTGCGGCCCGATGGTAGTAGTTGAGTAGTCCGCCGACGCGCCGATCCCGCCGACGAGTTAGTGCTGGAGGCGGCGGTGAATGGTCGGGCTTCATCCATAGTCACGCACAATGTACGCGACTTTTGGCCGGCAGCAGGCGACTTCGAGATCGAAGTGATTACACCGAGCGTCATGCTCCAGAGGATGAGGAAATGAGCAAGAACACTTATCCATTGAAACTTCCCACATCGGTGAAGAAGGCAGCCGCAGAATTGGCTGCCTCCGATGGCGTATCGTTGAACCAATTCATCCCGGGCAGCGGTAGCGGAAAAGGTAGGTTCCTTGCGCGCCGCGGATGATTTCCTTCGTGAGCGCGCGGGATCCGCGAAACCCAAGGACATGCTCAAGTATTTGCGCCGCGCACCGAAAGTTGCACCGAACGCTGACGACATGCCATAGGGCTGCGATTGCGATCCGGCACTTCGGTGCGTCGAAACCTCGATTCGCCAGAAGGTGTTGTTGCGCGTCACAAAATCTTCACTATGCTGTGAGCTATGGATGATCCGGCTCGCTATCGATGGATTGCTGCGAATATCCTGCCACACGAGTCGGAGCTCCGGGGCTGGTTGCGGCGCCGTCTGTGCGCGTTCGGCGATAACGACGTCGATGATCTAGTCCAGGAAGCGTTTGCGCGCATCTGGGCGGCCGATTTCGCAACCATCCGCAATGGGCGTGCGTACTTATACGCGACGGTCCGGCACCTATTGGCGGAATATGCCCGTCGCAGTCGGATCGTGCCGATCGAGCTTTTGGGGGAAATCGACTCCTTAAACCTCATCAGTGACGAGCCCGGGCCTGAACGACGGGTCGGTGCTCGTCAGGAACTCGACCGGTTGCGGGTGATTGTTGCGGCGCTTCCGGCCCAGTGTCGGCGGGTGTTCGAGTTGCGTAAGTTTGAGGGCTTGTCACAACGGGACGTCGCGGCGCGCATGGGACTGAGCGAAAAAACGGTTGAGAATCATCTGACCCGCGCGCTGGCGCGCATTGGGGCGACGCTTGCGACACTGACGCCAGCCGCAGAGTTGACACATTCAGAGCCGTCGGCGAGGCGAGCCGATGACGCGGATCATGGAAACGATTAGCGAACTCGCCGCTCGTTGGGCAGTGCGCGCCGATGGCGGCGCGATAGGCCCGGACGAACAGCGAGAACTCGAAACCTGGCTTGCCGCGGATTCGCGGCATCGCGGCGCGTACGTGCGCGCGCGGGCGCAGTGGGTCGATCTCGATCGCCTGGCGGCGTTGCACGGTCCCGCGGGAGAACCTCCTGCCGCGAGTTCTATGGTGGAGGAGCCCGTTCCTGACCCGACAGCCGCGAACGCTGGCGTTACGGTGAAACCGGGGGCAACAGCCGCAGCTCTATCCCGGCGACAGTTGCTCGCCGCGGGAATTGCCGCCGTCGGTGTCTTCGGCGGCGGTTTGTCGTGGATGATTTTGCGCGAAGGGCGGGAACGCTATGCGAGCGGAATCGGTGAGGTGCGTCGAATTGCCCTTGAGGATGGATCGACGCTCTTGCTTAACACGGCCAGCAAAGTGACGGTGCGGTTGACGAAGAAGCAGCGCGACATTCGGTTGGTTCGTGGCGAAGCACTCTTCGATGTTGCGCACGATAAATCCAGGCCGTTTATTGTGCAGGCGAACGACACAGCCGTGCGCGCGGTTGGCACGGCGTTCGCGGTGCGGCTCGAGGCCGCACAAGTGGATGTCACGGTGACCGAAGGCGTTGTAGAGGTTGCCGATTCGAAAACGATGGCCGGGCTTGGTCCGGCGACGCCGGCGACGTCAAGGCCTGGGGTGAAGCGCGTAGTTGCACACGAGCGGGTGGTCATTGCGCGCGCGCGCGCGCCGGATGTTAAACCCATTGCGCCGGCCGAAGCGGACCGGCAGCTGGCTTGGCGCGAGGGTTTGGTGTCCTTCGACGGGGAATCCCTGCAGGCAGCGGTGGCCGAGATCAATCGCCACAACCGGCGCCAGATCGTGATCGATGATCCGGTACTGGCTGCAATGCCGATTGTCGGTGTCTTCCGGGCGATCGATCTCGAGGGCTTTTCCGCCGCCGCTGCCGCCGCGCTCAAGGCGCGCGCGATTCCGGATGGCGACGTCATTCGGCTTCAACCAGGAGCCGTCCCAACACTGAACTAAGATTCGATTGGGGGGAAATCCCCAGTCGTTCATCTTCTCCGCAAGGCGCTCTCCGACAAGGGGATTGACGCCAAAACAATAGCGCATCGCAGCGCATAACGGGGGGGAGTATGACAATACCGGGATACCGAATAGATCTTCAGATGAGCGCATTTATCCTCGCATTGCTACTTGCTGCCGCCGCGCCTTGGTCGGCATACCCTTCGGTTACTTGCCTACGAACAAAGCCAGCGTCACGACAACCTACTCCTTGCCGCTCGACCCTGCGATTGGCGAAGTCGGTATCAGTGCGTCATATTCATATCAATCGAAGTTCTTCGACGCTCCGGCAGTTCAACCACTGGATTACATTTCCGGATATAGTTTGGTGAATCTAAACGCGAATTGGAACGGCATCATGCACTCTTCGTTTGATGTGTCGTTCTTCCTATCGAACGCCACTAATAGAACGTACCGCGTCGGGCAATACAGTAACTATGTATCGGATGGGAGGATCACCTCGTTTTACGGCGAGCCTCGCATGTTCGGCGTCGATCTCCGCTACCGGTTTGGCGTTCAGAAATAGACAGGGGGAGGTGGAATAGGGGTTTAGGCGCTAGTTGCAGAGGACCGCAAATGGATTGTCGCTGTAAGGGGTCAATGGTTCACATCGCACACGGGCGCTGTCTAAATGCGCCGGTGCTCTCTGGCATCAAGCATGCCGGCAGAAGACTTTTAATTGGAGCGGTAGCCGCCGCCTTCGGGAATCTTGCTGCGTTCGCTTCGATTGAGGCCGCGAACGCGGACTCAAGTACTATGCCAGCTTCCCAAGCGGATATGAGCGGCACCGTTCATTTGCAGCCCTTGGACGTACCGTTTTCGAGCTTCGCCAGCACCGAGTCGCGAAATGCGTTTGTTAAACGAACTGCGGGACCCCAGCAGGCGCCGCCGGCGGGAGCCGATATCAGGACGCTGCGGGAATTTTATAACAAATATAACGTCGCGCTGGCAGCCAGGGCGAAGGAACTTTATCCGGTCGATATAAAGCCGCAGGTAATCGGTGGCGTCAGAACGGAAGTCATCACGCCGAAGGGCGGAGTCGCAAAGAAGAATCAGAATCGCGTTTTAATCAATCTGCATGGCGGCGCGTTCCTCTGGGGCGAGGGCGCCGGTGGAGAGGAAGAATCGGTTCCGATTGCCAGCATCGGCCAGGTCACTGTAATCACCGTGGCTTATAGGCAGGGGCCTGAATTCAAGTTTCCGGCCGCGAGCGAGGATGTCGCGGCGGTATACCAAGCGCTCCTGCGAACGTACGATCCTGCAAATGTAGGCATATATGGATGCTCGGCGGGCGGAATCTTGACGGCGGAGTCGATTGCTTGGCTTCAGAAGCGCAAATTACCCCGGCCTGGAGCCATCGGTACATTTTGCGGTTCCGCAAGCGGATTTGGAGGCGACTCCGTGTACGTGGCTTTCCCCTTGGCTGCGCAAACCCCCCTCGTCGGAGCCAGGACGGGTGAGTTGAGTTTCTCCCCCTATTTCAGTGAGGCGTCGATCGCGGACCCGCTGGTACTGCCCATCAACTCGAGCGATGTCCTGGCGAAATTTCCGCCCACACTACTTATCGCCGGATCTCGCGACTTTGCGGTTAGCTCCTTGTTTCACACTCAAGCTGCTCTTGCGAATCTTGGTGTCGAAACTGAACTGCATGTATGGGACGGCATGTGGCATGCGTTCTTCATCGATCCGGATATTCCCGAATCAAAAGAGGTGTACCGGGTCATCGTAAATTTCTTCGATCGGCATCTGGGACGACGGTGAGTTTCTGTATGTTTATCCGCGCTCACAGCGATGCGTACATCTGCAGTGTGCTTGGAGTTCGCGCTGTAGCGCACTTCTCTTTCCACGGGCCATCTACCGGCGATAGCTCTATTTGCAGTGTAGTGAAGCTGGGAGTTTACGAAGTACTGAATCGGAGCTGAGAAGAACTCGGCCGGGCAGGATATGCCGGTGCGAGCGAACTCAACGCGTGCGGCGGCGACAAGCTCGTCGCCATTGACAGGCATGTAGATGAATGAACTCTCGAGGGCCAAAAAAAGTGGTTTGACGGCATCGACGGCTGGATTGCACAGGGAGTTGATTTGCCAACCCTCTTGATGGGAAGTGAGTAGGTAGTCCAGGCGCACTTCAAAGCGTGCGAACTTCATATCCGCGTTCCTTCATGTTCATCTTCGCGCGGACTCCGCCCCCAATGGCAGCTCGCTGTGAATAAATATACACAGTTGCTTGTAACTATGTATAATTATTCACATGAAATCAAGTCTCCGACAGATTGCTGCATCTGCGCGCTCGAAGGCTGTCCTGCAACCTCGAGATTTTGTACGACTGCGCATACATCCACAGGAGATAAGCCGCCTCGTGGGCAAAGGACAGCTCATCCGCGTTGGCCGTGGGAGGTACATGCTGCCAGAGGCCGAGCACTCCGAGAATCTCGGACTCGCGCTTGTCGCGGCTGCGGTTCCGCATTCGGTAATCTGTCTACTTTCAGCCCTTCGATTTCATGGCATCGGCACCCAGGCTCCTCATGAAGTCTGGATCGCCGTAGCACAGGGAGCCGCGCGGCCTCGGCTCGACTACCCACCGGTTCGTGTGACCCTGGTCTCTGGTTCGGCTTTTACATTCGGTGTTGAGCGTCATCGGGTCGATGGTGTTCCAGTACGCATCTATTCTCCAGCGAAGACAGTGGCCGATTGTTTCAAATTTCGAAACAAGATTGGTCTTGATGTTGCTATCGAGGCGCTTCGTGAGGCGCTGCGCGCAAAGCGTTGCACCCGGGAAGAGCTTTGGGCGGCGGGCAAAGTATGCCGTGTGAGCACCGTCATTCGCCCATACCTCGAAGCGATTTAGCGGCCGCCCTTCCCATGGCAAGAGACAAACCCGGAAATACGTCGGCGTCCATCCGCCAGCGGCTGCTGAATCACTCAACTGCCATCAAGACAGATCCAAACCTCGTACTCATCTGGTACGGACTTGAGCGGTTTCTTTATCGTCTTTCCGTGTCAACACATAGCGAACAATTCGTCCTCAAAGGCGCGATGCTTTTTCGCCTTTGGGGCGACGCGAATTTCCGATCGACAAAAGACCTCGATTTGGAGGGGTTTCTGCAGGACGAGGCTGAGGTGGTTCGGGAGGTTTTCGCCTCCATCTGCGTGCAACCCGTCGAAGATGATGGACTAGTTTTCGATGCGTCGAGTGTGAAGGTTACCGAAATTCGCGATACGCAGGAATACGGCGGCTTTCGGGTGCTGCTGACCGCGAGGCTCGGAACCGCCATCTTGCGTCTACAGATCGACGTGGGATTCGGAGATGCAATCACGCCGACGCCGGCCATCACTGAATTTCCGTCGATCCTCAGTCAGTCACGCCCTCGCATCCGCGTCTATCCCCGAGAGACGGTTGTCGCCGAGAAGTTCGAGGCCATGGTGCAACTCGGAATGACAAACAGCCGAATGAAGGATTATTACGACCTTTGGTTCATGTCGAGCCACTTTGAATTCGAGGGCCCGACGCTTGCCGCCGCGGTGCGGGCAACTTTCGAGCGCCGTGGGACCGTGATTCCGCGGCGCTCGCCGATTGCGCTGACGGTGGAGTATGCAGCCGACCTTAATCACGTGCGACAGTGGGCGGCGTTCACCGAGAGTCTCCGTGTTGAAGCTACCCCTGACCTGGGGGGGTAGTGATTGATAAAATTTCCGAATTCGTATTGCCGCCCGCGATTGCGGCGGCAAGCGAGCAGCCATTCAACCAGCAATGGAAACCTCAAAATCGGTGGCAGCCAGTCAGGTGACGCCGGTACGTTTGACGAAACGCCATGCTTTCACTTTGTTGTACGAGAGTAATTCGAGACCGACTACGTCTGCCACCGCAACTACCTGCGCCCGTTCAGCCGAGTACGAGACTCGGCAATTGGTATGTACACCTTGCACGGTTCGGACATCAGCAGATCGTGCTCGCGACCAGTGAGCGTTCTTTGCTGACCGTGCTCCTGCCGGCACGCCAATTGCGAGAGAGCATTGAAATCAGTTTCCAGGCTGCGGTTGCTGAGCTATTGGCTGCGCTTCAATTGCCGGCGCAAATCGTGAGCCGTGAGTTGGCAGCCGCGCAACCGATATCGTTCGCAGCAGCTTCCAACCGACGGGTGATCGGTTCCATGAACGAGTACGTGTGGCAACTCGGCAGCTATTTGACGCGGACGGGTGATCCACTGGAATTGTCACTGCAACTCAATAAGACCCCGATGTCTGCGGTCGGCTCCAAGTCGAACTACGGTTTTCCTGATGAGGTTGCTCGGGATCTGCTCATGAGCTGGGAACAATAGTCGCCGGCAGAGGAGGCGTCGCGGAAGCTGGACTCCAATTGGACCCCAGTGCATGGAGAACCTGGACCCCAGCGCGACTTATCCAGGGAAAACTTTACGAGTGTCCCGAACTTAGGTGCTACGGGTTCAAGTCTAGGGTCTTTGGTAATGATCGGTCGCCTTCGTAGCGACCACAAAATCTTGGCCCGAATTACGCGAGCGTGCGGAGCAACTCCAACGCCGGTGCAACGCGGATGCCTTCACGCGATACAAAATCTTTGGTTCCGACAGCCGATATCTGCCAAGAGTCGACATTGGGAAAGCGTTCCTTCAAATATTTGAGGCCACGAACAATGTCATCATCCGCCCATTTGGCCTCGATGAATAAAATGGGTTTGCGGTTCTCAGTGACGACAAAGTCCACTTCGCGGCCGTCAATGTCGCGAAAATAGCGCAGCTCCAATTCGCGCCCCCTGGTGTCAATCTGAAAATGAACCCATTTTAGGAGGTGCGATGCCACGAGGTTCTCGAAGCGAGCGCCGGGATCGGGCACCACATTCCAATCAAAATGATAGTGTTTGAGCATCTTTCTCACCGCCCGAAGCTTCGGGGTGCCGAACGGCGGGACGCGGAACAGCGCGTAGATGCGTTCCATGATCAGCAGCCATCGCGCGAGCGTCTTGTGGCTGACCTGAAGGTCCTCGGTCAACGAATTAATGGAAAGGGGAGATCCGACCAGTTCCGGGAGTCGCAGCATCATCAATTCCAACTGGCCGATGTCTTGTACCCGCTCGAGACCCTGCAATTCCTCTTGCAGCAGGAACTCACGGTGTTCTCGCGACCAGCGTCGCGCCTCGTCCGCGGAACCGGAGAAAAATGGCTCAGGAAAACCGCCCAGTTCGATCAGTGCTTTCAAGTCCGCCGGCGTATTGGCTTGTAGCTCGGCTGCGGACAGCGGATGAAGTCTCAAGTAGTGATAGCGTCCTTGCAGAGAGTCGCCGCCGAATCGGTAGAAATCCAGTCGCGCGCTTCCTGTGACCAGAATCTTGTACTGATCGCGTTTAACGTCGTAGAGTCCTTTCAGGTAGTTGCGCCATTTGCGATATTTGTGCAGCTCGTCGAGCACTAGCATCGACTGTTTTGGAAATTCCATCTGCAGGATTTTTTGGCTATGCTCCGGATAGTCCCAATTTAAATAACCGGCCTCGCTTTTCAGAAATTGCTTTGCGAGAGTGGTCTTGCCAACCTGGCGTGGCCCGCCCAGGAAGACCATTTTGCGCGCCAAATCGGCCGCAACCTGCTTTTTTAGGTACCGTTCCATAAATGTGCAGTATACGAGTAATTTGGAGTGTGGTCCAAAAAACTCGCGAGTAATTTGGAGTAGCATCCAAAAAAAGCGCGTCGAGGGTTTGCCGAAGAGACTGAGTGTCTGCGGCCGGCTGTGCTAGGGTGGTTATCGCTTCCTTACTATTGCAGTTAGCGAAGGGAGCGGGGCTTGAGGCAGAATAGACCCCATGGGAGGGGAGCATAGATTCCTGGGGTTGCTGCTGAGCTTCTCAGTAGCTGCCGGCGCTTGGGGCAGCGCATCTCGGGTTGAGGCGGCCGATATGGCCGATATGGCCGATATGTCCGATATGTCCGATGTGGCGGAGGGTGCCGACGCCGAGGTGCCCGGCGCTTGGAGATCGCGGGTCTCGGCGAAGCTGCTTTCGATCTACGACACCGCCGCGAGCGTACAAGCACACGCACCCGGCGCCGCAACCAATAGGTTCAGCGTGCCTGTTGCAGACTCGCCAACGACGGGGCCGCGCCTCGACGACAAAGGCTGGGTCCAGGTGGACGTCCACTACGATTGTCGACAACTGCCCCCGATAAAAGCCCTCATTGCTGCTGGACTTTCACGCGGTGCTTCTGTGAAGGTCGCGACCCTGTGTGTTGAGGAGGGTTGGGTTGCGCCCGAATCACTTTCCCGTATCGCAGCGCTCGTGGGTGTCACCCGCGTGAACGTACCTAGCTACGCCGCGCAAATACATCCCAGAACGCATTCCCGAGAGCCGGACTGGGCCCGGCCACCGCAGCCGTCGCGCAGCGTCCTGGCACAGCCTGCGGCCAGCTCCGGTAATGGAATTGACCACAACGGTTCAGCGATCATGCGTGCCGATCAATTCGTTGCGCAGACCCGTACCACCGGCGTGGGCATTACCGTAGGGGTACAGTCAACCGGTGTCGCGAGCCTTGGTGTCATTCAGGGACGTGGTGAGCTGCCCGCGGTGCGGGTCCTCGACCCGAGTGGTGGATCGAGCTCCGCACCAGCGGATGAGGGGACGGCGTTGCTTGAAGAAGTGCATGCGGTCGCTCCCGGCGCCGGCCTTGCATTCTGCGGACCGAATACTTTTGTCGAGTACACCTCCTGCCTGGGACAGTTGATCAACGCCGGCGCCACGATTCTTGTCGACGACGTGGTCTTTCCGGACCAGGATTTGATGGCATCGGACGGCTCCGAAGTGCAGGCCATCGAGCAGATCCTGACGCAAAACCCCACCGTAGCGCTGTTCACGGCCGCCGGAAACTACAACGGCAGCTATTGGGAGGGACAGTACTCTCCCGCCTCATTGTCGTCTTTGGGCCTGGCGGCACTGAGCTGCCCGTCGAGTGGTACAACGCAGACCGACAACTACGTCGCGGAATTTGACGGCAATCCAACCCAGCTTCTGACAGTTACCCAATCGTCATACATCCCCATCACTTTCGCGTGGGCAGATCCATCCGGCCACTCTGCCAGTAACTTCGATGTGTACTGGATCGACAGCCAGGACAGTACGCATTCGGGATGCTTCTCGACCACGTCGTCGACCGACCCGCAGATCTCTGAACAGGTCGGTCTCGCGGCAGGCACCTACACTTTGTACATTGCAACACCTGACGCGTCGCTCACGGGTAAGTTTCTCAAACTGTGGATCGGCGGAGACGGCCTTACATCACTTTCCAATCCGACCACGGGCAGCGTCGTCACGCCTCAAGCATTCGCCACAGGCGCGATTACCGTGGGCGCAGTCAATGGTTCGGATGGCGTTGGCAGCCACATCGAGCCGTTCAGCAGCCTTGGACCGGTCAAGATTGCTTTCCCGGCCATGAAGTCGATTCAAGCGCCCGTGCTGGTAGCGCCCGATGGAATCAACGTCGATGCCGCCGGAACCTACTTTGCCGGGTTTCTTTTCCCCGACGGCAATTTCTACGGTACATCCGCCTCCGCGCCGAACGCCGGCGCCGTCGCGGCGCTTATCCGTAGCGCATTTCCGAGTCTGACCGTATCCCAACTCGTCGCGGCGCTACAGGGCGGCGCAACCCAACTTGGAAGCAGTCCGCCTGATGGGACCTTCGGATACGGACGCATCGATGCTCTTGGCGCCCTCGGGACATTGCCCGCACCCACGATCACTTCGCTGCCCAACAGCACCATCGCGGCGAACTCAAGCTCGTCAAATTATCCGTTCACCGTCAGTGGCACGGGAAACCTGCATTTTTCTGTGACCAGCAGCAATGCGGCGCTGATTCCCCCCTCGATTGTGGCGGCCGGTTCGCCAGGCGTAACGATCGCGCCCTCCAGTTGTGGCGTAACCACAATGACCTGCACGGTCTCGGTGACCGCGGCGAGCGGTCAGGGGAGTTCGGTCAACGTGACGCTTGGCGTCCTCGATGGCGCCAACCGATCTGCGCCGGCGTCGATGACCGTAACCGTAACGGGCTCTCAAGCGCCGCCGCCGAGTTCTACTCCCGGTTCGAGCGGCGGTGGCAGTGGAGCGTTCGAGTTGTGGGCAATCGAGATACTCGCAGTAATTGCCTGGCTGTGCGCTCGCCGCAATCGAAATGGCAACGAGTTAGCTGACAATGCTCTTGCCGGCCGGTCAATTGCGGGAGACGATCGAAATCAATTTCCAGGCGCCGAAGCCGTAACCCAGGCGATACGGCAACACGAAAGGCCGACCGCCTGCAAAAGCATAAGGCCCCGCTGGAGCAATCATCCGCCCAGCGCATAGCATCCCCAGGATCAGCACCATACTGCTGTTGGGGCCTACCCCGCACCAGAAAGCCACTTCTATCGGCAGTTCATGGCGCACATATCAACCAGGACTTTGACGGAGCCCAATTATTGAGTCGAACAACCGTTCAGCTACTGGCGTATTGATCACTGATAATGTCTGACGTCAGATCGCGGGGTAGGCTTGAATTTGAGGGTAACGCGAATATCCATTGCCCACGCCATACTCCATGATGCCCCAGCCGACGTTATCGCCGTCACGAACTTCGATGACGTGATCGCTAAGCGTCTGACTAGGCCGCGCACTTTGGAGTCACTCAGGTTCCAGCAATCATGCTCTGTGTAAAATTTGCCTTTGTCATCGCCTTGGAACCATCCGCGCAGACCGCCGTACAGTCCCCCTTTGGGGAAATACCGTCCCGGCAACGCCTTAAGTTCGAGGGGCCGACTGCTGCCATCACTGAAAATAGCTTCGATCTTCGCGGATCGCACGGTTTGGCCATGCGCATCGTCGCCCCAATCGATTTCGTGAGTCATCGCGACCAACCTGCGCTTCATATCGGACCGTGTCCCGATCGGTCCGACCTCCTCGCCGCTGATGTAGATTGTATCTCCGGGTGAGCGTTCCTTTAAGAACAGCTGCAAGCCGTAATTCTCGAATTGTACGGTCGTCCAAAGGAAGAGAAACGGCGGGTAAAAAGTGAGCGGAGGGTGGGTCTCCTCGGTGCGCATCTCTGCCCTGATACCCCAGCTATGGTCGCGCTGTCCCCACCCAGAGGCGATCAACTGTCGTTCCGTTCCAGAATCCTCGCGCGCTGTCGAACGGCCGAGGGATTCGCCCCGAACCAACGTAAACATGCGCGACTGAAAGAGGCCTGTTCGGCGTAACCCAGTAGCGTAGCGATGTGCGCCATGGAAACTTCAGAGTGCCTCAGAAGCTCTGCGGCACGCGTTTCGCGAACGGAATCCAGGATATCCTCGAAACCGGCGCCGGCATTTTTCAGCTTTCTCTGCAATGTTCGCTCATGAACACCAAGACTCTTGGCAACGTCTCCGATTCCAAATTTCTTGGTTTGCAGCAACCTTGTGATCAAGACCCGTACCTGGCTGACTATATCAGGCTTCTGTCGGTGAATCGCCTCACGGACAAATGCCAAGGCCAGTTTATGCAATTGCGGATTGACGTGAATCAGCTTCCTGTTTAGGACCTCGGGCTTGATGACTACACCATTGACCTCTTGTTGAAAAAACACCTGGGCTCGGAAAAATCGTCGATAGACATTCAGCGGCTTGGTAGCCGAGTGCCGGAATAGGACCATTTCTGGCGTAAAGTCGCCATGCGCCAGTATCTTCAGTTCCTGATAGATATTGCCCACGGCGCTTTCATCAATTTGAGTTCGATGCAATGCCTCCGGCAATGAGAAGTCCCAAGTGAATGTGGGTTTCCCAGGACAAATTTTCGTATCCAACCTTGCCATAACCGCTGGACAATGAAAATCCAGATTGTCGAGAATCTCTTGCATCGCCTCGCCGACGGTCGTTGAGTTGGCTCCAATGATTCCCAAGGGACCCAAATGCCGGGCTCCATGAACTGCCGATAAGCGAAGGCCAAAGTCGGGACATTCCAGTTCTGCTGCCGTCAGCTCTAGCAGATCAATGAATGACCTTAGCGGATAGAGGCCAAATTCGTCATCGATGAGCGCCGGGCTGATACCAAATTTCTCCAGATATTCATCCGGGTTGCCGCCCAAAGTACAAACCAGCTCGCGATACCCGTTCAGGGAGGAGGCTCGGATCAGGGCCAGTTGAGTCATATAGGTCTCTCTGGGGCGTGCAAACAATCAATCTGCTGTCGGCCGATGGCAAGAGATTGTCGCTCAATGACAAATCGAAATCTAGGCCAATCCGCAATATGAGGTGCAAATGAAGTACCAAGGAACCGAGCCCGCGTGTACCGCCAGCGTGGCCGCCGGTTTGAAAGTGTTCGTTCGCCTCTGGGGGTGACTCCTAGGTGTTACCCATGGGTGCTTCTTTATAGACAACAAAAAAGTCTCTTGACAATACAGATGGGGGAGTCAAAACATGAATTCGAATTTGCGAGTGAGAGCGCTGCCGCTTCAGCGCACTGTGGCCTATGTATCCACGTCGGCACTATTTGTCGCGATGTGCGCGACGCCCCA
>Ga0179587_10000337_pt1 | contig 19883 bp, 14 predicted proteins | sample CZODoug2_1_08_16_FD_185932 | JGI IMG/M metagenome (GOLD analysis project Ga0179587, IMG submission 185932) | Vadose zone soil fungal communities from Angelo Coast Range Reserve, California, USA - CZODoug2_1_08_16fungal | ecosystem: Environmental > Terrestrial > Soil > Vadose zone | place: USA...
GACCAGTGTCGTGTCGAACGATTGCGGCGCAGGCGGATCGATCGCGGCGATCGCCGGCCGCCACGCGATCGCAAAAGCGGCGCCCGCGCCGCCGACAAACAGCGCCGCAACGATGCCACCGACAATTCGTGACTTTCTCATCCGTCCCGACAGCTTTTTGCCGCTACTGCTAGCATAAATCCGCGGTCGGCACTGACCGCTAGGCTGCAATCACCGCCTGTTGATGTCCGGTTTGTCGAAGGTTCCCCTCACCGAGCCGGCGAAGCAGTGGAAATAGCGCGATGGCCTGTTCCGTCACCCGCCGTCCCGCGCCCGAAGCCCGAGCCCGGATTTCTGTTCCCTCCCTATCGCCTGTCGTACTCATCCGGCTCCATCGCCCAAAGCCATTGGTCGTGGCCGGACGCGTAAGTACGATTGGTCTGCGCCGGATTGCGGTTGATCAGCGGCCGCAGGTACATCGGATGTGTGGCGCTGCGCACCTCGTGTTCGACCGTAAACAGGTGCTTGCCATCAGCAAGATCGACGATATCGCGGAAGCGGTATTGATACTGGTTGTCCTCGCTAAAGATCAGATCGCGCTCCGACAGCCGGCGGTAAGGGCCTGAGAAATTCGTGATGTACATCTGCACATGATGGCCGTCGTAATCCGGCTGAGGCCGATCGGTCTCGCGGAATTGCAGATGCTGATCCTTGCCCATCTTCACGCGCGCCACGGTACCATCGCCGTTGCTGAGCTCGGCGGGCATCCCCATGATCTGCGGATAGAAGGCGCAAATGCCTTGTGCGGTCCCGACCGGCACATCGAACTCGACATAAGGAATGCCGAGCGTGATGTGCCCGAAGCGCGCGGCGTCCGGCTCGTAACAGCGCACGCGATTGCCCCATGGACAAGTCGCCTCGACATGGTCGTTATGCTCGCTGAACGAGAATGCGGTACCGTCGAGCTTTTTGGCGACCGACGCGAGCCGGTCGAGCAGAGCCTGACGGCCCGAGATGACGATCCCGGTATGGCCCCGCAATACCTGCGCGTCGCCACTCGGCAGATGAAACTGGCTCCTGCCAACATTGACCCACATATTGGTGTCCGACACCATCAGGTATGGGTCGCGGGTAAGGCCGAGCCCGGCGACATAAAACAATGCGGCCAAGCGCTGGTCGGGCACCTGTACGTTGACGTGTTCGAGATGGATCGAGTTGCCAAGATCTTCGGCGGCGCGATCGAATTGCTGATGCATGGACGTGGTCCCGGATCTGAATGGCGGACACACTATAATGCATAAAGCCGCGTGGCGCACCACTCCAACAATCCGCCGTCATGGCGCCAAGCTGCGGGCGCATTGCTTTAAATTGGCGCTGAGCCCCCATCTCCAACCAGCGCAATGACCGGTGAAGATGGACAAGCGACCTTTGCGCCAATTGCCACGGGTAGCCCCCAACCAATCAACAGGCTAGCGAGGCTTCGCCTCAGACCGACGAGGCGTGTGGATTTTGTGGCTCCGATCGCCGGTTCATGACGAGTTCTGGTAAGACCAGTCTCAACCGCCTCCTGCGCCCAGGCCTCGCCGCCGCGCTTCCACACCTCCGCGCCGTCGATGCCCCGCTCAAGCGCGCATTCGACAAAATCAACACACAGGTCCAAGCATGGATCGATCAGGCCCAATTCGCTGCTTGAAACTTGACACATATAGTCCATGTGTCCTGACTCAAGCTGGCTAGAGCCGCAGACCGCCCGACCGAGACCGACATTCGCCACGCCTCAGCGCCGTTGGTTGTAGACATCGAGACACACCGCGCCGAGCAGCACCAACCCCTTGATCACTTGCTGGTAGTCGATGCCGATGCCGAGGATCGACATGCCATTATTCATCACGCCCATGATCAGCGCGCCGATCACTGCGCCGGCCACCCGCCCGACACCGCCATAGGCCGAGGCGCCGCCAATGAAGCACGCGGCGATCACGTCGAGCTCGAAGCCGGCCCCGGCTTTCGGCGTTGCGGTGTTGAGCCGCGCGGCGAACACGAGGCCGGCGAGCGCGGCCAGCACCCCCATGTTGACGAAGGTGAGGAAGGTCAGCCGCTCGGTCTTGATGCCGGAGAGCTTTGCCGCCTTCTCGTTGCCGCCGACCGCATAGATCTGCCGCCCAATGGTGGTGCGCGCGGTGACGAAGCCATAGAGCGCGATCAGCGCGATCATGATCACCAGCACGTTGGGCAGGCCGCGATGCGAGGCGATCAGATAGGTGAAATAGATGATCACGCCGAACAGGGTTGCGTTCTTGAGCGCAAAGAATCCGGTGGGCTCGACCTCGACGCCATGGCTTGCGCGCCGGGCGCGGGTCTTGACGCTGACATAGACCAGACCAAGCGCCAGCATGGCGCCGATCAGGAGCGAGGTGGGGTAAAGCGCGCCGGCGCCGGGAAAAAGTTCTGGAATGAAACCGGAAGAGAGTTTCTGGAAGGTCGGCGAGAACGGGCCGACCGACTGGCCTTGCAGCACCGCAAGCGCCAGCCCTTTGAACACCAGCATGCCGGCAAGGGTAACGATGAAGGACGGAATCTTGAAATAGGCCACCCAATAGCCCTGCGCCGCGCCGATCAGCGCACCGAGCGCGAGGCAGGCGATGGAGGCTGGAATGAAATGCACGTCGTAGCGCACCATCAGCACCGCGGCGATCGCGCCGGTGAAGCCCGCGACCGAGCCGACGGAAAGATCGATATGCCCGGTGACGATCACCAGCAGCATGCCGAGCGCCATGATCACGATATAGCTGTTCTGCAGCACCAGATTGGTGAGGTTGAGCGGGCGCAGCAGCGTGCCGTCGGTGACGAACTCGAAGAACAGCATGATCGCGAACAGCGACAACAGCATGCCGTATTCGCGCAAATTGGCTTTGAGAAAGCCCGCGTGCTTGCGCGCCTCGGGAAGCGCCACGGTCTTGTCGCTCATGGATGCACCTCTCCCAACAGCTTCTCTTCCAGCTTTCTTTCCAGGCTTCTGTCAACCAGCCGCTCGCCCTTGCGCACGATGACGCGCATGATTTTCTCCTGTGTCGCCTCGGCTCTATCGAACTCGCCGACAAAAGCGCCTTCATTCATGACGTAGATGCGGTCACAGATCCCGAGCAACTCCGGCATTTCCGACGAGATCACGATAACGGCCTTGCCGGCGTCGGCCAGCTCGTTGATGATGCAATAGATCTCGTACTTGGCGCCGATGTCGATACCGCGGGTCGGTTCGTCCAGGATCAGGATTTTCGGATCGGTGAACAGCCATTTCGACAACACCACCTTTTGCTGGTTGCCGCCGGACAGGTTGCCGGAGGTCTGATAGACATCGGAGCAGCGGATGCGCATGCGGTTGCGATAATCGCTCGCCACCCGCAACTCCTTGATGTCGTCGATGACGCGGCCGGTCGCAACGCTGCCGAGATTGGCAAGCGTGATGTTCTTGCGCACGTCGTCGGCGAGTAGAAGGCCAAACTGCTTGCGGTCTTCGGTGACGTAGGCCAGGCCGGCGTCGATGGCGCGGCTGACTGTCGAGAGGTCGACCTTGTGGCCGTGCAGCATGGCGCGGCCCGTGATCTTGCGGCCCCATGAGCGGCCGAACAGACTCATGGCGAATTCCGTGCGCCCGGCGCCCATCAACCCGGCGATGCCGACGATCTCGCCGCGGCGGACATGGAAGTCGACATTCTTGATGACTTGCCGACCCGCATGCAGCGGATGATAGACCGACCAGTTCTCGACCTTCAATACGGGCTCACCGATGTTCGGCTCGCGCTTCGGGAAGCGATGCTCGAGGTCGCGATCCACCATCTTGCGGATGATGCGATCCTCCTCGACCGCGCCGGCCTCGCAATCCATCGTATCGACGGTGCGACCGTCGCGCAGCACGGTGATGCGGTCGGCGACACGCGCCACCTCGTTGAGCTTGTGCGAGATCAGGATCGCGGACATGCCCTGGGAGCGGAACTCAAGCAAAAGATCGAGCAGCGCCGCACTGTCGCTTTCGTTGAGGCTTGCGGTCGGCTCGTCGAGAATCAAGAGGCGCACCTGCTTGGAAAGCGCCTTGGCGATCTCCACCAGCTGCTGCTTGCCGATCCCGATATTGGTAACCAGCGTGTCCGGCGCCTCATTGAGCCCCACTTTCGCCAGCAGCTGCTGCGAGCGCTTGTAGACCGCGTCGCGGTCGATCACGCCGAACCGCGACGGCGGGCCGGCGATAAAAATATTCTCCGCGATCGAGAGCAGCGGGATCAACGCGAGTTCCTGATGAATGATGATGATGCCGAGCGCCTCGGACTCATTGATGTCGCGAAAATGCCGCTCCTCGCCGTCATAGACGATGCTGCCGTCATAGCTGCCGCTGGGATAGACACCGCTCAACACCTTCATCAAGGTCGACTTGCCGGCGCCGTTCTCGCCCACCAAAGCATGGATCTCGCCCTGCCGGACGGTGAAATTGACGTCGCTCAGCGCCTTCACGCCGGCGAAGGCTTTGCTGATACCGTGCATTTCGAGCAGTGTAGTCATTCCAACTCCCTGCAGACATGGCGTTAGGCAAGACCAGCCACCGTCGCCATGCCCGCACCTGTTGCGCTTGTTACGGGCTCAACGTCCTCGCCGGCTTGCCGCAGGAAAGGCGTGATGGCCGGGACAACCAGCGCGAAGACGCGCTTCGCGCTTTTGCCCCGGCCATGGTGAAAGGATCGCCTCCACGCTCAGTTCCGCCTCAGTTGATCTGCGCCTTCTTGTAGTAACCGCCGTCGATCAGGACTTTCTCCCAGTTGGTCTTATCGACTACCACCGGCTTGAGCAGATAGGACGGCACCACCTTCACACCATTTTTGTAGGTGGTGGTGTCGTTCACCGTCACGGTCTTGCCGCTCAGCGCCGCGTCCACCATGTCGGCGGTGACCTTGGCGAGGTCGCGGGTGTCCTTGAAGATCGTTGAATACTGCTCGCCGCGCAGCATCGATTTGATGGAAGGAACTTCCGCATCCTGCCCGCTGACGATCGGCATCGGCATGTTGCCGCTGCCATAGCCGACACCCTTGAGCGACGACAGGATGCCGATCGAAAGCCCGTCATAGGGTGAAAGCACCGCGTCGACCCGCTTGGTGGCGTAGAACGCGCTCAACAGATTATCCATTCGGGCTTGCGCCGTGGCGCCATCCCAGCGCAGCGTCGAGACCTTGTCCATGCCGGTCTGCCGGCTGGCGACCACGAGCTTGCCGCTGTCGATATAGGGCTGCAGCACAGACATCGCGCCGTTGTAGAAGAAGTAGGCGTTGTTGTCGTCGGGTGAGCCGCCGAACAGCTCGATGTTGAACGGACCCTTGCCTTCCTTCAGCTTCAGCCCCTGCTCGATTGACTGCGCCTGCAGCACACCGACCTGGAAGTTGTCGAAGGTCGCATAGAAATCGACGTTGGGCGTGTCGCGGATCAGCCGGTCGTAGGCGATCACGGTGATGCCCTTGTCCTTGGCCTGCTTGAGCACATCGGACAGGGTGGTGCCGTCGATCGATGCGATGACCAGCACCTTGGCGCCCTTGGTTACCATGTTCTCGATCTGGGAGAGCTGGTTCGGAATATCGTCTTCGGCGTATTGCAGATCGGTGTTGTAACCGCGTTCCTTCAGCACCTTCACGATGTTGTTGCCATCATCGATCCAGCGCGCCGAGGATTTGGTGGGCATGGCGATGCCGACAGTAGGCTTGCTTTGCGCGAGCGCGGGTCCCGCAAGTGCGACGGAACCAAGTACGATGGCCGATAGAGTCGATTTGAGCAAGTTCATGTTTCACTCCCAAACTGTTGAGCTTCAGTCGCCGCGTTGTCGCGGTTTGCTTTTGGCGCCGGTGTGTATCGGCGCGTCGTCGGGCACCATCGTGGCCGATCGAGAAGAGAACGGATGATCGATCACACGCTGCGGTTCAAGTGTCATGAAAATCCTCATGTGCGGCCGCGGGATCAGCCAGCGGCGCCGTGACGGTGCAGGCCGTTCAAAATCACCTCTGTCATCGCTGCCGCTGCCGCTTCCGAATCCTTGCGTTCGACGGCTTCGATAATGTGCTGATGCGACAAGAGCACGATCTCGCGGTCGTGCTCTTCGACCGGTGCGCTGAGCAGGAAAGAGGCGCGCAGCGCCGCCTCGATCACCCCGCCGACGGAACGCATGAACGGATTGCCGGAGGCGTTGGCGACCGCAATGTGCAGGCTGAGGTCGGCATCGGCGAACCCGACGGAATCGGATGGCTCGCGGCGCATGCTCGCGATGCTCCGGTACAGATGCGCGATATCGGCGTCCGAGCGCCGCTCGGCGGCCAGCGCCGCCGCGCGCGGCTCGACCGCAAGCCTGATGTCGGCGAGATCGCGCAGGAAGCGCTGGTCGATGCCGGCATCGAGATGCCAGGCCAGGACGTCAGCGTCGAACATGTTCCAGGCCGCGCGCTCGCGGACCACGGTGCCGACCCGCACCTTGGTGCTGAGCAGCCCTTTCGCCCCCAACGTCTTGACGCTTTCCCGCAGCACCGGACGCGAGACACCGAACAGCGAGGTGAGTTCGGCATCGCCCGGCAGCTTTACGCCTTCGGCATAGCGGCCGGATATGATGTCGATCCCGATGTTGCGGGCGACCTCGGCGTGATTGGAATGCGCGCGGCGCGTAGGGATGACGACGAGCTGGGAATTCACGCCAACGCAACTCCTGCGGTTCGACGACCGGACCGCCCGGCGAAGCCGACCATGGCCTGCAGGCTCCATGTGCCGTGGCGCCTCTGAGGGCGCTTCGGTACACATTTTTATTGCATGGAAGAAATAGCCTGACTAGTCATATTATCTTACTATTTAGTCGTGTGCGCGAATTGCCGGGCGACGGCACATGGCCGATCGACGATGAGGGGCGCCCTGTCGCTCCGGCGGATTTGATGCGCGCGGTGATGAAGGGGCAGCCTTGCCGCGGGACGTGCGAAATCCCGGGTGGCGCGGCGCGCAGCCGGTGCAGAGGCGAAACGAGCCGTCAAGTCATTTCCTCATGCTGCGATGCAAACAGCGGAAGCGGGCTCGGATCGGACCGCCGCGTCCCGCGGCCTGCGCAACGCCGGCCCCGGCAGAAGTATTGAGTGCTATTTGTGCTCTATCGACAGGAGCTGACCATGACGAACACCGAACTTCACTTGCGCGAAACGATCATCGCCAAATGCCGCTGGATGAACGCCACCGGACTAAACCAGGGCACGTCCGGAAACATCTCGGCCCGTCATGGCGACACCATGCTGATTTCGCCGTCCGCGACGCCTTACGACGCTCTGACCCCTGACATGATCGCCGCAATGCCCATCGATGGGGAATACGGATCGTGGAAGGGCCCGCTCAAACCTTCCACCGAATGGCGTTTCCATCTCGACATCATGAAGGCACGGCCCGATGTCGGAGGCATTGTTCATACCCATGCGACCTATTCCACCGTACTGGCGATCGCACATAAGGAAATTCCGGCGTGCCACTACATGATGGCGGCCTTCGGCGGCATGAACGTGCGCGTTGCCGACTATGCCCGGTTCGGCACCAAGGAGCTGTCGGATCATGCACTCAAGGCGCTGGAGGACCGGACCGCCTGCCTGCTTGCAAATCACGGAATGATCGCGACCGGCGCATCATTGGACAAGGCCATGTGGTTGGCAGTCGAACTCGAGACCATCGCCCGGCAGTATTATCTCACCTTGGCGATTGGCGGGCCGGTGCTGCTGAGCGAGGCCGACATCAATGAAACCGCAGCCGCGTTCAGCAATTATGGCGTGCAGGATCCGCCGGCCCAAGCGGCCGCAACAACGTAACGACCATGGCGAAAACGACGTGACCGGTTTCGATGATCCCGAGATGCTGGACCTGCTTGGTCTCGCGGTTGGGACGCCCCGTCGCTGCGGGAAGTCTCTACAGCGATCGGGCCGATGACGCTGCTGTCGCTGCACTGAAAAGCTTCGTAAGCTTAAGTCGAATTGGGGACCGGTCGTTGCATCGAATGCGGTCGCCGGTCGGGCCGAACGATAGTCAACAAGCTGGGAGGACACGATGGTGCGATTTCAGACCGATCTGCGCGTGTGGCTCGCAAGCATGCTTGCGGTGCTGACAACCACCAGTGGCGCGCCCGCGGCGACGATGGTCGAAGATGCCGCATTGGCCTGCGGCGGCCTTGCCGGATCTTTGGACGCCGTGCGCATCGATTCCGCGACCCTGCAAACGCCTTCCCAGCTTGCAGTGTCCGAGCGCGCGCCCACGCCGGCAGCGCGCATCGCGCCGGCCACCCCAGCATTCTGCAAGGTGCTCGGCCATATCGAGCCGACCGATCCCAAGGCGCCACCGATCAAGTTTGAGGTAAACCTGCCGGTCGAATGGAACGGGCGCTCCGTACAATACGGCGGAGGCGGCTTCAACGGCACTCTCATCACCGGGCTCGGCCTGCCGCCGGCTTATCCTTTCGATAAGCCGTCGCCGCTCGCACGCGGCTTCGTCACCTACGGCACGGATTCCGGCCACGAGAGCAAGCCCGGCGCGCCGCCGCAGGTCTTGCGCTCAACGACGAGGCCTTCGAGAATTTCGCGTACCGTTCGTACAAGAAGGTGCGCGACGCCGCCGTTGCCTTGATGGTGCGCGCCTATGGCAAGTCGCCGCAGAAAATCTATTTCATGGGATCATCTGAAGGCGGTCGCGAGGGGCTGACCATGGCGCAACGCTACCCGGATGATTTTGACGGCATCTTTGCGCGCGTACCCGTCATCAATTGGGTTGGACTTCAGCATGCCGGCATGCGTTCGGGACTCGTAACGATGGGCGAAGGCTGGATTCGTTCGGCCCAAGTGAAGTCTTTCGCCGACGCCGTACGGCAGGCCTGCGGCAAGGCCGACGGCTCGGGTGATTCGCTGGTTCAAAATCCTGTTGGCTGCAAGGCGACATTCAAGGCGGATTCCCTGCGTTGCGCCGGCGGCCAGAGTGGCGATCTGTGCCTGACGGACGCGCAGATCAAGGCAATCGACACGCTGCATGCGACCTATAAATTCCCGTTCCCGCTCGCCAACGGCCTCGATGACTATCCGGGCTGGGGGGTGTCGGGCGAAGACACGCCGTCTTCCGGTCCGACCGGCGGATGGATCGCCTGGTGGCTGGGCACGGCGGCGCCCGCGCAACCGCCGACGCCGAACAACGGCATCGCCTGGGTCTACGGCGCCGGCGGCATTCAATATGTCTTCGCGCGCGATCCCAAGCTTGATGTCACGACCTATAGGCCCGAGGAGCACCAGCAGCGGCTGCTCGAAGTCTCGCAGCTCATGGATTCGACCAATCCCGATCTCGGCCGTTTCCGCGCGCGGGGCGGCAAGCTGATCATGCTCGAACATATGGCCGACTATGCGCAGAGCCCCTATGCCGGCATCCGCTATTTCGAAAACGTCGAGCGCAAGCTGGGCAAGGCGGAGACGACGGAGTTCGCAAGGCTCTACACCGCGCCCGGCGTCGACCATGTCGGTTCTGGTGCGCCGGCGAATGTGGACATGCTGAGCGTGCTGGTCGATTGGGTTGAGAAGGGTCAGGCGCCGGGCGATCTGGAAGTCGTCGAGCAGAAGGTGGAAGCGCCTGCGTTTGCCGTCCTCCGCGCGTTGCCGCTGTGCCGATGGCCGGCCTGGCCACATTACAGGGGTGGCGATTCCAAGAGCTCGTCGAGCTTCCTGTGCGCGGAATGATGCAGCCGAGTTGTCCGATCTTCCTCGGCCGAAAACAAATAAGGAGGCGCCACGCGCCTCCCGCTTTGCTTGATGCGAACCCGCGACCGCGCTCGACCCCTGCGCGGAAATGGGCGGCTACTTCTGGATGCAGGTATCGGCGGTCTCCCTAGTGCATTCGTCGAGGCCGGTAAATACCGGGTCATCCACCTTCTTGCCTTCGATCAGATTGATCATGACCGACGGCGCCTTGTAACCCATCTCAAACGGCCGCTGACCGACCAGCGCTTCGACGCGACCTTCCTTGGCGATCGCGACTTCATCGCCGATGGTATCGGCTGCGACGATCACCAGCGCCTTGCTGGCGATCTGCGCCTTATACTGATCCGTGAGCTGACGATAGGGTTGCGGCGCGCCGAACAGCGGCCATCCGCCCTCGATCACGAACGCATCGAGTTTCGGGTTAGCGGTGAGGATGTCCGACATGGCCTGCACGCCCCTCGGCCCGTCGTCATTGGTGAAGACCGGGCAACCTGCGATCTCGGTCCAGCCGCCTTCGCCCTTGAGCCTGTCCAGATCCTTCTTGCCGGACAAGGCATCTCGCGTTCCGGAGGCGCGACGTAGAATGTTGTCTGCGGCGGCATTTCCCTCGATCAGGCAGACCGTGCCGCCGTTCGGCTTTGCCTTCTTGAGATATTCACCGAGCCGAAAGCCCATCAGGTAATTGTCGGTGCCGAGATAGGTCTTGCGAAGCGCGGCGTCTTCCTTTTTGAGATCGGCGTCGAGCGTCATGACCGGCACCTTGGGCTTGGCGGCCTTGATCGCGTTGGCGATCAATGGCGCGTTCGAAGGCGAGATCGCAACCGCCACGGTGTCGGGCTTGCCAAACATGTCCTGGACGATCTGGGCCTCGCCCGCCTCGTCCGAGGTTGAAGCAGGCCCCGTGTAGAAGCAATGATAGGGCGAACTGGCGTTTTCCTTGTTCCACTTCTCGCAGCCTTGATGAATTGCCTCAAAGAACGGATTGTCGAGGCCTTTGACGACGATGACGAGCTGCTTCTTCTGAGCCATGGCTGATCCGGCCGGCAGACTCATTGCCGCGACGACCAATGCCAATAGTGCCTTGTTCATTTGTGCCTCCCAAGTTTTGCAGCGGACGTTTATTCGTCCGTTGTGCCGAAGTTCGCCTGATTCAAAACTTCACGAGGGCAAGGAAAACCGCTTGATGTGAGGGGGTGGCTATCAGGTCCCAAGCATCCGCGCTATTTCGAGCTTGTCCTCGAATGTGATCCGCAGCGACGACAGGGTCCAATTACGATGGCCACATCAGCGTTCGACAAGGATAATTCGGACGCCTGACGAGTCAACGGATATGTTCGGCAAGAAGCATGACGAAGCTTTGTTTGGTGCGTTGCACCACATGCAAATGATTTTGCTCGCGAGGGTACCGACTTGATTCCCGTCGACATCATTGACTGACCACAGGCCCTGTAATTCAATGGCTGTTCAGGTCTCTTCGAGAACAAGACGCGCGTCCGCGCAAGGTGAATACCGGAATGGCCCTTCTCGAACTGAAAAATGTTTCGAAGCATTTCGGCGCAATTCATGCCCTCAACGACGTTTCACTGTCACTTGAGCCTGGCCAGGTCGTGGGACTGATGGGCGACAACGGGGCCGGCAAGTCCACCCTCGTCAAGATCGTCGCCGGAAATTTTCGTCCCACGCATGGAACGATGCAGATGGAAGGCCAGGATTTGTCCATGCACCGACCGATCGAAGCCCGCCGGCACGGTATCGAGATTGTGCATCAGGATCTCGCGCTCTGCGACAATCTCAGCGCGGCCGCCAATGTTTTCCTCGGCCGCGAGATCCGCAAAGGCGTCGGCCCGTTTAAAATTCTCGACTATGCCGCGATGTATCGTCGGGCCGGACAGATCTTCGCCGAGCTGCGATCCGAAACGCGGCCGCGCGATCTAGTCAGGCAGATGTCCGGCGGACAGCGACAGGCAGTAGCCATTGCCCGAACCCGGATTGCCGACGCCAAAATCGTTCTGATGGACGAACCGACCGCGGCCATCTCGGTGCGGCAGGTCGCCGAGGTCCTTAATCTTATCCGACAGCTGCGCGATCGCGGCATCGCGATCGTGTTCATCAGCCATCGCATGCCGGATGTGTTCAGCATTGCCGATCGCCTCGTGGTGTTGCGCCGCGGCCGCAAGGTGGCCGACAAGGCCGTCGCCGCCAGTTCGCCGGAGGAAGTAACGGGGCTGATAACCGGGGCCATCGAACACGTGTTGTGAATGCGTCTGGGCGCTTGCTGGAAACCGAAAGTTCATTGATGGAAATTCAGTTCGACGACGGCATCAAGCGCGCGAGATTTCCGCTTCTCTCCTGGCTGACCTCGCGGCAGGCCTTCTGGGTCCTGGTTGCGGTGGGCCTGGCCTGCATTTTTCTGTCGTTCGCGACCAACTCCTTCGCGACCTCGAACAATATTTTCAACGTCGCCCGCAACTTCACCTTCGTCGCGATCATCGCGCTGGGGATGACGATCGTGATCATCACCGGCGGCATCGATCTGTCGGTCGGCTCGGTGCTGTGCCTGTGCAGCATGATTCTCGCGGTCGTGATGCATGCCGGTTACAGCATCGAGGTCGGCATCGCCGCCGCGCTTGGAACGGCGTTGCTGATCGGCGCGATCAACGGCGTGCTGATCGCGTATCTGGATATCCCGCCGTTTGTAGTCACGCTGGGCATGCTGTCGATCGCGCGCAGCCTGGCGATGGTCGCGTCCAACAACACCGTGGTGTTCCAGTTCGGTCCGGATCACGACAAGTTGCTGTTTCTCGGTGGCGGCGCGTTGCTGTTCGGGATCGCCAACCCCGTGATCTACATGCTCGCGCTTACGCTGCTGACCGGTTTTCTGCTGCACTTCACGCGATTTGGCCGCTACGTCTTCGCGATCGGCGGCAACGAGCATGCCGCTATCGTGACCGGCGTGCCTGTGCGGCGCACCAAGGTGGCCGTCTACATGATTTCCGCGCTCTCGGCCGGCATTGCCGGTGTGATCGAAACCGGCTGGCTCGGCGCTGTCACCACCAATCTTGGGTCGGGCATGGAACTGCAGGTCATCGCCGCTGCGGTGATCGGCGGCGCCAATCTCGCCGGTGGAATTGGCACCGCCTTCGGCGCCCTGATCGGTTCGGCGCTGATCGAGGTGATCCGCAACAGTCTCGGGCTATTGGGCATTAGCGCGTTCTGGCAGGGCACCTTTGTCGGCTCGTTCATTATCATTGCCGTGGCCTTCGACCGGATCCGGAATTTCCGGTCGCCGACATGAGTGCCGCCGGATCATGGATATCGGGATGGCGTTCCCGCCATCGGGAGTGACCGGACAGCACATCTCCACCATTCGATCAACTACGGACGAGAAAGCAAATGACAGGCAAGCGCGTGGTATTCACCGGGGGAACCGGCAAGGCCGGCAGGCATGTCCTGCCGCATCTGCAGAGCAAGGGCTACGACCTTCTCAATGTCGACCTCAAGCCGTTCGGTCATTCCGGCATCACCACCCTGATCGCCGATCTGACGCACAGCGGCCAGGCCTTCAACGCACTGACCACACATTTCGGCTTCGACCGTTTCGAAGCCGGCAGGCCGCCGGTGGCGCCGGACGCCGTCGTACATTTTGCCGCGATACCGCGGGTACTGATCGCGCCGGATAACGAGACGTTTCGCGTCAACACCGTCAGCACCTATAATGTTATCGAAGCCGCGGCGAAACTCGGCGTCCGCAAGATCGTGATCGCCTCCAGCGAGACAACCTACGGCGTCTGTTTTGCCGAAGGCGACAAGGATTTCAGAAGCTTCCCGCTTGAGGAGGACTACGACACCGATCCCATGGACTCTTACGGGCTTTCCAAGGTCGTGAATGAAAAGACTGCGCGCGCCTTCGCCATGCGCTACGGCATCGACGTCTATGCGCTGCGGATCGCGAACGTCATCGAGCCGCATGAATACGACATGTTTCCCGGCTTCCTGGCCAATCTGCCGTCGCGAAAACGCAATGCATGGGGCTATATCGACGCCCGCGACCTCGGAGAGATCGTCCATCTGGCGATCCAGAAGGACGGGCTCGGCTTTCAGGTCTTCAACGCCGTCAACGATACCGTCACCGCTAACATTCCGACCCGCGAAGTGCTGGGCCGCTATTGTCCCAACGTCCCGATCACCCGCGAACTCGGCGAGTACGAGGCGCCGCTGTCGAACCGGAAGGCGCGCGAGGTGCTGGGATTCAGGGAGGCCCACAACTGGCGGAAATACGTCAAGGCCGGATAGCGGCTGCGATACTTCATCGCTGCGTCAATCCTCGGGTTGGCGCGGCTTTGTTATGTGAATTGACGGTCAGAGCGAGGGCTCGCCGGTCCAAGCCCGTCGGGATGGATAGCGGATGAGCAAATCGCAACGTGCGTAAATACGCGATAAAGATGCCGCCGCGATTAAAGCCGCCGAACAACTCGTCATTGCAGAGGAACGGCAATTTACCCGGTTGGACAGATCGAACATTAGGCGGCGATAACTGTGTTGGTCCGCGTATTGGAAGAAGATGCCGCTGATACGAGAGATAACTATGGACTCCACATGATGAGCTGACCTGTCTCGTCGCGAGCGAATTTCTGGTCGGATAGTACGAACGTCGTCGTCGTCGGCTCCTCGATGAGCGCGGGGCCCGGAATCGAAGATCCGATCGGAAGCCGGCTTCGATCATAAACGTTGCAAGCGACCCAACCCTTCTCCTTTGCCAGGAAAACGAAGCGTTGGCCTTTGAGAGCGTTGTCGAGGGTGTTTTCTTTGTTGCCTTGAATCTTTGGCAGGTCGATCACTTCGCTGAGCACCTCGGTCTGCAGATGAAGCATTGTGACCTCCGCCGTCGCCTTCATCGACGCAAACGAAAACGTCTTCTGATGGGTGGCGTGGAAGTCAGACAACAATTGCTCGGCGCTGCCGCCGGAAAAGCCCACTGAGACGCTGTGCTCCTGACCGCGATACCGAATCTCGGCACGATGGTGGAATTTTAGCCTTCTGGCGCTGGTTCCGGCAAAATACTCCCTGGCTTCCTGTTCAAGCTCCGCAAACAGTTGTGAGATCGAATTCATTTCTTCCTCGCAAACCGTTTTTAGCATCGTCCGCCGAAGATCGGCGCGCGGCCGGGCGGCAAGCATTCCCCAGGCCGAAAAAATACCCGGATGCGTGGGAATCACGGTCCGCTTGACATTCAGTTCCTTCCCGAGGCTGGCAGCCAGCAAAGGTCCCGCGCCTCCAGATACCATCAGCGCGAGGTCGCGCGGATCATGCCCCCGCTGTATCGTGATCAACTTCAAGGCGTTCGTCATGCATTCCTCGGCCACCTTGACGATCGCCAGCGCGGCCTCTTCTACGGAAAGCTTCATCGGCAGAGAAACACGGGCAATTGCCAAGCGCGCATGCTCAATGTCGAGCTGCATGCGGCCCTCGGCGAAGGTCAGCGGGTCCAAAATTCCGAGCGCTAGTTTGGCGTCCGTCACCGTCGGATCGACGCCACCCCTACCGTAACAGGCAGGACCAGGAGTCGATCCGGCACTTTGGGGTCCAACCCTCAGCCTGCCGCTCGGGTCGAGCCAGGCAATCGAGCCTCCGCCGGCACCAACCTCTACGATATCAACGACCGGGACCTGAACGGTATAACCAGGGGAGTTCCGCGTCTTCTCAAGGCGATACTCTGCGTCGACCTTGGGCTGCCCCGCCTTGATCAGGGAGCATTTCGCGGTCGTACCGCCGACGTCCAGGTACAGAATATCCGTTTCACCGACTTCGGATCCTATGCGCGCCGCTCCCGCTACTCCTCCGGATGGACCGGATTCAACAAGCGTGAGGGGGGTTGTCACTACCTGTTCGAAGCTGGCGATGCCGCCGTTGGATTGCATGGCATAATAAGGGCAATGAATCCGCTTCCTTTGCAGCGACGCGTGGAGATTGTCGAAATAATTCCGGATGATGGGCTGAACATACGCGTTGAGCGCAACCGTGTTGGACCGTTCGTATTCCCGCCACTGGCGCGAGATTTCGTGACTGGCACAAACCGATATCCCGCAGAGCGCCTTGCACAGGAGCGCGGCGCATTGTTCCTCGTGGGCGGGGTTCGCATAACTGTGAAGAAAGATGATCGCGACCGCAGCGACGTCTTGCTCCCGACATTCCCGGGCGCAGCGCGCGACATCTTCCTCGTCGAGCGCCTGCAGGACCTGGCCCTTGGCGCTCATGCGCTCGCTTACCTCGAACCGCAAATGACGCGGTACGAAGGGAACCGGTGTCCTTGTCCGCAAATTATATAGATCGGGTCTGTTTCCTCGGCCGATTTCAAGCACGTCACGGAAACCGGCCGTCGTAACAAGCGCGGTCTTGACACCCTTGCGTTCGGTTATTGCGTTGATAACGGTCGTGCCGCCGTGCACGAAGAAGCCGATGCCATCAACTTCCAATCCGGATTGCTCGGCCATGCCTATGGCGTCGAGCACCCCGATCGACTGGTCATCAACGGTCGTCAGGCTTTTCGAGAAGACCACGGCACCGCTCGCGTCGTCATATGAAATCAGGTCGGTAAAAGTACCGCCCACATCCGTGGCAACGCGAATCATGCAGCCGCACTCCTAAGCAACCGTTGTTACTGTTTTCCGTAAATGCGCCGCGCATATTCCGGAGAGATCAGCCCGCTCCTGACATCGCTTATCACCGCTGCGGGGTCTCGCTCTGATGGAGTTCCCCAACCGCCGCCGCCGCCCGTCACGATCTTGATCAGGTCGCCCTTGCCAACTGGCCTGGCCGGGGATCGTCCCAACTTCAAGGTGTTCCCATCGGCGCTCACGATCTCAAGATAGTTTACCGAACCGGGTTCGCCGCCATCCATCGACCACGGAGGCGTGACCGTTCGCCCAAAGCCGCAATACACTTCAGCGCGCTCGGCCAGAACCCGATACTCTCTCACCAGACCATATCCGCCGCGAAAGCGACCGGCACCGACGCCACCTTCGACATTGAAACCATAGCGCTCCACCAGCAGCGGAAACTTGGCTTCGATCAATTCGATGGAGTAGTTGTAGGTATCGCCGTCGGTAAGTGCGATCAGCGCGTTGGCTCCATCTCGGTCGTGACAGGCGCCCCATCCGCCGTGCTCTGGCTCGATATGTACAAACAATCCGCCCGCTTCATCATGTCCGGCGATATAGGTGACGCAGAGGCTGGTATAGGAGCCGGCAGAAAACCTTTCGGGCAAAATTGGCGCCAGCGCCTTCCAAACGAGCTCGGAAGCCTGCACGGATCCCTCATAGTACCAGCCGGTGGGAGAAGGTCGCTCGGCGGTAAACAGCGTGCCTTGCGGGGCTATGATCGACAGCGGGCGAAACCAGCCTTCGTTCGAGGGTTCGTGCGGCGCAACCAAGGCTTTAAAGATGGTCTTCACCGCGGAGTGCAGCGCTCCTCGAGCGCAATTGATCGGTCCGGCGCACGCCTGGGGACAGCCCGTGAAGTCGACCTCCATGCTGTCGCCGGTGATGCGGACCGAAATCCGTACCTCGAAGGGAAGCGGGTTTATCCCGTCACCGTCGACGACATCGGTAGCGACGTAGTCACCATCGGGCAGAGACCGGATGATTTCCCTGCTTCTGTTTTCGGAATCGCGCAGCAACTGATCGAATGAAGCCAGCAGTATGTCGGCGCCGTATCGCCCAACCACCTCCTGCAGCCGCTGATCGGCGATTCTGACCGTGGCGAGCTGAGCATGGAGATCGCCGATGGCCATTTCGGGAAACCGGACGTTTTCGCGGATGATTTCGACGATGCTTTCAACCAGTTGATCGTTTTCGGCGATCTTCACGCAGGGCAGCCGCAGACCTTCTTCAAAGATCGAGGTCGCATCGGGAGGGAGACTTCCAGGAATGGAGCCGCCGACGTCGAGCCAATGTGCGACATTGATGGCAAATGCGATAAGCCGACTTTCGGCAAAGACCGGGCGCACGATCGCGAAATCACACGCATGGGTGCCGCCGCGAAAAGGGTCATTCGTTACAATCACGTCACCGGGAAAAATCGACGAGCCGAACCGGTCGATGACGCTTCGGATTTGCGCGGCGAACGTTCCGGTAAAAAGCGTAATTCCATTGGTCTGGGCGATGAGCTCGCCCTGCGCATTGCAGATGCCGCAGGCGAAATCCAGAACCTCGTAGATGACCGGGCTCATGCTGGTCTTGGTCATCACGATCGCCATTTCGTCAACGACGGAGAGGAGCTTGCCCTGGATGATTTCGTGGGTGACCGGATCGATTGAAGCTGAGGACGCGCGAGGCGATCGTGATACACTCACGCAGTTGTCGGCGAGGGTCACCACTGTCTCGGTCATCGTCAGTTTCATCCCGCCGTGCCGTGCGGGCGCACCAGATTGTCGGTCCAGGCCTCGGCGATGTGAGGGAAGTTGAGGTCAAGCTTGCGGTCGAGGAGGAGTTCGAGCACCCGCGGCGGTGTCAGCGGCAGTTCCTGGACGCGCTTTCCTGTAGCGTTCGCCACGGCGCATGCGACGGTCGCCCCCACGTTCAGGATCGGCACCTCGCCAGCGCCTTTCGTTCCGAGCGGTCCCATCGACGGTGCGCCTTCGTACAGGCTCGTCTCGACCGGCACGACATCGAGCACCAGCGGCACGCGGTAGGTCTCGAAGCTATTCTGACACACTCGGCCATTCGTCCCGATCGTGACCTCCTCGTGCAAGGCGTAACCTAGTCCCTGCACGACGCCGCCCTGAATTTGACCGCGAATGGCACGCGGGTTCAGCGCGCGGCCGACGTCCTGAACGACGCGGTAGCTCAGCACCTCGACATGCCCGGTCTCCCTGTCGACGGCGACCTCACAGTCGTGGACAGCGAAGACGGGGATGTCGATCGCGTCGATGAAGTGACCGGCGACGCATCCCGGCATGGACGGCACGCCGCACCCCGTGGAGGCGCCGGTGCCGGAGATCGGGCCGGTTTGTGCCTGAGCACGGGTGGCAACCTCGGCAATCGAACAACCGGAGCCGGGCGCCCCGGCGATTTCTATTCGTCCATTGCGCATGACCAGGTCATCGGGCGCCGCTTCGATCATCTCCGAGGCGACCTGCAGCAGTTTCTTGCGCACCTCCTGCGCCGCCGCGAGGCTGGCTGCGCCAAGCGAAACGGTCGTGCGGCCGCCGCCGACTCCGACATCGTAGCCGGCGGCATCTGTGTCGGCCGCGCGCACTATCACGTCCTCAGGACCGATACCGAGTGTGGCGGCGACGATCTGGGGAAGCCCCTGCATCATCGAGCCGGAGCCGATCTCGACGCCGGACGTGACGAGCGTGGGTGTTCCGTCGGCGTTCATATTTACGGTCGCCGCCGATGGGCCGACAAAGACGAACCAGGTGCCGACTGTGGTCGCGCGGCCGTAGAGCCGGCCGTCGGCGCGCTCGGGCGGCTTTGCGGTCGCCACGCGCATCGTATCCATCCGGTCGAGCATCGGACCGAGCACGTCTCCTTCGAACACCTGGCCGGTTGCGCCGAGATCGCCGTTGCCGAGTACATTGCGGCGGCGGAAGGCGAGGGGATCCATGCCGATTCCAGCGGCGATCTCATCCGTGTGCCGTTCGAGTGCGAAGGTATTGTAGACGCCGTTGCAGCACCGGAAAGCGCCGTTCGGAGCGGTATTGGTGTAGACCGCCCGCGAGACAAGCCTCACCGAACCGAGCCGGTAGTTTCCCCCCAGCGTGTGAGCAGCCATGGTGGTCAGGAAAACCTGCTCGCCGCCATAAGCGCCGCAATCCATCAAGATGACGGCCTCGCGGGCGACGATCTCTCCTTCCCGTGTCACAGCCGAGCGAATGCGGATGTCGGCGTTCTCGCGGAAGAGGCAAGTCAGCATTTCTTCCTCGCGCGAGTTGACGAGGCGCACCGGCCGGCCGCTAGCCCGGGCGAGCAGGGCGGCAAAGGGCTCGATTGCGACGTCGAACTTGAGTCCGAAGCCGCCGCCGACGGGTGGCACTGTGACCCGCACCTGCGACGGGGGAACGCCCAGGAGGCGCGCGGTCCCGTTGCGGACGCTCCAAGGCGCCTGAGTCGATGTTTCGATATGGAA
>Ga0179587_10000339_pt1 | contig 19740 bp, 18 predicted proteins | sample CZODoug2_1_08_16_FD_185932 | JGI IMG/M metagenome (GOLD analysis project Ga0179587, IMG submission 185932) | Vadose zone soil fungal communities from Angelo Coast Range Reserve, California, USA - CZODoug2_1_08_16fungal | ecosystem: Environmental > Terrestrial > Soil > Vadose zone | place: USA...
CCACGACCAGCGCGCTGCGCCACTACGCTCCCGACGCGGATCCTGCCGAGGTAGAATCCGCGGCGAATTGCATGATTATCATGGGCCACGGCGTGCTGAGTAGATGCTTGGTCGCGGAACTCGGCGATGCCGCCCGGCTGCTGCGCATGCTGCGCGTCGCGATTTACGCGCTCGTGACTCCGATCTTACTGTCGATTCAAACTGCCGAGCGCTGAGCGAGCCGGGGGCTGGGGGGCACTCCTTCCCGCTACCTCAATTGACGCGACGCCGCGGCCGGCGTAACGATTTCAGGTGTAACCGACGCGTCAGCGGGCTGAAATCGCCCCAACATCGTCCATCTGCAGACTTCAGCTCTCAACAACACCTCGGGAGCTTCGCCCTTGCGCACTCAGCAAACTCGCTCGATCCCAATCTACGCATGTCTCGCCGTGCTGGTCGGCACGAGTTCCGGCGCGGGCGCGCCCTTGTATGCGAGTGACGACGCGGCCTCGGGCCAAAGCCTATATATCACCCACTGTTCGGCCTGCCATCAAGTTGGTGGTGAAGGTCTACCCGGCGTGGCCCCGCCGCTCAAAGGCAGTGGCGTCGTCAACAAGGACGATCCATCCAAACACATACACGCAGTCCTCGATGGAATGTCGGGCGGCACGGCGGGAGGCGTGGTCTACCCAGGCGCAATGCCGCCATTTGCCGGTGTGCTCAGCGATGCCGAAATCGCCGACATCATCGATTTCGAGCGCAGCTCGTGGGGCAATCACGGCAAACCGGTGACATCCGCGCAAGTGACCGCCGCACGCTCCAGCGCCAAGTGAAGGAAAAGGAACGGCAAGCCAGAGTTCGCCCACCCCCACCACCGCGTGTTTCACCTGTAACGCGCGCGTATCCCGGAGAAACACGCATTCTACGGCCATTGGTTAGATTGCATGCGACTTCGATGTTGATCCTACTTAAGGAGACCCTATGAATATCGCTCGTATGCTTGCATTCGTCGCGGCAGTTCTCATCACCGCCGTTCTCTTCCGCGTGATTGCGGACGGTCTGACGGACCGACAAGAGCCCGGCCTCGCGACCGAGGCCGTATCCACTGATCGCCCACAAACGACGGGGGGCTGATTCCATGTCAGCGTCAACGCAAGCCGCACGGACACCCGCCGTCGAAATTGAATTCGCCGAGATTCCCGAGACCCGGCTAAAAGTCTCACGCATCGCGCTCGGAACATGGGCCATGGGCGGCTGGATGTGGGGAGGAACCGACCAACGCGAATCGGTTGCCACCATTCACGCGGCTCTGGATCAAGGCATCAACCTGATCGATACCGCACCGGTGTACGGCTTCGGCGTGTCCGAAGAGATCATCGGCGCCGCTCTTCTGCGCAGGCGCACTCAGGCAGTCATCGCCACCAAGGTGGGACTCGAGTGGCGCGACGGCCGGATCCTTCGCAACGCGACGCGCGCACGAATCATGCAGGAGATCGACGATTCACTGCGCCGCCTGCGCACCGATTACATCGACATCTACCAGGTGCATTGGCCCGATCCCCTGGTTCCGGTGGAGGAAACCGCCGAGGCCATGCGCTCGCTCTACGAGCAGGGAAAGATCCGAGCCATCGGCGTGAGCAATTTCTCCGTCGAGCAAATGGAACGCTTCCGCAGAGTGGCCCCGCTGCACGTGCTGCAGCCTCCCTACAATCTTTTCGAGCGCGCCATTGAGGCGGAGATCCTGCCCTACTGCCGCGCCAACAATATCCTGACGCTCGGCTATGGTGCGCTCTGTCGTGGGTTGCTGAGCGGGCGCATGCGGCCGGACACCACCTTCGACGGCGATGATCTGCGGCAAATCGACCCAAAATTCCAGCCCCCCCGATTTGCGCAATATCTTGATGCTGTCCGGCAACTCGATGAGTTCGCAGAGCGCCACTTCCAGCGACGCGTGATTCATCTCGCCGTGCGTTGGATGCTCGACCGGGGAATCAGCGTCGCACTGTGGGGCGGCCGTCACCCTGAGCAAGTGGAGGCGTCGCGAGGCGTCTTGGGCTGGTCTCTCAATGCCGCGTACCGCGAGATGATCGAGTACATCGTGAACCAGGCGATCATCGATCCCGTCGGCCCCGAGTTCATGGCGCCTTCGGAACGCTCCTAAGTAACCCACTCACCAGGAGTAACCTATGAAACTTGGATTTATCGGACTCGGCCGCATGGGCGCAGCGATGGCCGCCAACCTCGTGAAGGCCGGTCACGAGGTCAGCGTGTACAACCGCAGTCCCGGAAGAGGCGCCTCGCTCGTTGCCCTTGGAGCGCGCGAGGCAACCAATCCCGCCGAGGCGTGCGGCGGCGACGTGGTGATCACCATGCTTGCGGATGACGACGCGGCATCTGAGATCGCCCTGGGCCGCGGCGGTCTCATCGCTCATCTGCGCAAGGACGCGATCCATCTCTCGATGAGCACTATCAGTATCGCTCTCTCCAAGCGCCTGACGCAGGCGCACGCGCAAGCCGGACAGCGCTACGCGGCCGCGCCGGTCTTCGGACGCCCGGACATGGCGGCGGCGGCCAAGCTATTCATCGTCGCCGCAGGCGATCCGGCCACGATCGAAGAGTGCCGGCCGCTGTTTCACGCCATGGGGCAGAAGACATTTCCGATCGGTACGGAGCCGTCGGCGGCGAATCTCGTCAAACTCAGCGGAAATTTTCTGCTGGCTTCCGCCATCGAGGCACTGGGCGAGGCCGTCGCGCTCATCGGCAAGGCCGGCATCGACACCCGCGCGTACGTTGAGATTCTCACCTCCACGATATTCGACTCACCTGCGTACAAGACTTATGGCGCATTGATTGCACAAGGCAAGTTCCTGCCGGCGGGCTTCGCCGCACCGCTTGGATACAAGGACATCCGCCTTGCGCTGGCCGCCGCCGCGGGTCTCCGCGTGCCCATGCCGCTGGGAAGTCTGCTGCATGATCGTTTCCTGCGCCTCCTTGCCCGGGGCGGAGACCATCTCGATTGGTCCGCCATCGGCGGGCTGGCCGCCGAGGATGCTGGCGCAACGCATCGCAAAGTCGAGATGCAATGAGCCAAAAGCATCACTCGTCGTGATCCGGCACGGATGACAATCTACCGGCACCATCGAGTCATGTACGCACTCGTCGACCGGCCCTAGGCTGCCGTCTACGTCGCAACGGCAATCGAGCCTGAAGTTCGCCATCGGTGCGATCCGTTGTGCCGGCAATTGGTAGTCACTTCATCCAGTCAAGACGGAGGCCAGCATGTTTTATCCGCAAGGCAACTTTCATTCTCAAGCAAACCTCGGCTATCCCCAAGTCGGCGTCGGTTTTCCGCAAGGAGGCACCGGTTATCCCCAGGGTGGTTTCGGCTATTCCCAGGGAAGCCTTGGCCAGCAGAGTTCTCAGGCGACCCCCAATGCCATTCCTTTCGCGAACACGTTGTACGGTTACCCGCAGCTCACGCCCTACTTCCCCCAAGGCTTCGCCCAAAGCCCGCCGCATGTGTCCAACTGGCAACATTTGGCGCAACAACAGGCCGCTCTGCAGCAGGCGCTGCTGCAACTTCTGGCGCCCCAACTGGCAGCGCAGTCTCCGGCGTTTCAACACCCGGCCGGGATAAGCGGATTCAATGGCATGGCAAACGGGGGCATCGCAAACGGAGTTGGTCAATCCGTTGGGGCGTGGCAACAGCCGCTGCCGACTCCGGAGCAGATCAATCCGGCGGTGCTCCAGCAGCCGCAGCACCAGTTGCAGCGACTCGCGCAATATCACTCCTGGGTCGCACAACAGTTCGCGCAGCTGGCCGCGCAACAGGCCGTTCACAATTCCGCCAGTCCGTACGCCGGTCAATTCATACCGGGCACCGGTCAATTCATACCCAGCCAGCTGGGAGCCAACTTCGTGCCCGGTATCACGATGCATTGATAGGCGCGACATAAAGGACAAGTGGTGACACAACCGAGGCAGGAGAAAACCATCATGACCGAGCAAAGAGATGAATCGGGTCAAGGTCAGACAGCAAAACTAGCTCAGTCCAGAAAGCCGACGCAATCGAGCGGCGCAACGGAGCCGTTCGCCGCGTCGGATCGGGTTTCCGGAGACGACAGGACTGGATCGGCAACCGGAACTCGCGATGCAACCGGAACTCGCGACAAGACTTCTGCCACGGTTGTGCGCCGCAAGCAGCGATACTTGATTGGCTTCAGGTCGCTGCCCGGAATCATGTCGCCACCTGCCGATCCCTTCCTCGAGAGAGTCAGCCAGATGGACGGCGTGGAGGTCATTCGCCGTCTGCCGGGCTCTAATAGTTCCCCGGCTCGCCCAATGAGCCCGACCACTGCAGCGCCGACGACGATGTCGTCGGAGACAGTGGTCGTTCGGATGGACGAGCAGCGTGGCGAAGCGCTACGCCAGACTGCACCGCCCCACGTGATCATCGAGATCGACGCGCCGTTGGACTATTCAGACATGGTCGTGCCCGAACCCATGAGCCGGCGACTCGCCGTTCAGGCGATGCCATTTCCTCGTCCGCGCCGCGAACTCCTCTTCCGGATTCTCGGTGAGGGCGATCGCCCCCTTGCGAACGCGGTTATCGATCTTTATGGACCTGGATTTTACGGACCCGGGATTCCGACGCAAGCCATCACGGACTCCTCGGGTCAGGCGAGCCTGCAGACGCACGCCGTCGACGGCGCCGACATGCATGCGGTGTATGTGCGTCCCGCGGCAGACCACTGGGAACGGTACATCCGAAATCCTTCGCTGGAACCCGGACAAGTCAACGTCATACGGTTGAGCCCGTTGGAACTTTCTTCACGGAGCTTTTCCGGCGAGCGCGCCTACGGCTGGGGCCAGCGCATCATGAAATTTGATCGGATATCCACCGACTGGAATGGTACGGGCACGAAGATCGGCCTGATCGATTCAGGCTGCGACACCTCGCACCCGCTCCTTCGTCATGTCGTACGGGGCGTCGATCTTACCCGGGACAAGGACCCGCAGGGTTGGAAATCCGACGAGTTGGGACAAGGGACTCACTGCGCGGGCCTCATCGCTGCTTCCCCCGCCGCATCGTCCGACATCATCGGCTGCGCACCGGCCTCCGAAGTGCATGTATTCAAAGTGGTGCCGGGCGGTCACATCAGCGATCTCATTGAGGCTTTGGGCCAATGCATCGAGCGCCGCCTGGATATCGTGCAAATCGGCGTCAGCGTCGAGCAATTCTCCGAACTCGTGGCGCAAAAGATCACCGAGGCGCGGTTGAACGGAATTGCCTGTATCGTCGGGGCCGGCAACTCGGGCGGAGCGGTGCAATTTCCGGGCAACGTCCCCGGCGTGCTGACGGTGTCAGCGGTGGGAAAACTCGGCGAATATCCGCAGGACAGTCGCCACGCGCAAAGGGCGCTGCCCCAGCTAGTCCCGTACTCGGGCATCTATGCAACCAACTTCAGTGCCTGGGGACCGCAAGTTGGACTGTGCGCGCCCGGGGTCGCCGTCGTATCGAGTGTCCCGGGAGGCGGTTATGCCGCTTGGGACGGCTGTGCGATGGCCGCCTCTCATGTCGTCGGGCTTTCAGCGTTGCTGCTCTCTCACCACCCCATGTTACAAAGCATCAACTTTGGAGCGCGTGCAGATCAGCGGGTTTCGATCCTCTACGATTTTCTTCGCGCAGCGGCCATACCCTATGCGCAGATCGACCCGCGTCGGGTGGGCGCAGGAATTCCGGATCTTCAGCAAGTCCCCGGGTTTCTGCCCACGAGCCAACAGTTCTATGGCGGCGGGATTGTCGCGGGCGCCGGCGTTGGCGTACTGCAAGCGCCCTTCGTCCCCGGTGCGGCCGGGCTGTGGATGTGAGCGGGCACCCGTGCTTGACTTAGCCGACGCTAAAACGCTCGCCGATCAAGGTTCGCAGCTTCGCCACCGCTTGGCCGCGCCGGCGTACTTGAAGCTTGTGCAAGATGTTTCTAATGTGGTTCTTCGCGGTGCAGGGCCGTACTCCCAGGCGCCAGGCAATTTCCTTCGTGGGGCAGCCGCGATTCAGCAAATCGGCGACTTGAAGCTCCCGCGTGGTCAAGGGGGCCGCCATCGCCGTTCTGTTGGCGATGGCCGTCCTCGAGAAGCCGATGGAATGGAAGAGGGATGCCGCGACCTTGGGCGAGCAAGCCAACTCGCCCCGCACCACGTTCTCGATTGCGGTCACCATATCGCCCAAGGCGGCGTCCATCGGCACATAACCGTCAATGCCGGCCGCTGCACAGGCCAGCACTTCACTTGCAGTTTCGCGAATTCCGAATGCCACAATTCGCATCCGCGTGCGCGGATTTCGCAGCGCCATGACCATATCCGAATCGCTGGGCGACAACGCATCCACCAGAGCGACGTCGGTCGTCATCGTGGGCAGCGCGTTCTGCGTTTCTTGCACGCTGTTTGCACCCAATACCTCAATCGAAGGACACTCGCGAAGCAGTGTCGCTAGCCCCTCACGGAGCAACCGCACATTGCTGACGATGAATACCCGAATGCGCAACGCTGCTCCTTAAGGTTCGAGTCAGTATGTAACGACCGGGCCACTGCGGTAAAGGTTCCAATGTAGGACTCTGGACGCTGTCGTTGATCGGTAACGGCGCGTTGAGTAGCCTTTGGTTTCAGCGCCGCCGTTGCCGCCGCGAAACCGACCCAAGCCCGCCGGGCTGCGGAAAATACGCGCGTTGTTGCGGCATGCCAACGTACATTGGCGCGATGCGTTTTGGCGGCAGCGCCGATGTGAATTCTTTGTTGCATCCGCCACCGCGTGACGGCGACACGCGGATAACTGCGCGGCCAGTCACGCTCGATAGCAAACCCGCAAGCCGCCCCATAAGCGGCCTTCGACCCTGATCGGAGCCGAGGCATCCTTCATCAGGGCGAAAACGCCTCCGCCCATGTCGCGCCGATAGGTTTGCAGGAGGAAGGGTCGGGTGCTCTTGCTCACCGCGGCCGCGGTCTTGTCCTTGTAGATGCGGCGGTTCCGTCCATTGGCGGCGTTCCAAATCGGGTCGGCTCCGTGCGGCTTACGGAACTGCGGATTGTGGCTGGGGATCAGGAGATTATGATCGGTGCACGCGCAGAAGACCATGCGCTCATCCAGCGTCAACACCGGGTCGCACAGTGGAGCGAGTGCTCGATCGAGAAACTCGATGTAGCGAGTCATATATTGTTGTGGATCGGAGTCGGGGATCGGCACGAGGTTTCTGTCGAAAAGATCGGCGACCGTGATCTCACGGGAAGCAATCGCCGCTGCGAAGCGCGCTTCAATTTGCGCGGCGACCTCGACGGCCTTGCGGATGAATTTGGTATCGATCGTCTCGAAGCCGGAACTCGCCGTCTTCACCATGATGCTTTCGCTGAGGCCGAGAATCTTGTCGGTCCGATCCGAGGCGGATTGCAATGCCGTGCTCGATTCCTCGACCGAATCGACGAGCCCGGTCACGGTCTCGGCAAAGCTGTCGCAGCGCTCGGCGATATCGCGCGTCTCGTCGGCGATTTGGCTGACTTTGTCATTCACATCGGCGACAGCCTCGCCGACCAGGCGCATCGCCCGACCGATCGCGGTTGCACTGTGCACGACGACCTCGGCGCGCGAAACACCCTCGCTGCTGTGCGTCAGGAGCCGCTGCAACTCGCCGCTCAGCTCCGACACGGTGGCGCCGATTTCAGCCGTGGCCTCGCTGGTCTGCTTGGACAGGATCTTGACATCACCGGCAACGACCGCGAAGCCTCGCCCCGCATTGCCGGCGCGGGCCGCCTCGATGGTCGCGTTCAAGGCCAGCATGTTGGTCTGCCGGGCGATACCGCTGATGTTGTCGGCGACGTTGCTGATCCGCTTCATCGCCACTTCGAAGACGGCCAGCTGGGAGCCGATCGCGCGCACCGAATCGACCAGAGCGCTGATGGTCGACAGCGCCGTCTCGATCTCGCCGCCCGAGGCCTTGACCTCCGCCTGGGCGGTCGCCGCATTCACCAGCGTCTCGGCCGCCTTCTCGGCGATGTGTTGATTGCTGGCGACTATCGTATCGGTCGACTGCCGAAGCGCGCCGAAGAGTTCAGCCTGACCGTCGACCAATCGGCTGACCCGCTGAACGTCTCCCGCCACATCGGCCATCTCAACGGCGAGCTTGCCGATCTCGATCGCGACACCCGCGACCAGCAGAGCGGCATTCTCCGCCTGATCCGTCATTGAGGTCCCCAACAATTATTGGCCAGAGGTTAGCGCGGGAGAAGATCGAATGGCAAATGCCCGACCATGTGCGTCAAATATACAGCGGAACTGCCTGGCCGCGCCGACTGTTAAGCTCCTATCGTTCGCAGAACACTTCCAGCAAGAGAGGCTCCGATGACCGGTCCGAGGATCGGCACCCAGGAGTACTCCCAATCCGACCCTCCCTTGCCGGCGATCGGCAGCAGCGCGTGTGCCAAACGAGGACCGAAGTCGCGGGCGGGGTTGATCGCGTATCCCGTGGTCGCACCGAGCGACAGTCCGATAGCCCAGACGAGGCATCCCACCAGAAATGGAGTCAAGCCGGCAACGGCCCCCGTGCTGAGAACCAGTTTGGAGGTGACGGACCCCACGAGGATGACAAGCACGAAGGTCGCCGCGATTTCACTGAAGAGATTGAAGCCGAAAGAACGAATGGCCGGCGCCGTGCAGAACACGGCGAGCTTGGCGGCGGGATTTTCCGTTAACTTCCAATGCGGATAGTAGAAGAGCCAGACGGCCGCCGCGGCCGTAAAGCTGCCTCCCATCTGCGCAAGGAGATACGGCACCACCTTCGAGTAATCGCCGGTCTTGACGGCAAAGGCCATGGTGATCGCAGGATTCAGATGGGCGTCGGCGCTGCCGAAGAGGTTCGCGGTGAAAATGCCGCAGAGTACGGCGAAGGCCCACGCCGTCGTGATCACCATCCATCCGCTGCCTTCGGCTTTGGTGCCTTTGAGAAGGCAAGCGGCAACCACGCCGTCCCCAAGCAGCATCATCATGAAGGTCCCGGAGAACTCGCCGAACAGCGAACCGCGCATCACGCGCGACCGCCGGCGGTGGACTCTGCGGCGGGCCCCAAGATGTACTGTTTCGCGAGAGCGGTAAAGCTCTTCACCTGGGCGGCGATCCATGGCTCGTCTCGACCCAGCTCTTCCGCGAGAAGGCGGGCGACCCGCGGTGCGATGGCGCTTGTGGCGCGGGCATTCAGGAGCAGAGCGCGGGTGCGCCGCGCGAGCGCGTCGTCGAGTGACCGAGACATCTCGCGGCGCGCCGACCATACGATCTCCGCCGCGATGTAGGGCAGTTCGGGATGCAGTTTTTCAGCGAGACGCGGGTTTTCGCCGGCGATCTGCCGGATCTTCTCTGCATCGGTGCCATACACCGCCAACGTGCCCAGTTCCCCCGCATTTGGATGATATCCGTGAATTTTGAGATCGGCGGTGACGCACGGTGCGTCCGGCAGGCCTCCCAAAGTGATCGCATGATCGACGCAGTCTTCCGCCATGTGGCGGTAGGTCGTCCACTTGCCGCCGACGATGGTCATCAAGCCCGACTCGTCGATGTGGATCGTGTGGCCGCGCGACAGCGCCGACGTCTTACCCTGTCCTCCTCCGGGGGCGCTGACGAGCGGACGGATGCCGACGTAGATGCTGAGAACGTCGGCGCGCGACGGCGGCCGGCTCAAGTAATCTCGAGCCGTATCGAGCACAAACTCGATCTCTTCCTCGAGCGCCAACGGTTCGTAGGACGACTCCTCGATAGCGGTATCGGTGGTCCCGACCAGGGTTCGATCGTGCCAGGGGATGGCAAACAGCACGCGGCCGTCGCTGGTACGCGGAACCATGATGGCATTGTCGCCCGTCAGGAAGGAGCGATCGAGGACGAGATGAATGCCTTGACTGGGGCTGACCATCGATTTCGCGTCCGGCTGCGCCAAGCGTCGAGTTTCATCGGTGAAGATGCCGGTCGCATTGACGAACACCTTGGCGTTCACCGCCAACCGCTCGCGGGTTTCGCGATCTTCGATGACCATTCCGGAAAGGAAACCTTGATCGTCCTTGAGCGCCTCGACGGCCTCGACGTAGTTCACCGCGGTCGCGCCGTGATCCACCGCGGTCGCGATCAGGTGAGTGAGCAGGCGGGCGTCGTCGAATTGTCCGTCATGATAGAGGACGCCGCCGCGGAGGCCCTCGCGTTGGATCGTCGGCAGCCGTTCCATCGTCTCTGTCAACGACATGATGCGTGATCGGCCGAAGTTGTACTTGCCGGCGAGAAGATCGTAGACCTTCATGCCGATGCCGTAGAAAGGCGCTTCCCACCAGGAATAGTTCGGCACCACGAAGGGCAGATCGTGGACGATGTGCGGCGCGTTGCGCAGCAGCAGGCCGCGCTCCTTCAAGGCTTCCATTACCAGCGAGATGTTTCCCTGCTCGAGGTAACGCACGCCGCCGTGGACGAGCTTGGTCGAGCGGCTCGAGGTGCCTTTGCCGAAGTCCTCGCGCTCGACCAGCAGTACATCGAAGCCGCGCGAACTCGCATCGACGGCGACCCCGGCGCCCACCGCGCCGCCGCCGATGATGACGATATCCCACGGCGTGGTGCGGCTCTTTATCCGCCGCATCATCTCATCGCGGTTCATGCGCGGCTTTGTTCCAGCCTTTTGCGCGCCCGACGGCATCTTGCCATCGGGTGTACTGACGCGCCGCTCGTTTGCGGTCTTGATTGGGATTGAAGATCTGCCCGGCCGGGCGTGTTTTGGCGATCTCTTGCACATCGCTCCAGTAACCGACGGCAAGGCCGGCTAGATAGGCCGCGCCCTGCGCGGTGGTTTCGAGAATGGCGGGGCGTTCGACGGGAATCCCCAGGACGTCTGCCTGAAACTGCATCAGGATGTCATTCGCCGCCGCGCCGCCGTCCGCCTTCAGCATTTTCGATCGCGTACCCGTATCGTTCTGCATGGCCAACAGGACGTCCGTCACTTGAAACGCGATGCTTTCCAAGGCGGCGCGCGCAATATGGCCGATTTCGGTATCGCGCTGCAATCCAATCAGCATGCCGCTCGCGTACGGATCCCAATGAGGCGCGCCCAAGCCGGTGAATGCCGGAACCAAGACGAGATTGCCGGAATCCTTGACCCCCGCCGCTATTTTCTCGATATCCGGCGATCGTTCGAAAAACTGCATCTTGTCCCGCAGCCATTGCACGACGGCGCCGCCGATGAACACGCTTCCTTCGAGCGCATATTTGAGCGTGCGGTCCGCACTGCAGGCGATCGTCGTAATCAACTTCTCTTTGGATAGCGTGAAGGTGTCGCCGATGTTCTGCAGCAGAAAGCAGCCCGTTCCGTAGGTATTCTTCGCGTCGCCGACGTTCACGCACAGTTGGCCGAAGAGCGCCGCTTGCTGGTCTCCCGCAATGCCGGCGATCTCGATCTCACCGAGCCCGAGCGATGTGCTGACTCGCGCCAGCCTCTCGCTCGACCATACGACCTCGGGCATCATGCTTTCAGGGATATTGAGGAGCTTCAGAAGGTCCTTGTCCCAGCGATCCTCGACAACGTTGTACAACAGCGTGCGCGACGCATTGGTCCGATCGGTGACGTGGCGTTTGCCGCTGGTCAGGTTCCAGATCAACCAGCTGTCGACGGTGCCGAAGGCGAGCTTGCCGTGATCGGCGCGCGAGCGTGCGCCTTCCACGTTGTCGAGAATCCACGCGATCTTGGTGCCCGAGAAGTAAGGATCGATCAGCAAGCCTGTCTTCTTTCGAATTTGATCCTCGTTGCCGTCCTTCTGAAGTTGCGCGCACAATTCGGCGGTTCGCCGGTCTTGCCAGACGATGGCGTTGTATATCGGCGTCCCGGTCTCGCGATCCCACACGAGGGTCGTCTCACGTTGATTGGTGATGCCGAGTGCCACCACATCGCGAGGACGAATGCGGGCACGCGCGAGCACTTCGACCGCGGAATTGAGCTGTGACGCCAGAATGTCCATGGGGTCGTGCTCCACCCAGCCCGTTTTTGGGAAATGCTGGGTGAATTCGTGCTGCGCGATTCCGGCGATCTTGCCCTCGTGATCGAATAGCATCGCGCGCGAACTGGTCGTGCCCTGGTCGAGTGAGAGGACGTATTGCGCCATAAGGTTCCACCTTGTTTTATTTCGGTCGAACACGCTGAACGGCAACGACGTCAATCGTCGCCTTCACTATGTCGGACGCGCTTAAGCTCGTGCGCGCGAGGCAGTATAACAATATATCGGACGCGACGTCGTCAGGCCACCGGCAGTCGTTGACGGAGTTCGTCGACAAGGACCCGCTCATTCTCCGAGTAGTCGACGGGCACAATGACGAGATGCACGCCTTTGTCGGCAAACGCCTTCTTGAGGGTCGACTGCAGCTCGCCGATCACACCGACCCTCGTCCCCTTGGCGCCGTACGCCTCGGCATACTTCACGAAGTCAGGGTTGTTGAACGTCATGCCGAAATCGGGGAATCGGTCGACGGATTGCTTCCAGCGGATCATCCCGTAGGCGTGATCCTCGATGATCAAGACGACCAGGTTGAGTTTTAGTCGGACGGCGGTTTCCAATTCTTGGCTGTTCATCATGAAGCCGCCGTCGCCGCAGATGGCCATCACGCGCCGCTCGGAATAGAGCATGGCGGCCATGATGGCCGACGGGAGACCGGCTCCCATGGTCGCGAGGGCATTGTCGAGCAGCAGCGTATTCGCCACGCGTGTCCGATAGTTTCGCGCAAACCAGATTTTGTACATCCCATTGTCCAGCGCCACAATGCCGTCTGCCGGCATGACCTCTCGCACGTCGTGCACCAGACGTTGGGGCGTGAAACGGTCCTCGGTGGCGCGCGCGGCAACGCGGTTCAAAATGCCTTCCCGCAGCGGCAGCAGCGCCGCAGCGTTGGGGATTTTTCCTTCAACGCGATCCGCGAGCAGGCGCAGCGAGGCTCCCAGGTCGCCGATGACCTCCGCTTGAGGAAAGTACACTTGTTCCACGTTGGCCGGCTGATATCCAACGTGGATGACCTGCGGACCGTCATCGCCCATGATAAAAGGCGGCTTCTCCACCGTATCATGGCCAATGGTCACGATCAGATCGGCGCGCTCGACCGCCTCGTGCACGTAATCGCGTTCGGATAGGGCCGCCGTGCCCATATAGAGTTCGGTGCCACCCGGCACGGTGCCTTTACCCATCTGCGTCGTGAAGTAAGGTATTCGTGTTCGCAACACGAATTGGGCGAGATCCGAAGTCGACCGTGGCCTGGACGCCGCCGCCCCGAACATCAACAGGGGAAATTTGGCTTGCATGATGATCCGCGCGGCCCTGTCGAGGGCGTCCGGGCTCGCCAGCGGCAGCTCCACCGGGTGAGGAGGAACCAGGGCGACTTCCGCGCATTCCTCCGCCGCGATATCTTCGGGCACTTCGAGGTGTACCGGACCGGGCGCTCCTCGCCCGCGACGCGGAAGGCGTCGCGCACCAGAGTCGGAATCATCAGCGGGGAAACGATCTGACGCGACAGTTTGGTCAGGGGCTTCATTGCGGCAACGATGTCCACGACCTGAAATCGCGCCTGTCGAGACGAGAGGATCCCCTTCTGGCCGGTGAGCATGATCATCGGCATGGCGCCAAGCAGCGCATAAGCGGCGCCGGTCGAGAGGTTCAGCGCTCCGGGCCCGAGCGTGGTGATGCACACGCCGGGCTTGCCGGTGAGCCTGCCGTACGTGGCCGCCATGAATGCCGCAGCTTGCTCGTGGCGGGTCAGGATGAGCTGAATCGAGGACTTGCGAATCGACTCGACGATATCGAGATTCTCCTCCCCCGGGATCCCAAAGATGCGCTCAACGCCCTCATTCTCGAGGGCTGCGATCAGCAGATCAGACCCTTTGAACATGAAACGCCTCCCGTTGCGATGCTGCACAAATTGCGGGGCTAGAATCTCAGGACCTTTACATAGCGTACATGGGGCAACGCACGGAGTTTGTGCTGAATTGCATCGGGCAGCACTTGATCCACGCCCACGATGGCGATGGCATCCCGATCCGCGGCCTCGCGGCCCAGGTGAAAAGTCGCGATATTGATATTGGCTTCCCCCAATATGGTTCCCAGCGCGCCGATGAAGCCGGGCTTGTCCAAATTGTTGATCAACAGCATCACTGGATGGAAGTCCGCCTCCAGAGCCATGCCTTTCACTTCGACGATCTTCGCGGTTCCCGCGTTCACCACACCGGCCAGCGTCCGCCAGCGCCCGCCGGTGAGCACCTTGATCCGGATCAGCGACCCATAGATCGGGGAAGTTTCGCGCCTGGATTCGGTCAGCGGGGTACCTTTCTGCTTCAAGACCGCGGGCGCTGACACCATGTTCACATCCGGCATCAGCGGTCGCATCAAGGATGCCAATGCAATCGCGGTCAGGGGTTGGGTGTTAAGATGCGCAACCTCCCCTTCGTATTCGATCTCGACCGCCTCGAGGCCGTCGTCGGCAATTTGACCCGCAAAAGCACCGAGCTTGTCGATGAGCCCGATGAAGGGCTTCAGACGCGGCGCCTCCTCCGCGCTGACGGAGGCCATGTTGAGGGCATTGGTAACGGCACCCACCAGCAGGTAGTCCGACATCTGTTCGGCTATTTGCAACGCGACGTTTTCCTGCGCCTCGTTGGTGCTCGCGCCAAGATGCGGGGTCGCGACGAAATTCGGCGCGCCGAAGAGCGCGCTCTCCTTGGCCGGTTCGGTGACGAAGACGTCAAAACCGGCGGCCGCGACGTGTCCGCTGTCGAGCGCCGCGCGCAAGGCCGCCTCATCGACGAGCCCGCCCCGCGCCGCGTTCACGAGGATGACGCCTCTCTTCGTCTTACCGAGTGCGTCCGCCGAGAGGATGTTCTTGGTCTTATCGGTCAAAGGCGTGTGCAGCGAAATGAAATCGGCGCGTCCCAGCAAATCGTCCAGCTCGACCTTTTCCACGCCGAGCTTGACCGCGCGCTCCGGCGAGAGAAAAGGATCGTAGGCGATCACCTTCATTTTGAGAGCCAAGGCCCGTTCCGCGACCAATGCGCCGATGTTGCCGCAGCCGATCAATCCCAATGTCTTGGCATAGAGTTCGACGCCCATGAAGCGGTTCTTTTCCCATTTCCCCGCCTGGGTGGAGACGTCCGCTGCAGCGATCTGGCGGGCCGCGGCAAACAGCAGCGCAATGGCGTGCTCGGCGGTCGTGATCGAGTTGCCGAACGGAGTGTTCATGACCACGATGCCGCGGGCGGTGGCCGATGCGATGTCGATGTTGTCGACACCGATGCCGGCCCGACCGATGACCTTGAGTCTCGTCGCGGCGGCAATGACCTCCTTGTCCGCCTTGGTCGCGGATCGAACCGCCAGGCCGTCGTAACCGCCAATGATGGTCAGTAGGTCGATTTTTTTCAGACCAATCCGCACATCCACCTCCACCCCGCGGCTGCGAAAGATGTCGAGGGCTTTCGGACTCAACTCATCGGCAATGAGAACTTTAGGCACGGTCCGTCCTTATCCAGCGATCTTGAGCGATGCGCGGCAGCTGTCAAACGCCCAGTCGAGCCAGGGTGTCAGGGATTGCAGATCGCTTGATTCAATCGTTGCACCACACCAGATACGCAAACCCGGAGGCGCGGATCGATATGATGCGGCATCGAGGGCCACACCCTCCCGCTCCAGGATCGCGGCCAGATTCTTGGCGAACTCCGCTTGAGCGGGTTCCGGCAGCGAGGTCACGCGCCCGTCGACCACCTTGAGGCACACGCTGGTGTTGCTGCGAATCGCGGCATCCGACACCAGAAAATCCACCCAGGGTGTCCGCGCCACCCATTCCGTCAGGACCTGCGTATTGGCGTTTGCGCGAGCGTGCAGCGCTTCCAGGCCGCCGATGCCATCCGCCCATTTCAATGCGTCGAGATAGTCCTCGGCGGCGAGCAATGACGGCGTGTTGATGGTGGCACCCTCGAACAATTCCTGATCGAGTCGGCCTTTTTTGGTCATGCGGAAAATCTTCGGCAGCGGCCGAGGCGGCACATAACTTTCCAGACGGGCCACCGCACGCGGGGAAAGAATCAACATACCGTGAGCGCCCTCCCCGCCCAGCACCTTCTGCCAGGAGAAGGTCACCACATCGCATTTGGACCACTCGAGGGGCTGTGCGAAGACGGCACTGGTCGCATCATTGAAGGTAATGCCTTGCCGATTCGCCGGGATCCAGTCGAAGTTTGGAATCCTCGCCCCCGAGGTCGTTCCGTTCTGCGTGAAGACGATGTCCGCCGTTTCACGCGCGAGGGACAGATCCGGCAGCACGCCGTAGGGCCGCCCGACATGAATACGGCAATCGGCGACCTTTAATTGCTCCACCGCATCGGTCACCCACTCTTCGCCGAAGCTCTCCCAGGCGAACACATCGACCGGGCGCGCGCCGAGCATCGACCACAGGGCCATTTCCACCGCGCCGGTGTCGGATGCCGGCACGATCGCGATCTTGGAATCCGCGGGCACACCCAGGATCGCACGCGTGCGGTCGATCGCCTCTTTGAGCTTGGCTTTGCCGGGTTTGGAACGGTGCGAACGGCCGAGCGTCGCGCCTTCGAGGGCATTGAGAGTCCACCCCGGACGTTTCTTGGTCGGACCCGATGAGAATCGGGCATCAGCCGGACGGATGCCCGGCGGCGGTATGCGTGTCATCAAGTTGTACTCCCATCCTTACAGATGAGCGTCCGCCGTTGGGAGCGGATGGCCCGCTGCGAAGGATAGAGAATCTTGGGCGTCTGTCAATCAATTCGTTGTGCGCGGACATAACCTCTAGTCATAAGCGTATGCAGGTTAAGCCTAATGGCGACCCTGCCACTACGTTACAATTTTGCGACCACTACTTGTCCGACGGGCCACCTATCTTGTCTTCAATCAGTACCGAGCGCGTGCTCAAAGTTCGCCACTGGACCGACACACAATTCACCTTCACCACGACACGCGATTCCGGCCTCCGGTTCGAGAACGGGCAGTTCGTCATGGTTGGCGTACAGGTTGACAGCCGGCCGATGCTGCGTGCGTACAGCATCGCCAGCGCGAATCACGAGGACTTTCTGCGGTTCCTCAGCATCAAGGTTCCGGATGGCCCCTTGACTTCCCGGCTACAGCACATTCGCGCGGGCGATCCGATCCTCGTCAGCCGAAAACCCACGGGCACGCTCGTATTGCACGATCTGAAACCCGGCAAGCGCCTCTACCTGTTGAGCACCGGGACCGGCGTGGCCCCCTTCATGAGCGTCATCAAGGATCCAGAAACCTATGAACGCTTTGAACACGTGGTCCTGGTGCATGGAGTGCGCTGGTCGGCGGAAACCGCCGTAGTGAGACATTTCATCGAGGATTTGAGTCAACACGAGATCCTAGGGCACTCAGTGCGCGAGAAACTTCGCTACTACCCGACAATCACCCGCGAACCGCATCCGAATCACGGCCGTCTGACCACCTTGATCGAATCCGGCAAGCTGTTCCGCGACCTGAGTTTGCCCGCCTTCGACCCAGGACTCGACCGCGTGATGGTGTGCGGGAGCCCAGCGATGCTCACCGATACCTGCGCGTTGCTGGACTCGCGCGGTTTCGCGATCTCCCCTCACATCGGCGAAGCCGGCGACTATGTGATCGAGCGAGCCTTCGTACAGCGATAGGCGCTTACAATTCTGCGAGCCGAGGCGCCATAGCCACCGGCGTTTGCGACCGATCCATGGTCGAATCTACTCATAGATCAACTCTATTGATCCCGCAGAAACAATCAATTGGATTTGTTCGATCGCCGGGTATGAAATCCGGCCGGGGCATCATGCCGCTGGCAAGGCAACCGGGGAGTGGATCGACCATGACATTAAGAGAACTTCGCTATCTGGTGGCGCTCGCGAATCGCGCGCATTTCGGACGCGCCGCCGAGGACTGTCATGTTTCCCAGCCCACGTTGAGCACCCAGATCAGGAAGCTCGAAGAATTTCTCGGGGCCACCTTGGTGGATCGGAGCGCAAAGTCGTTCGCGCTCACGGGAATTGGACAGGAGGTAGTCGAGAAGGCGCGTCAGATCGTCGCTCGAGTCGATGCACTGCTGGCCTCGAGGCGGACCGCTCACGGACCCTTGACGGGGCCGCTCAATTTGGGCGTGATTCCGACGCTGGCACCGTATCTTCTGCCCCGGATGCTGCCTCTCGTCAAGGAGCACTTCAAGGGGCTGCAGCTCGTGGTGCACGAGGACCTGACCGGGCATCTGCTGGAGCGACTCCGCGGTTATCAGATTGACGCGGCCCTGCTGGCGTTGCCGGTGGACGGCGAGGATTTTGAGGAGATGCCGCTGTTTGACGAGCCGTTCTGGCTCGCCTGTCCCCCGCGGCATCCCCTGGCCCAACTGAAGGTCGTCACGGAGTCCGATCTGTCCGGCGAGACCATGCTGTTGCTGGCGGATGGGCACTGCCTGCGCGGCCAGGCGCTGGCGGCCTGCGGGCGCAGCGCCGCGGACGAAGAAGGCACCGATGATTTCCGTGCCGCCAGTCTTGCGACGATCTGCCATCTGGTGGCCGCGGGTTTTGGTTGCACGCTGTTGCCTGCATTGGCGGCGCATCCGCCTCAGGGGGCAGACCCGTCTTTCGTCATCCGGCCACTGCGCTCTCCCAGCGCCAGCCGGCGCATCGGGCTGGTATGGCGCCGGGGCTCCCCGAATGCGCAACAGCTCTCGCTGCTCGGCGACTTGGTCAGGGACAATCCGGCGAGCGGCACGCGTACCGTCCCGCTGGACCGCGGCGTCGCACGCGTGCGCATCTAGCGCTTGCCGTACTCCAGCGCGGTCCCTTTGCGCTGCGCAAGAATGTACGCCTCCAACGCCCGCATTTTCGGATCATCGGGTGCCAGCACCTTGCCGCGGACCGGGTGCTCGATGCACCAGTTGATCATGTCGCGCAGCAGCGCCACGCGGCCCAATTGTGGTTGAAACTTGGGATACGTTTCCGGATGCGTGTTGGCGGCTCGGGGGTGGCACATATCGCAGGACACCGCGATCTCGCTTCCGAGTTCGTCGCCGCTGTGGAATACCTTGGAGCCATACACCGCCGTTTTGTAAGTCTCGTTTTTCCAAACCTGCACATCCTGGTGCGTTACGGTCCCGTAGGTGGACGATTGCCCGGTGCCGATCAGTTTGGCGTTGTCCGCCGGCACTACGACCTGGTGCGCCTCCACCTCCCCCTGCACCCAGTCGCTGTTCGGATTGCCCGCCTTCCATTGAGCCATCAGCGCATCGGAGATTTTTTGGCCTTCGGCGCGAGTCTTGGGCGCGTCGTTCGGCACCTGCACCGTCGTCTTGTTGTCGCACAGCTTCACCGTCTTATCGCCGGTTGTGCGGGTCGCCGGCGACTGCTGCGCGGGCTGGCTTTGGCTGTCGGCATTCGCGGTTAGCGTGGCTGCCAGCAGTATTGCGGCTGGAAAAATGAGGTTCTTCATAGCGTTGCTCCGGTCGAGATCGGTCAATAGCTGGCCAGCGTCGGCACGACCGGCACATCGAGCTTGCCGCCGCTGCTCAGATAGCTGGCCTTCACTTGCATGGGATCACGGTTCCACAGGTTGTAAAGCTTGTCGACGAGGCCGTCCGGGTGCACCGCAACCGAACCGTCGCCGAGGCCGTCGTTCGAGTCGAATGGATTCGGGCGGTTCATCTGCACGGTCAGCGCCGGCAAG
>Ga0179587_10000340_pt1 | contig 19736 bp, 16 predicted proteins | sample CZODoug2_1_08_16_FD_185932 | JGI IMG/M metagenome (GOLD analysis project Ga0179587, IMG submission 185932) | Vadose zone soil fungal communities from Angelo Coast Range Reserve, California, USA - CZODoug2_1_08_16fungal | ecosystem: Environmental > Terrestrial > Soil > Vadose zone | place: USA...
AAAATACCAAAAAAAAAAAAAAAATAAATACATAAAAAAACATTTGCCTTTAAAGAAATTGATTAAACATAATCTAGAAAACAATACACCTTTACTACTAAAGAAAAAAACTAAAAATATAATTATTAAACCTTTAACATATATACGAAATGATACAGGAAAAAGTAGACATTTTACTCCTGCGGCTCAAGAGTGATTTAATAGTATTTATGCATATAATAAAAATAGTATTAAATCTTTATCTATTGCAGATAAAAATCTTATGTATTTATTAAAAAGTTATTTTAATTCAAAAATAAAACATAAAATACTTAACACAAAAAGACAGCAGAAGGAGAAACCAATGCTCCCTAGACTTAGACGATTATCAGGTAAAAGAGTTTTTATAGGAAAAGGTGATTTAAAACATACAAGTTCTAGAGTAATCATTACTTTTTATGTTTATAACACAGAAAGTATGTTTTTAGCTCGAAAGCTAATGCAGCTTACGTTTGGTTTAGGTACTTTTATAGAAACAAAAATCAAATTAAAAAAAACAGTAGCTAAAGATAGTGAAGGAAATATAAAAATTACTTATAATAGATTATTTAATTTGAGGGAATACAAAAATTGACGTAAACATTATGAATGATATCTTTCGGATATGATAAGTCTTATTAATAAGCAAAGTTCTAAACTAAAAGCAATAAATAAATATTATAAGATTTTAAGAAGTTTAGTTTGAGCAAAACTTTTAACTAATGACCAAATATACTTAATGTTTAAGAATAAAGCTCAAAGTTTTTTTCCTAATAATTTCCCTAGTTTTAATTCTCAAATAATAGTAGCTGGAAAAGAATATAAAAAAAATTGAGATCTTTATTTTAAGTTATTACAAGATAATAAATTAAAATTTGACGGGCTTTTTTTATCAAAACTTATTGATCTAATTCAACAAATTTATAATAAAAAAGTACAATTAAATATTGTAAATTTAAAAAAAATGCATTTGAATAGTGATATATATACACAAGCTGTATCATTAAAATTAAGAAACAGAGATAATAAATTATATAAAATTTTAAAAGCTTCTTTACGAAAAATAAAACTACCAGTTATAAGAAAAATAGCTGAAAAACAAAAAAAACCTAATAAAACTGAATTTTTTATTAATAGAATACGTAATAATACTATTAGTACTATGTTTTTAATAAAAAATAAAAAAACTAAAAATATTAATGATCGTTTACAAAATTTATTATTAAAATTTTTCCCTTTATCTGATAATTTAAAAATAAATGTTGTGCGTAGCAAGAAAAGATCTAAGAACGTTTCTTTAGAAAATTATGTTCTTAGATCTTTAAAACATTTAAATTTAAGAGGTGTAAGAGTAGAAGCTAAAGGTAGATTAACAAGACGTTTTACTGCTTCTAGATCCGTATTGAAAAGGAAATGAAAAGGTGGTTTAAAAAATGTAGATTCCTCTTTTAGAGGTTTATCTACTATAATGCTAAGAGGTATTGTTAAGTCAAATTTACAATACTCTACTATAAGTTCTAAGAATAGAAATGGGGCTTATGGTGTTAAAGGTTGAGTAAGTAGTAGATAATAAATTTTTATGTGTGTGTTTATTCTTAAAATATTTTATTTTTTAAATATGATTAGTTTCAAGAAAAACTTTATAGTTAACTTGAAGCGAAATTTACTTTAAGCCAAAATTAGCTTAAGCGAAATATACTATAAGTAAAAGCGTTCAACGACTAATTAATCATACATTCTTTTTTCTATTATATAATAGATTAATGTAATAGTCTTGCCCCCTTTAGGGTTTAAGCTAAAGGTAAATATACTAAATACCAAATAAAAAAAAAAAATAAACACATGAATAAAATTATGCCCATATTTAATCCCAATTTAATAAATATAACTTTAGAATCCGTATTATTGCCATCCTTCGTATTTGGTAAGAGTACTGCATCACCAGAAGAAATAAGAGCCAAAGAAAAAGAATTAGAAAAACAATTCAAAGAACTTAAAGAAAATCAAGAGGAGCGAAAGAAAGTCGACGAACAGAATAGTATTGAAGGTGATAAGGATTCACCAAATGAAGCAAATTCTGCTGAGGAATTAGAGCAATGAGACGAGTTAATTCAACTTGGTAAAAAGACTATCGTGGATATTATTAATTGATTAGCAAATTAATATTTTATTAAATTAATATCTTCTCGTTCTATCTCATTTCCTTTAAGTATTTATTAAATAAAATTTTTTATCATACTTGTTTCCTTTAATTAATTTAGAGAATTAATCTTTTTATCTTTAATTAGGGTTAAAAAAATTACTTTTTTATACCCTTAAATACTATATTTTTTTAATCTCGCGTTACTATACTTTTTTTTAATCTCGCGTTGCTATATTTTTTTAATCTCGCGTTGCTATATTCTCATACATTCTCGTGTTACTAACTTGTATTATATAAAAAAAAAAGAATGAATAAATAGTCTGAACCATTTTGTGAAAAATGGATAACATAATTGAACAGGCTAATTGCGCCAGGAAGTACAAATTGAGTGCGCAGTTTGGCACCTCGATGTCGGCTTGACTTATCCACATGAATGCAGGAATCATGAAGGGTTCGACTGTTCGTCGATTAATAAGTCACACGAGCTGGGTTAAATACGTCGTGAGACAGTATGGTTTCTATCTTCTAGAGGAAATTAGAATAAAATAAAGATAGCCCCCTCGTACGAAAGGAGCTGGGTATATTAACCTCTGGTTTACCTGTTGTTTATGTGCCCAATATTAATTTAAGTATAGTATTTTTTAATAAATTTTATACAGGGATGTTACTTTCACTTAAGTAAATTTATAGCATAGGCACGGCAGGAACGCTATGTTAGTTAAAAATAAGTGCTGAATGCATCTAGGCACGAAAGTTACTTTAAGATATTCTTAAATATACGTAGTTGAACACTACGAGAATTAGTAATAAATAGACTAATTGATATAATCTTTATATTTTATATTCGGATATTGTGTTTATCCTGTTTCTATTTATTACAATTTATATAGGCTTTAGCTGAAAGAATTTAAATGTTTTTAGGTATAAAGTACTAATTTTATATATAACTGAATTTAATTGATATAATTGTAGGGGAATCATATGTTGAAAACATCTACATGCTTTTAACCAAGTCTGGTTAGCATAAAAGTAATGTAGCTGTTTTGTAACCAGCTGAAGCAAGTGCGATACTTGCACTGGACTTTTATTAAAAAAATAATAAAATTTTTAGGCCCTATAGTCAAGTGGTTAAGACATAATGTTTTCGTCATTACATACGAGGGTTCGAAACCCTCTGGGGCTATTATGATTAATATATGTTTATAACAATAAATATATTATTGCGGATTGATGTAATAGTAACATAATTGGCTCATGTCCAATATATAGAGGTGCAAATCCTTTGTCCGCACGTTTAATAAATATAAAGGTTATAGCTTAATTGGTAAAGCAAGCTGCTCATGACAGCTGAGATGAGTGTTCAAATCACTCTGGCCTTAGCTAATATAATAATTATATATTTTATATCCGAGTGCTGGAACTGGTAGACAGGACGAACTTAAGCTTCGTTGATATAATATCATAGAGGTTCAAGTCCTCTTTCGGATAGATAAAAAACAATAATAAAAAAAAATAATTAATAGAGAAAAAAAAAATTGGTATTTATAAATGAACATATAAAGAATCTGTAAAAAGCTATGTTGGTTCTGCTATTAATTTATCTCGCAGACTTAAAAATTACTATAATATATCCTATTTAGAGATAGAAATAAAAAAAAAATAATAGTATGATTTATATAGCATTAATAAAATACGATTAACCTTGGTTTAAATTAGAAATACTTGAATATTGTAATCCTTTTGTTTTAATTTCAAAGGAAGAATATTATATTGATTGTTTAAATCCCGAATATAATATAAAGACGGCGGGATCTCATATGGATTTAAATTTAGTGAAGTAAGTATTGAACTTATGTGTGCATCTAAATTATGTCGTAATCGCACTGAAGATGCAAAATTAAAAATAACAGCTGGTAATAGTCAAGCATACTCTGTTCTAGTTACAAATAATACAGATAAATTTTCGTAATTTATATTTATACGAAAAGCATCTATATTTATTAGTATACATCATTCTTATATTGCAAAATGTATAAAAAATCATGGCTTATATTAATGTGAAAAATATACAATTAATGTAAAATATAAATAAATCTAGTTTTATTTTACGATTAGTAATGATATTTATACTATTTTTATAAATTTAGAGAAAATTGCTTATTTTTAAACATATATTAATAAGTATTTGTTATTAATTTATTTTTAATAAGGGGACATAGTTTAATTGGTAAAACTACGATTTTGCATATCGTTATTTCAGGATCGAGTCCTGATGTCTCCAATTCTACCCAAATTATCCATTATTGCTTAATAATAAATAGTTTAGGTAGAATTTAGAGGAAATTGCCTCTTTTTAAATATAAGCTCGAGAAGCTCAATTGGTTGAGCGGGGTCTTGAAGCGACCTAGGCTGTAAGTTCAAATCTTATCTCGAGCAATACTTCAATCCTTTTTATGTAATATAATTTTTACTTTAAATGTTTTGTTTATATTGGGTGTGTTCAATTGGCATCTTTAGTATAAAATTTTTGCAAATTAATAAAGTTATATTTGTAACTATAATACGATGTAATATAGCTACTGTTGTCAATACAAAATTAAATTTATTATATATTAAAATTAGAGATAAAAAGGTAATGATGGAATTGGTAGACATGAATAGCTTAGGACTATTTGATTTTTAAATTTTATCCGTTCAAGTCGGATTTACCTTATCTTAAATATAATCATTAATGTATTCAAAATGTTTATGTTGTTGACTAATCGGTAAGTCATAAATTTTTGGTATTTACCATTGGGTGTTCGAATCACTCCAACATAATTTAGTATATTGTATTTATATTGTATTTATGTTTTAAGGTGAATATAGTTCAATGGTAGAGCGACTGTATGTGGCACAGAAGATTCCCTGTTCAACTCAGGGTATTCACCCTTTATCTAATTTAAAGTAAGTTTTAAATAAAAGCCAGGGTAGTTTAATTGGTTAGAACATTAATTTCATGCATTAAGAATGAGAATTCAAATTTCTCCTCCGGCTGTCTAAATATAATTTTATATTTTTTATTTTAATTATATACAATAATATTTTTAATTTTGGGTCTATGTATAATCTTATGCATAATTAAAGCATATTTGTATTTATAACCTAAATTGTTTTTAGTTTTAGGTTGACTCTAACCCAGTTTACTTTTTTTTTTACTAAACTATAATAAATTGAGGTGTCTATGTTTATAAAACATTAAAGATAGGAATATGTATTTTTAATTTTTAACTCTATATTATTATATAAAAAGGGTAAGGAAAAATATCTTTTTATTCTAGATAAATTTATCGGAGGGTAGATAAAAAAAGAATAATAACAAACAAATATATGTAGAATATATGAATAGAGACAGGTTATACCTAACCTAATAAATAAATTACAAGCTAACATGCATCATTATTCATATTTCATTAAATATTATTTATTTTGCACAAGGAAAAAAGGAAAATAATATAGTTTAAATGTGCTAAACTACAGGAAGTTAGCTTAATAGGTAAAGTTTATTTAATTTAAAAATAATAAAGTTCGATTCTTTTACTTCCTTAATGTTAATTTATTCTATATTATTTCTATTATTATCTAATGCCGTCACTTTAAGACGAGATAAATCTATACTTTTTAGTCGAGTTGCTTCAATTATACTGATTTATTGTTCATTACTAGCTGTTAAGAGTTTAATAATCCAAAATTCCTTTAAAGGTATGGGATTATTTGGTGGTTTATTTCATACAACTTCTATAACACAAATTTTTCAGATCTTTATTTTTTTAATTAGCGCAATAATATTACAATTAACTGCCTTTTATCCTAGAAGAGTGTGGATCGCCGAATATTCATCTTTAAATAAATTATTTTTTTATAAACTATTATATTATAGAACTAAAATAGTAAATAAGATGGGAGAACAATTTAAAATTATTGAATACCCTTTAATATTATTATTTATAATCACTGGAGCTACATTTTTAGTATCAACCAGTGATTTAGTTTCTATTTTTATTTCCATTGAACTACAAAGTTATGGATTATATTTACTTAGTACATTATATCGTAATTCGGAGTTAGCTACTTCTGGTGGTCTTACTTACTTTTTGTTAGGTGGTTTAAGTTCATGTTTTATTTTATTGGGTACTGGTTTATTATATGCAAATTCTGGTACAACTAATTTAGATGGAATGTACGTAATAACTAGCTTAAGTGATTTAGCCAATGATATTACTAATAATCTTTTATATTGATATAAATCTTATTATATAAATTTTTCATTACTAATATTAAGCGTAGGATTCTTATTTAAAGTAAGCGCAGCACCTTTTCATTTTTGATCTCCTGATGTATACGATGCTATACCTACTATAGTTACAACATTTGTAGCTATAGTCGCCAAGATATCTATATTTATATTCTTATTAGAATTGGTGCATTATACAAGTAATTCATTATTTAACTTCCAATTTAGTTGAACAAGTAGTTTATTAGTTAGTTCACTACTTTCTTTAATTATAGGGACAGTTGTAGGTTTAACGCAATTTAGAATAAAAAGGTTATTTGCATATAGTACTATCTCACATGTAGGTTTTATATTATTAGCATTAAGTATTAATAGTATAGAGTCAATCCAAGCCTTCATATTTTATTTAATGCAATATTCTATAAGCAATTTAAATGCATTTATTATACTTATAAGTATAGGTTTTTCTTTATATTTTTATATAAATGATAATAAGGAGTATAAAGAATTACCTGATAAAAATAATTCTCCAATACAGTTAATAAGCCAGATGAAAGGTTATTTTTATATAAACCCCGTTTTAGCCTTAAGTTTATCTGTTACAATTTTTTCTTTTGTAGGTATACCCCCACTAATAGGATTTTTTGCAAAACAGATGGTACTAAGTGCCGCATTAGATAGTGGTTATGTTTTCCTTGCTTTAGTTGCAATATTAACCAGTGTTATTAGTGCAGTTTATTATTTAAATATTATTAGACAAGTATTTTTTGATAAATCTGAATACAAAACAAATCCAGAACTGGTTAATATAAACTTACATGGAAATATTATTAAGAATAATGTTTTAGTACAAAAGCTAACATTTAAAACAAAGAATATTATATTATCTAGTTCTTTAACTATTACTATATCCATACTTACTTTAATAATACTTTTATTTATATTTATACCTAATGAATGATTAAGCATGGCTAATATATTAGCATTAATATTATTTAATTCTTAAATGACAAGTACTACTTTTTTCCTTATATTTATACCTGTATTAGCTATAATTTTATTAGCAGTTAATTTAATTTTCGCTCCACATAATCCTTACCAAGAAAAAAATAGTGCTTTTGAATGTGGTTTTCATTCTTTTTTAGGTCAAAATAGAACACAATTCAGTATTTCTTTTTTTATATTTGCACTTTTGTTCTTATTATTTGATTTAGAAATTCTTCTAGTCTATCCTTATGTAGTAAGTGCATATACAAATGGTATATATGGTTTAGTTATTATGTTAATTTTTTTTTTAGTATTAACATTAGGATTTGCATTTGAATTAGGTAAAAATGCTTTAAAAATAGATAGTAAACAAATGATTAATTTATTTAATAATAAACCTACAACATATTCTGTATTATGTTTATTATTTTTTTCACTAATTTGAAAACATTTGACAATCAAAAATATAATTAAAAATATAACTATTACTAATATTATTTTAGGTTTATTTGCTGTAATTATAATGGCTTTAATAAAACATTCTTTGCTACCTCCTTTTATAATGGCATTTTTACATTTACCTCCCTCTGAATATTATGAATATATTATTTCGGGATCTTTAGCTTTAATGGTTAGATTAGGTATTAAGGGTGTAGTATTAGAAATAATAAAGGAAACAACTTTAAAGATGGATGGTATTTCCGGTACTTCTGGTCCTTCAGGTACTTCGGGTCCTTCTGGTCCTTCAGGTACTTCGGGTCCTTCAGGTACTTCGGGTCCTTCAGGTACTTCTGGTCCTTCAGGTTTATCAGAAAAGGATTTAATAGAAAGATCAAAAAGACAATCTATGCAAAATCTTACTTCTAAATCTGCAAAGTTATTTTTACCAGAAGATGTTGTGAATGATCTTCATAATATGATAAAAAAATTAGAGACAAATCCTAAGTTGAATACTGAAGAGGCTCTTAGATTAAGTTCGTTCCGAAAAATGCGGAGGGAAAATCTGGCGGCAGTTGAATGATTAAAAACATTACCTTTAGATGACCAAAGGAAATTTATGCAGAATAAACAAAAAGAATGAGCTACTGATGAATTAATTAAAGGTTTTAGAAATTTTATGCATCCAATAAAACCAAATAATAATGATTTAATGGATATTGACACTATTACAAGTAGTAATGAAGATAATAAAAATAATAATGATGATTTAATGGATATTGACACTAACACAAGTAGTAATGATGATAATAATAAAAAGAATTAAAAAAACTATAATCTATCTTTAGCTTCTACTCTTACACCTCTTAAATTTAGATGTTTTAATGATCTAAGAACGTTTCTTTAGAAAATTATGTTCTTAGATCTTTTCTTATACTATAATTTTTTAAAAAAATATATATTTTTAAATTATAGTATAAGCTGCTGGGTGTTGGTTTCTACAATTAAATAAAAGAAAAAAAAAAAAGAAAATATATGTTAAAGAAATTATATCTAAGTTTATTCATTACTTGTGATGCGCCTAGTCCTTGAGGATTATATTTTCAGGATAGTGCTACACCACAAATGGAAGGATTGGTGGAATTACACGACAATATTATGTTTTATTTGGTTATTATATTATTTGGTGTAGGTTGAATAATGATATCTATAGTTAGAAATTATAATAATGTTAAATCACCTATATCTCATAAATATTTAAATCATGGTACATTAATAGAATTAATATGAACAATTACACCTGCTTTAATATTAATATTGATAGCTTTCCCTTCATTTAAATTATTATATTTAATGGATGAAGTTAGTGATCCAGCTATGTCTGTATTAGCAGAAGGTCACCAATGATATTGAAGTTATCAATACCCTGATTTCTTAAATGCAGATGAAGAATTTATAGAATTTGATTCATATTTAGTACCAGAGTCTGATTTAGAAGATGGAGCTTTAAGAATGCTAGAAGTAGATAACAGAGTTATCCTTCCGGAATTAACACACGTTAGATTTATTGTTACAGCGGCAGATGTTATTCATTCTTTTGCTTGTCCTGCTTTAGGTATTAAGTGTGATGCTTATCCTGGTAGATTAAATCAAGTTTCGGTTCTTATTAATAGAGAAGGGACTTTTTATGGACAGTGTTCGGAAATATGTGGTATTTTACATAGTTCTATGCCCATAGTTATCGAATCCGTAAGCATAGAAAAGTTTTTATCTTGATTAGAAGAACAATAGTTAATAAATTAGTTAATATAATGCTTATTATATTTAACGATAATTGTACAAATGTAATTCCTAAACCCCCTTTTATTGATGGAGATTAACGCCAAGAGGGAATTGCAGGCTTATTTGCGAGGATTATGTAGCTTTTAAAGTGGTTATAAAGTAGTCTAATTTAATTTAAATTTAAATATTCTTTAGTTTTATGTTTAATTTATACGTTATTAAGTTTTAAGTTTAATAATTATTATAAATAATATGTATATAAAAAAAAAGTAATTTAATGCTTTATACATAAAAATAATACTCTCATTAGCTCAATGGTAGAGCAGTATACTTCTAATATTTAGATCTAAGTTCGAATCTTAGATGAGAATTTGAGATTTCGGATCTTAAAAAAAAAAAATGAACTAAAAGAATTTATTAGTTTTATTTCACATTATGCCTTACATTAAATAATAAATAACTTATATTTAAACAATTACAATTAAATTGTATACTAAAAGTTATTTTTAACCTAAAATCAACTAATAAAAAAAAAAAAGAAAATTATTTTATATTTAGAAAAATAAGCAAAAATATTCTGAAAAGAAACATAAATATAAATAGCAAAAAAAAAAATAGATTATTATATTCGGACTGCGAGCTTAGAGGCAATACAGTTTATCGCGTCTTACGAAATGTCGGGGGCGATTTAGCTCCTTTTTCTAGTACTACTTATTTATTTTACCCTAACTCAGAATCCGAAAATGAAAATGAAAATGAAAATGAAAATACAGAAATAGGGGAAAACTCGGATAATAACTCACCTTCAATCGATGATGATGGGAGTGGCTACGCAACAGATTCCAATAGATCCTTTTTTGAAGAAGGTGCTGATGCTATGATGGTCCATCCTGTAAGAGATATTCCTGAAGATCATTTACGGAGATATATTGAAGATACAGGCGAAATAGTTGATAATCCTCTAGAAATTGTAGGGCCTGACGAGGATGGAGCCACCGAAATAATACAAGAATATTCTGATCGGCATGAAGAATTAAAGGAAGAATTGAATAGACGCGAGCGTGAAGGTTGAACTAACTTACCTGACTCTGCAGATTCAGAATTCAATACTAACAATAATCCAGAAAGTGCTTCTAGTGTTAATAAAGATTCAGAATCCAATACTAACAATAATCCAGAAAGTGCTTCTAGTGTTAATAAAGATTCAGAATCTTCCATTAAAAGGAAGTTTGAAGATGAATCGGATTCTAGTATACAACCACCTAAAAAATTTAAACAAGATAGTAGCGATATTACAGGTGAAACAGAGCCTTTTGATTTTTGAGGAGGGGATGACTAATTTTCTTTTTCTTAGCCTAATATGCTAGTATTGTTTTAATATGTATATTAAGTTCTGCTATATTACTTGTTGTAATGTTAACAGGAAGTTTAAATATTACTGTTAATATAGAAGCTCAAAGAGCTATCTGATACATCGTACCATTATCCCCTGTGTTTATTATATTCTTTATAGGATTGGTAGCGGAAACTAATAGAGCTCCCTTTGATTTGGCGGAGGCTGAATCAGAGCCTGTTAGTGGTTTTAAGACAGAACATGTCGTTGTTGTTATATTCGTTTTCTTTTTCTTAGCCTAATATGTTAGCATTGTTTTAGGTATAAATATGAAAAAAAAATATATAATTATTTTTAACAATCTTATTCATTTAGGTTTACATATATTGTAAATATTTTTATATTACAGTATAAGCTGTTTACTAGTTTTTATAGATTTAGTTCTAGAAAAAAAATTAAAAAATAATTAAGTCGATGTTAAATTATCTAAAAATGCTTTCTAAAAAATTTTCGAAGTATTTATTTCTTGTATTACCTATTATAGTCTCGGTTAAGTCTTTATTGGACTGTTTTAGTAATAATCATTGAAGTGTAGAGTACTTTGTCCAATACTTTATGGCCAATTTTATAGTGACCCGTGATCCTTGACCCGTGACCCGTGACCCGAAATTTTGCTTAAACTCTTTCCATATTGTCGCTCAGTGAAAAGTTTAAATGTCTATTTTTATGACCCTTTTTATAATTATGAAAAAAAAAATATATAATGAATTTATCCTTAATACTTTTCTTAATCGGAATTTTAGGTTTCGTTTTAAACAGAAAAAATATAATATTAATGCTTATTTCAATTGAAATAATGCTATTAGCTATTACATTCTTAATATTGATAAGTTCACTTAGCTTTGATGATATATTAGGCCAAACATATGCTATATATATAATAGCGATAGCTGGTGCAGAATCAGCAATAGGTTTAGGTATTCTAGTTGCATTTTATAGATTAAGAGGAAGTATCGCAATAGAATATAAATAATGTATTTAGCCATAATTACTTTACCTTTATTAGGATCAATAGTATCCGGCTTTTTTGGTAGAAAAGTCGGAGTTAGCGGAGCACAATTAATTACATGTACAAGTGTAATTGTAACAACTTTATTGGCAATAGTTGCCTTTTTGGAAGTAGGTTTAAATAACATACCAGTATCTATAAATCTGTTTAGATGAATTGATAGTGAATCTCTTAATGTTCTATGAGGTTTTCATTTTGATAGTTTAACAGTGTCTATGTTGATACCTGTTTTAATAGTTAGTTCTTTAGTTCATATATACTCTATAGGATATATGAGCCATGATCCACACAATCAAAGATTTTTCAGCTATTTAAGTTTATTCACTTTCATGATGATTATACTTGTTACAGCTAATAATTTTTTATTGATGTTTGTAGGATGAGAGGGTGTAGGTATTTGTTCATATCTTTTGGTAAGTTTCTGATTTACTAGAATAGCGGCAAATCAAAGTTCTATGTCTGCTTTCTTAACTAACAGAGTAGGTGATTGTTTTTTAACTATAGGTATGTTTGCTATACTATGATCATTTGGTAACATTGATTATAGTACAGTATTCTCATTAGCACCTTTTGTTAATGAAAACATAGTTACAATTATAGGTATATGTTTATTAATTGGAGCTATGGCTAAAAGTTCCCAAGTTGGATTACACGTTTGATTACCTATGGCTATGGAAGGTTGGTGTAACCGGGCTTTCCTTAAACTTCACTATATGCGGGAACATCCCGCTTTAATTCTTGGTCCTCTCAAGAGATATTTCTTGCTCGGAAAAATTCAAGAACAGGGACAATCCGCAGGAAACTTTATCACATGCAAAGCAAAAGATAAAGGTTCCTCAGAGACTACACGTGAAGCGTTTGTATTAAAAGATAATTTATTTAAATCTTGACTAATAGGGTTTACAGAAGGAGATGGTTCATTTATTATTAATAAAGATGGTTATTTAGAATTCAAGATAACACAATCAAGTTCAGATGCTCAAGTTTTATTTTATATAAAGAAAGCCTTAGGATTTGGTATTGTCAGAGTTCAAGATAAAAATAATAAGACTCATTGTTATAGAGTAAGAGACAAAGAGGGTTTATTTAAAATAATATCAATATTTAATGGAAATATTTTTATGGCCACTAGAAAGACGCAATTTAAGTTATTTATAGCTGCGTATAATAAGGTATATAAAGAAAATATTGCCTATATTGATAATATTTATAAGCCTGATTTATCAGACTCTTGATTGTGTGGATTTACTGATGCTGAAGGTTGCTTTACTTGTTCTATAATAGGTAGGCCTAAAGCCGGAGGGTTAGTTAGATTAAGGTATATATTATCTCAAAAAGGTAATTTTGAAGAAATACAATACTTAGCGCACTTATTAAATGGTAAAACACATTATCTTCGTAGTTACGCCGGTTATAATATGACAGTTAATACAACTAAACTATCTTTAGTAATAAAATATTTTGACACCCATCCTCTTAAAACCAAAAAATGTATCGTTTATTTCAATTGAAATAAAATGTTTAAATTAGTATATGATAAGAAACATTTAACTGAAGAAGGTCTTATTATTTTAAAAAGATATAATAAAAACCTTAATAGATTAGATAAAATAATATAAACGAAGATATAGTCCGAACAGTTATATAAGTAGCTGAGTGTTTTTAGTTAATATATACTAAAAACCAACAAGATTGCCTACACCTGTTAGTGCTTTAATTCACGCGGCTACTATGGTTACCGCGGGTGTTATTTATTAATGCGTACAAGTCCTTTAATAGAATATAGTTCTACTGTATTAATATTATGTTTATGATTAGGAGCAATAACTACAGTTTTTAGTTCACTGATAGGTTTATTCCAACAAGATATTAAAAAAGTTATCGCCTATTCCACTATGAGTCAATTAGGAATGATGGTGATAGCTGTCGGTTTGTCTTCATATAATATAGCTTTATTTCATTTAGTTAATCATGCTTTTTATAAAGGATTATTATTCTTAGGCGCAGGAGCTGTTATTCATGCGGTTGCTGACAATCAAGATTTTAGAAAATATGGTGGATTAAGACCATTTTTACCTTTAACTTATTCTGTAATGTTAATAGCAAGTCTTAGTTTAGTTGCTTTCCCTTTTATGACAGGATTTTATAGTAAAGATTTTATATTAGAATCCGCTTATGGACAATTCTATTTTAGTGGTACAGTTGTCTACTTTATAGCTACTATAGGTGCCATGTTTACTACTCTATACTCAGTGAAAGTTTTATATTTAACTTTTTTAACAAATCCTAATGGACCAGTTGTTAATTATAAAAATGCTCATGAAGGTGATATATTTATGAGTTTACCATTAATTATACTAGCTATTTTCTCTATATTCTTTGGTTATATAACTAAAGATATATTTATAGGATTAGGTTCTGCTTTTTTTTCTGATAATAGTTTATTTATTCATCCTACACATGAAATAATGTTAGATACTGAGTTTGCTGTACCAACTTTCTTTAAATTATTACCCTTAATATTTACTGTATCTCTTAGTATTATAGCTATAATCTTTTCAGAGTTTTTACCTAAAGTTATTCTTCAATTTAAATTTTCTAGATTAGGTTATAATATATTTGGATTCTTTAACCAACGTTTCTTGATTGAATTATTTTATAATAAATATATAACAGGTCTAATTCTGAAATTAGGGGGTCAAACTACTAAAGTTATAGATAAAGGAAGTGTAGAATTATTAGGACCTTATGGTTTAGAAAAAGGCTTAATTAATTTAAGTAAAAATATAGCTAGCTTGGATACTGGAGTAATTACAAGCTATGCTTTATATATTTTAATTGGTCTTATTTTCTATATATTAATACCTTATTTAACATTATTTGACAATAGTTTACTTTTATTAATATTATTATCCTTATTTAGTGTTGTAAATGCTTCTAAATTTAACGAGAATATTAAAATTAAGGCTACTTAACAAACGAAGTTTGTTAAGTATACTTCCTTATTTAGTATATAATATAAGCAAGGTTTTATCTATATATTTACAGATTAATACTATTAATAAAGTACTTAGCAGAAAACTATATTCATATTATTAATATGCAAAATATAGCTTTAAATATACTTTCTCTAAAAATAAATAATTTACAGTTAGCTCCAAGTGATCTTTATTTACTTAAGGATAGAGGTTCTATTATTTATGTAAAGTTACCCACAAAAGCTTAGCTTTTTAAAGGTAATTTAGTAATGTGTTCAATCTACACCAGGATAACAATACAATATTTCCCTATTTATTTTATATAGTTTAATTTAACTACTAGATCAGCTTTTTTCCATTATAACATCTAGAATAAAAAAAGAAAACAAATTTTTAATTTAATCATGAGAATTTTCAAGAGTCATCCTTTATTAAAATTGGTTAATTCATATATGATAGATTCACCACAACCATCTAATATAAGCTATTTATGGAATTTTGGTTCTTTATTGGCTGTTTGTTTAATTATACAAATAATCACAGGTGTAACATTAGCTATGCATTATAATCCTAGTGTATTAGAAGCTTTTAATTCAGTAGAACATATTATGCGTGATGTTAATAATGGTTGATTAATACGTTATTTACATAGTAATACAGCTGCAGCTTTCTTCTTTTTAGTTTATTTACATATAGGTAGAGGTTTATATTATGGATCTTACAGAGCACCTAGAACATTAGTATGAACTTTAGGTACTGTTATATTTTTATTAATGATGGCTACAGCTTTCTTGGGATATGTCTTGCCTTATGGTCAAATGAGCCTATGAGGTGCAACAGTTATTACTAATCTTATGAGTGCTATACCTTGAATAGGACATGATATTGTCGAATTTCTTTGAGGAGGTTTTTCTGTTAATAATGCTACTTTAAATAGATTTTTTGCTTTACATTTTGTATTACCTTTTGTATTAGCTGCTTTAGCGTTAATGCACTTAATAGCACTTCATGATAGTGCTGGATCAGGTAATCCATTAGGTGTTTCAGGTAATTATGATAGATTACCTTTTGCTCCTTATTTCTTATTTAAAGATTTAATAACTATATTTTTATTTATAATAGTATTAAGTATATTTGTATTCTTTATGCCTAATGTATTAGGAGATAGTGAAAACTATGTTATGGCTAACCCTATGCAAACTCCTCCTGCGATAGTTCCTGAGTGATAAAGAAAAGATGTCACTTAATCTCGCTATTTGCTGGAAAACCCTATAACTCCCTGTTACTTTCATGTAATTATAGATAGGATAATCAGCAGGAAACCAACAGGTATACTAATAAAGATAACCTTAGTAGGATCTTCAGAGACTATACGCGAGACTTTTTAAAATTATAAATTTTAAATTGAAGATAGAGTCCAAACACTATAGTAATATAGTGAATATAAATATATATTATATATATATTGCTAGTTTAACATGATTTTTATATTACTATTCCTTTATGAGCTAGTCCTATTTTATATGCGGCTCGTTCTACTAAAGGTATTGTACGTTTATCTTCAGCTGAAAGAACTTTAATTACAATACCTGAAGAAATAAAGGATATACTAGTTGGTATATTATTAGGTGATGCTCATATAGTAAAAAGATCCTCTACTAGTAACTCTAGGTTAGTGTATGCTCAAACCGCTGTAACACATAAAGAGTATTTTAACTATGTATTTAGTTTTTTTTAACCTTTTTGTGTTAATGATTATACACCTCAACTTAGAATTTTTAGAGACAATAGAACTAAAAAAACATATAGTGCTATATCTTTTACAACTATGCAACTTCCCTGTTTTAATGTATTTAAAGATATATTTTATTCATCAAATATAAAAAAGATTCTCGATAATATTTATGAAATATTAATACCTAGAGGGTTAGCCTTTTGAATAATGGATGATGGAAGTCGCCAAGGATCTGGATTACATTTGAATATTTATGCTTTTTTTAATGAGGATGTAGATAAACTTATGTTTGTTTTACAAGATAAGTTTAATCTCAGATGCTCGATACATTATAATAGGGATAATAAACCTCGTATTTATATTTTCAAAGAAAGTATGGATAATTTAAGAACCTTAATTAATTCATATTTTGTTAAATAAATGCTATATAAATTAGGTTTGTAAAGCTGTCATTTACAATTACATATGGTTTATACTTAATATTTAATTGTATGTTATTTTCAATCGATCTTTTACCTTTCTATGCCATATTAAGATCTATACCTAATAAATTATTAGGTGTTATAGCTATGTTTAGTGCTATTTTAGCTTTATTAATCATGCCATTTACTGATTTAAGTAGAAGTAGAGGTATCCAATTTAGACCTTTAAGTAAAATAGCTTTTTATATATTTGTAGCTAATTTTTTAATATTAATGGTTTTAGGAGCCAAACATGTTGAATCACCATTTATAGAATTTGGACAAATAAGTACAGTATTATATTTCGCTCATTTTTTAATTATAGTTCCTTTAGTAAGTATAATAGAAAATAGTTTAATGGATTTAAGTAACTATTATAAATCTTAAAATAACCCGCATTGTCTCATATTATATGTTGTTTTGGTTATATTAATTAATTATAGATAATATTTCGTGTTATAAATAAACAAATATAATTTATATTAAATGTAATTTGTTATCTATAATTAAAAATAGTATACGTAATTAGTTTTTTATTATACGTATATTACATTTAATTATAGATAATATTTCGTGTTATCAATAAACAAATATAATTAAATGTAATTTGTTATCTTATAAAAATAGTATACGTAATTAGTTTTTTATTATACGTATATTACATAAAGCTTTTTTATAATTAATTCATACTAATAATTTAAACTTAAATTCAAAACAATAAACTTTTAAATAAATACCACCTGTTTCTAGTAATATATTATATTACGATTACGAATAGTGTTGTGGGGTTATGATTTGCCAGATCCTGCCTCCCATCCCGAGCCCGCTCAGGTTTTACTTAATAGAAACTTAAAAGGTGAGCAACCTAATGAAATAGAAAGCGATCAGTCTAAGATATCGGTATTAAAATCCAATATATCTCTATGAACCGAGCGTTGATTCTTATCTTCAAATGCGAAGGATATAGGAACATTATATCTAATATTTGCTTTATTTTCTGGATTACTGGGTACTGCTTTTTCTGTTTTAATAAGATTAGAATTAAGTGGACCGGGTGTTCAATATATTGCAGATAATCAGCTGTATAATAGTATCATTACTGCTCATGCTATATTAATGATATTCTTTATGGTTATGCCTGCCTTAATTGGAGGTTTTGGTAATTTTTTATTACCTTTATTAGTTTGAGGTTCAGATATGGCATTTCCTAGATTAAATAACATTAGTTTCTGGTTATTACCTCCTGCTTTACTATTATTTTTATTTGCTAGTGGTATAGAAAATGGAGTTGGTACTGGTTGAACTGTTAAAGGAATTAGGCAGTTATTTTATGGTGACATAAAAAAAAGTAAATTCTTCTCGATGCGTGAACCTCTTCTAGTAATTATTGATTTTTTTAATATATTACACGTAGTACACTACTCATGTTTAGTTAAATTTAATATAATTTTAAATAATACGTATGTAAAAATGTGTATGTCATGGAGACAATACGCCTGTGTAGTAAATAAACGTTTATTTACTACACATCAGAGACTTAACGAAGAACATCTTAATAATAAATCTTCAGATCCAATTTTGTTTGAATCATGGTTAGTTGGTTTTACAGATGGAGATGGTAATTTTCATATTTCAAAGCAAGTGGTCGGTTTATCAACTAAATGAACTTTAAGTTTTAAATTAACTCAATCTCTATATAATTTAAGAATATTAAATTATATAAAAAAAGAATTAGGAGTGGGTTCTATAACAAAAGATGGTACAAATGTACAATATTTTATTAGAGATAAAAAAAAGTTGGAAACAGTTTTAATACCTATTTTTGATAAATATCCTCTTTTGACTACTAAATATTTTGATTATATAAAATTAAAAAAAGCATTGTCAATATTAAATAATACCACTATGACTAAAGAAGGGAAAAATATAAAACTATTAGCTATTAAAAACTCGAGACCTAATAATAATTATATGTCTCCTGCTTGAAAGAATGCAAATTTACCGTTGACTAATGTAGATTCTATTAATAAGGTGATGACTAAAGGTTGATTAGTTGGCTTTATTGAAGCTGAAGGTAGTTTTTATCTAACGAATAAGAACTCAGATAGAATAGTGCATGCTTTTGGTATAACACAAAAATTAGATAAAGTTGTCTTAGAGGCAATACGTATTATGTTACACATAAAAAACCCAATAAGATATAAAGAATTACATAATTACTATATCTTAGACACTGCTAATTCTAGGGCAATTGAAAATATTATAGTTTTCTTTAAAAATACAATGAAAGGAATCAAATCTTTAGAGTATAGAATATGAGCCAGATCTTATACTAAAAATAAAGGTAATTATTATAAATTGTCAAATATAAGAGATATGATAAGAAAATTACGCAAAAGTTTTACATAAACTACACTAAGTTATCAATATTATTAAGATGAAGGTATAGTCCGAACAGTAAAGAGATTTACTGCGTGTAACGATAAATTTAGTACAGGTTTATTTTATTTCTGCTTCTG
>Ga0179587_10000341_pt1 | contig 19728 bp, 17 predicted proteins | sample CZODoug2_1_08_16_FD_185932 | JGI IMG/M metagenome (GOLD analysis project Ga0179587, IMG submission 185932) | Vadose zone soil fungal communities from Angelo Coast Range Reserve, California, USA - CZODoug2_1_08_16fungal | ecosystem: Environmental > Terrestrial > Soil > Vadose zone | place: USA...
GTCGTGGCGAGAACGAAGGCGCTCTGATCCTGCAGCCGCAGTCCAAACGGCAGATACATCTGCCCGGCTTTGAGGTACCAGTCGTGCGCGGCAGACCAGTACATCACATAGGCCTCCCGGTTGAGCGCCCCCCCGGGGGCCACCAGCTCGTCGACGTATGCGAGAAGCCGGTTGGGGATTACATCTGCCTCCATATAGACGCGAGTCTGTTCAAGAGCGAATTCCTGCACCGTCTTGGTATGGGGTGCCTGGGTCACTGTGCCATCGAACCGCAAGTCGCCGCCGGCCCGCAGGTATGGCCCCAGCTGACCGGTCCAATTGTCCATGCCCGTGTCCAAATGTTGCGCCGCCAGCACCGTCTGAGCGAATACGTCGCCAAATACCGTGCGCAAACCCCCGCCGGTGGGATTGACGTGGCACTGCCCGCACTTCAGGCCCATCTGCACCGCGAGATAGGGTTCGGCTCGTGCCGAAAGGGCGCCGATGCACAGCAAAATCAGGAGGCAAGGTCGGGTGATTCGAATTCGTCCAATCATCGAGCGGGCTCCACGGTGAACTCAAACGACTGATCGGAACCGAGCGTCGTCGCATTCAGATTCGCGACCGCTCCGCCGCCGCGGCCTCGAACCGTGACGCGGTAGGTTCCCGGGGCGAGTGGCGCGTTCGGAGTAATCAACAGGACGGAGGGATTGAGCCCGGCGAGAGCGCGGCTGACGGCAACGCTCCTGGCGCTGCCGGACGCCATCGGAGATTCCGGATCAAGCCGCGGATTCGCCATTCGTTCGACGGTGATGGTCGATTCGTTGACCAGCGACGCGTCGACCTCCTGAGTGAAGGTCACCACGATGCGTGGCAGAGGCGCGGTCACCATCTCGTGGTCGAGCGGTACGGTGCCCTGGACCTCGAACGAACTCGCCGCGGCCGACGGGGCATTCGGGGCGCCGTTGGTGATCCACTGGCTGATCGCGGCGATCGTCGCCTGCGGCAGCGGCGTCTCGCCGAGCGGCATTCGACCCCCCACGATTCCCGCCGCGCCTTCGATCTTGTGCAGCATGTAGCTGTTGGCGGGATCGCTGGGTTTCACGCGCAGCAGATTGGATTGTTCGACGCTCGGCACTCCGACCAACAGGTTGTAGCTGTGGGCGGCATCGAGCTGCAAGCCTTCCGGCGCGCCGGCACCGATATGGCATACTGAGCAAATCGGCGTGAATACGTTGGCCTGGATCGACTGGAAGTCCGCGGTCACCGGCCCGCCGGGGTTGGCGCCCGAGCCAATGGGTTGCCCATTCTGGTCGAGCCCCTTTCCGTTCCCGGCACAGCCCACCGCGCAGGAAACCAACCCCAGCGCGGCCCAAAATGTAAATCGGCCGTTCTTCATGCTCCACGATCCGCGATGGCAATTTCTCTAAAGTATGTACCCGCCAAGCGCTCCAGGGTTTAACGACCGACATGATTTAATTCGAGAGGCGCGGCCAAGTCGACGCGGCGCAAACGCTGCGTATCGATGGTGCGACTGAATTATTCGATCCGTCAATAGCTTAGCGATGCAGCCTTATCTTCCCCTCAGTAAGCTGCCGGCTCGGCAACGTACGCCGCCGGCAGTCTTCGACCGGGCACCGGGTGCGTCCACGCCTAACCGCGGGCCGCCGGCACAGAATCGATTGAATCCCGCCCAAGCCTCCCGCGGCCAGATAATGCAACGGGTTGCATTCCATTGGCTATCATATGGGCGGGTAACGTTTCGACGACAACGGCTAGGGATCGCAATGCCTGCTCGAAAAATCGATCTGACAACGATGGACGACATCGCCCGGCTTGCGAAGGTCTCGAAGGCGACGGTCTCACGCGCGTTCAAGGACAGCCCGATGGTCAAACCCGCAACAAAGGAGCGGATTTTGTCAATTGCGCGCCGTCACGGATACTCCGTCAATTGGAATGCGCAGAAACTCAGGACCAACCGCACCAACACCGTTGCCGTAGTCATGCACCTGCCGCCTCAGAGCGGCGAACACGCCGCGGCGCCGTTCTTTTTTCAATTGTTGAATGATGTTGCGAGGGGATTGTGGGTGCGCCGGCACGACCTTTTGCTTTGTTCGCCCGAGGCGGATGATGCATATTCATACGAGGTCATGATTTCGTCGAAGCGCGCGGACGGGTTCATTTTTCTCGGCCAGGGTCCTGGAGACAAGTGGCTCAGAGATCTCGCGCGAACTCGCGTTCCCTTTGTCGTGTGGGGTGCGGTCGATGCGCACTCATCTTATTGCACGGTGGGAAGTGACAACGAGAAAGGCGGCATGCTCGCAGGGCAACGATTTGTGGAACTTGGGCGCGAACGCATTGTTTTCGTCGGCAATCGATCCCATCCGGAGATGGAGCAAAGGCGCCAAGGGCTGCAGGCAGCACTGAGATTGGCTGGAAATGAGGCTGAGGTCACCGACATAGAGATTCCGGACTTCACCTTCGAGACAGGCTACTCGGCAATGGCTGCGTTTTTGACCCGGACCGGCTCTCGCCTGGATGCCGTATTCGCCGGCAGCGATACCGTCGCAATGGGAGTCGTCGTGGCTCTGCTTGAGGCAAAAATCGAAGTGCCGGATGATGTCTCGGTTATCGGATATAACGATCTTCCTATCGCCCAGTATTTTCGGCTCCCGCTGACGACCGTCCGGCAGGATACATACCAAGCCGGCAGTCTCCTCGTCGAGAAGCTCTTCCAGACTTTCGATGGAGGCAAGCCGCGCTCGACCAAAGTTCCCACGGAGCTGGTAGTTCGCCGGACTTAGTAAATCACGCTGGGGCTAGGTTTGGGGTACCGCTGAGGCTAGGGTGCGCTCAAAGAAATTCGCCATGGCTCTGAATGCCTGATCGGACTCCGGCAGGTCGAGGAAGATCCAATGGGCGTGCGGCATAGCCTCGAAGACCAATACGCGTGCATCCACGCCGGAGCGCAGCAACGCGTGATGGAACAGAGCCGTTTGGCTTAGCATAAAGTCTCGCGTGCCCGCGATGCATAGCGTAGGCGGGAAGCCCTTCAAGTCGGAGAATATCGGTGAGATCTGCGGGCTCAACCGATCGCGGCCGCCCACATACTCGGAAAACTGATCTGTAATCGATGCGGTTTCGCCGGCGGGTCTAAAAAAGAACTCGGAATCGCCGCTGCGGCTGAGGTCGGCGGTCCCCGTGAAGAAGCCAAAGGCGCGGGGTAGCGGGCAGCCGGTGTGACGGAGCCTGACGAGGAGTTGAGCGCAGAGACAGGCGCCGGCAGATGTCCCATAGAGGCCGATCCGATCGGCCGTATGCTCAGCCACGAGCGCGCGGTAGACAGCTTCCGCATCGTCGACAGCCGCAGGAAAGGGGTGCTCGGGGGCCAGGCGATACCGAGCCGCTACGACAGTCATCCGTGCGTATGCGGCGATAGGCGCGTTCTCGGTTACCGAGCCCGCATCGACAGTAAACCCGCCGCCGTGCAGATTGAGCAGCACGCGGTCGCGATTTTCCACCGGTATTTCCGCCGGCGTAAAAACCCGCACGGCGACCCCGGCGATCGAAGACTCCTGCATCTGCACCCGATGCCGTTCGAGCTGGACCGTACCTAACTCGCGTTGCACTCGCGCACACATCCCTCGGTGAATCTCAAGGTCCTGTGGTCCGGAGTCATTTGAAAAACTTCGAAGAGCATCCTGCGCGGCCGAACTCACAGTCTTGGGGGAGGGCGCATTGGAGAGGGTTGCGACCACGACCTGCGCGATTTTTTTCACGAGCAATACCTCATCAGATCAAGCTGGACGTTCGCGGCGGCCACGCCGGCAAATATACAATGCGTTGCACATCGTGCATGGCAGTAAAATTCCAGTTTAACTCCAACGTTACTCCAAGTCACCTGTCACAAAATCCCTAAAATCGCGCCTTTTCGCAAAAACCATGGCTCTATCAGCCTCATATTATATCAATAACAAAAAAGATCAAATGAAACGCGTTGCATAAAATGTGAACATACTTTACAATCGCCACAACGGTCGAGTAACACTTCAGCTGAATAGTCCGCGTCCGCCATAAGAATATAAGGGGAGACACAATGGACCAGAAAGGCAACCCGGAAGGTCGCGCTCCGTTTGCCGGCACGAAGGCAGTGCTCATTGCTTCATTCAGTGTCGGCTGCCTGTGCGCTGGAACGGCCGGGGGGCAGGTGCCGCAGAGTAGCGGGGGAAGGCAATCTCAGCCCTCCGCCACGGATCCCATGCAGCTGGAAGAAGTCATCGTCACGGCGCGGCGACGCGACGAGTCATTGCAGCAGGTCCCCATCGCCATCACGGCAATCGATCGAGACGCGTTGGAACGTCAAGGCGTCAACACCCTAACCGACCTTCAGCAACTCGTGCCGTCGGCATATGTGACCGGCTATGCTCATGGCAGCAGCCAGCAGTTTTTCTCGATCCGCGGCCAAAGTGAATCCGGGCTCAACACCGGAGGCGGAGCGGGCGGCGGTCCCGCCGTGGTTGGCTACTTTTCGGAGGTCCCGGTGCCGATGTCGGGCCCCGGACTGTATTACGACCTTCAGTCGGTGGAGGTTCTCAAGGGTCCGCAGGGGACGCTGTTCGGTCGCAACACGACGGGGGGCGCGGTTTTGTTTGAACCTCACCGTCCCGATCTTGGGAAAGTGGAAGGCTATGGCCAATTGCTGGGGGGCAACTACAATCGCGCCCGGGAAGAGGGAGCGATCAACATTCCCGTCATCGATGGCAAGTTAGCCATCCGGATTGCGGGGCAGATGGAATCCCGAGAGGGATATACCAAAGACGTCGATACCGGCGTTCGATACGACAATCGCCACTTTCAGGCCGCGCGCATTGGCGTACTGTTTCAACCCAATGACATCGTTGAGGACTATTTCATCGGAAATTATGTCGCGGTCAAAGAGCATGGGCCGGGCGCCGAACTCATTGCCGCAAACCCGGCCACTGCGGCCGACGGCGCAGCGATCCTCAACTACCTCGCCGCACAGCAGGGGCGCGGCGTCCGCGCGACCGCTTTGGATACTCCGGAGCTAGATCAGGGCATTTTCTTTAACCTGATCAATAAAACCTCCGTCAATCTCAGTGATGACATCAAGCTGAGAAATATTCTCAGCTTTTCGGGCCAGAGAATCCGACGGGACGATGACGAGGATGGCACGACGCTGGTACTACTCGATTCGCTGGGCCCAGCGCCGGGGACTTGGCAGGTGGATACGGCGACGAAGACCGAGGAGCTGCAACTTCAAGGTAAGTCGTTTGTGGGTGCATTCAATTGGCAGACCGGTGTTTACTACGAAGACGACAGCACACCCAATTCAGCCGAGCAATCGTTTACCCAACAAGTGGTGCTCTTGCCGTTTTTCTTCAATACCATAGACACCAACCTTGGCGGCACGACGACCGGGGTCTACGGACAGGGTACGTATAAGCTCAATCAGCTGCTCGAAGGGCTAAGTTTTACCGCGGGTTACCGGTATACCTGGGATCGCTTGCACGAAGGTTACAGCCAGTCGCTTGGTTCCACGCGTCGGCCAGCGCCGGGCGATTTCTGCCTGTCAATCGCCGGGGGGGCGCTTTTCCCCAATTGCTCCGTGTACGCGGCCGCGAAGCACGGCGGCGACTCGTACACGCTCGGATTCGACTACCAAGTGAATCCCTCCACTCTGTTGTACCTGGTATCCCGACAGGGCTACAAGAGCGGCGGCTTCAACATCGTCGCCGCTACTGTGGGCGATATCAATAGTCCCGCTTTTTCCTACAAACCCGAAACGGTGAGAGACGTAGAAGCCGGCATCAAGGCCGACTGGACCATCGGCAACATGCGTGGGCGCACCAACGTGGCCTTGTACGATAGTTGGTATCTCAACGCTCAAGTCAACACCAGCGAGCTGATTGCCAATCAGCAGGAGGCTGTTACGCAGAATGCGGCGCGTGCAACAATCAGGGGCCTCGAAATAGAAAATAACCTGCATCCGACCAACTTCACCGAGCTAACGCTGAACTACTCCTACATGGACGCCTTCTACAACCGCTACGTCACCCCGCTAGGCCAGGATTTGACCCGCCTGCCGTACGCCTATGCGCCGAGAATGAAAGGGAGCGCGAGCGCGCGTGTCCGTCTGCCATTCCCGGCGTCTATCGGAGAGATCTGGCTTGGTGGAAACATCACTTATCAGGACCGCGTATTCGCCGGCTTTTCGGCCGTCACACCCGGCAGCACCATGCCGTCATACGGACTTCTGGGTCTGCGCGCTGACTGGGACAAGATCTGGGGCACGGGGCTCAGCGCATCCGCGTTCATGACCAACGTCGCCGACAAGGCTTATCGAGTGGCCAACGAGGATCTCTACACAACCATCGGTACCTCGACGACGGTTTATGGGGAGCCGCGAATGTATGGGGCATCGCTGCGCTTTCAATTTTGAAAATTAAAAGCACAGGCCGCACTGTAGTGGCCACATAGGATGCCGATGACCATCAGTCGTCGTGAGCGGCCGGCGCGATGGGTATGGGCCGTCGTCGTATTGGCGTTCTGCCACGCCGCGGCGGTCGCAAGTTTCCAGATCCTGAATGTTCTCGTGGAGCCCATCAAAGCGGCGCTTGGAGTTACCGATACACAATACAGCCTGATGCAGGGCTTTGCCGTGGCCGTGTTCGCGTCCGTACTGGGGATACCCGCCGCCATCGCGGCCGACCGCGGCAATCGTCGACGGGTGGTCATGGTCGGCGTTGTCACCTGGTCGGCGGCGACGGTGGCATGCGGAGTCGCACAGAGTTCGAGTCAACTGTTTGCGGCCAGGATGCTGGTCGGGGTAGGGGAAGTATTCCTGTACCCGGCGGCGCTCTCAATGATCGCGGACATGGCGTCCCCGGCCCGCCTTTCGAGTGCAATTGGCGCCTTCGGATGCGGTGGGCCGATCGGCACGGCCCTGGCGCTCATCGGGGGTGGTTGGTTGGTGCGTCACCAGGATTGGATCGCGGGCGCGCTTCCATGGGTTTCTGGTGGCGTGTGGAGAACCGCATTCCTGATCTGCGGCGCCTTCGGCGCCCTGGCGGCCGGGTTGTTGCTTACCGTATCGGAGCCGCGCTACCGCAGGGCTCAGGGGGGCATTGAGAAGAGTCTCGGTGCGACCGTTCTGCATCTGCGGCGGTACTGGGCGACTTTTGCCGGTGTCGGCGGCGGAATGCTCGCCCTCTCTTTCTGCGTCTTTGCGACGTCGAGTTGGGCTCCGACGATGCTCGTGAGAGTTCACGGCATGAGCTATGCGAGCGCCGGGCCGATCACCGGATTCGCGGCGTTGCTCGGTGGCGTCATCGGCGCCTGGGCGGCCGGCTTGCTGACCGACAGGATTGAGGCGAACGGACACCGGGACGCGGCGCTGCTAGTCGCGATCGGCGTGTCGACACTGCTCCTGATAACCGTGCTTGCTTCGGTTCTGTCGCATTCACCCGGCTGGGCGGCTATGTCTCTGTGCGTCGCCTACTCACTGCTTGGCATGCCGACCGTATTGGGCGGCACGGCGCTTCAGCAGATATCGCCACCGGCCATTCGTGCCCAGGTGATGGCCATTCAAGTATTGCTGGTGAACCTCGTGGCACTTTCACTCGGGCCCTTGACCGTGGCGGTATTGACCGACCACGTCTTCGGCCGGCCGGCGTCAGTTGGATACGCGTTGGCGTGGACGGACGGCGCGGGCGCGCTGGCGGCCATCGCCGCATTCGTCTTTTCCAGACACCGCTTCTCCGCACACCGGCCCGCACCAATCCCCCAGCCCGCGCCCACGCCCACGCCCCGGGATCCTCGATAGATCGCTTGATAAAAGATCGTACACGAGTTAATATTGGGCAGTGAATGCGAAACCCACCTCCGGTCGCGGCAAGCCCGCTGCCTCGCTGTTACTCGGCGAGCAACTGTGCTTCGCGCTGTACTCGACGATGGCGGCGATGAACAAGGTGTATCGCAAGCTGCTCCGCGAGTTGGGCGTGACCTATCCGCAATACTTGGTGTTGCTGGTGTTGTGGGAGCGCGATGAGCTGATGGTCTCCCAGATCGGCGAGAGACTATTTCTGGACTCGGCCACGTTGACGCCGCTGCTCAAGCGGATGGAGGCGCAGGCGTTGCTGCGGCGGGCGCGCGCCACGGACGATGAGCGCCAAGTGATCGTCAGCCTCACGGCGCGTGGGCTCGAGTTAAAGCGCCGCGCGGCGGCCGTGCCTGACGGTGTGTTCTGCGCCACCGAATGTACGCCGGAGGAGCTGCTATCCATCCGCGATCATTTGTTCTTGCTGCGGGCAAAGTTGTTTAAGAATGCTTAAGTTCAAGCAACGCATCGGTGACTAATTTTTTCCACCAATTCAATAGTATACGATCTAATCGTACACAACAGCCGACGTAGCGCAGCGGCTGAACGTCCCCAAGTCGCCATCATTCATTCACTTTCCTGGAGTCTCACATGTCAATTGAAAAAGTTCTCTACCGCGCTCATGCCAAAGCCACCGGTGGCCGCGACGGACGCGCCGTCGTGCCCGACAGCAAGCTGGACCTCAAGCTCACCACCCCCAAGGAACTCGGCGGTGCCGGCGGCGACGGCGCCAATCCGGAGCAACTGTTCGCGGCGGGCTACAGCGCCTGCTTCCTGGGCGCGATGAAGTTCGTCGCCGCGCGCGACAAGATCGCCATTCCGGCCGACGTATCGGTCGAGGGCAGCGTGGGTATCGGCCCGATTCCGAACGGCTTTGGGATCGAGGTTGAGCTGAAGATTTCTCTGCCGGGCATGCCGCGCGACGTGGCCCAGGTCCTGGTCGACAAGGCCCACGTCGTTTGCCCCTACTCGAATGCGACACGCAACAACATCGACGTGCGCCTGACGCTCGCCTGAGCCGCGCTATGAGCGAGGTACCCGGCACCCGCGAGCACTTAAGGTAAGTTCCTGGTATTGCCGTGTGCGAAGAGTCTTACAGGTATTGCGGAAATATGAACTTACCCAAGAATGCGTATTTTGATAGCTTGTGGCCCAACGGCTTTGCAATTTCTGCCACCGGCCCGCCCCGAAAAGTTTGCGCGAGGAGCGAGATTAAGTGCGTCGATGACCTTCCCAATGCAGGGCCGGCTAACCCCGGACGCTTCGATCATTGTGTTGATGCGCGGCTGACTCAAGCAAGATCGACCGATATTCGGCCGCCGGAGCCGTGGGTCGTTTGAAGTCTTGAATTCAACGAGATTCTGATGAATCAGAACATGCAGCGTTCAAAAACCGGCATCTTTGGTTTGGACGAAGTGCTGAACGGCGGGTTCATCTCTCAGCAACTGTATCTTGTGGATGGAGTTCCGGGCGCCGGAAAAACCACCTTGGCGCTCCAGTACCTGCTCGAGGGAGCGCAAGGCGGTGAGAGATGCACCTACGTCACGCTCTCAGAAACCAAGCAGGAGCTGGAGGCCGGAGCCCTGTCTCACGGCTGGTCCTTGGGCGGCATCGATATCGTCGAATTGATCGCAGATGAAGAGGAGCTTCGCAGTGAGGAGCAGCTCACGATGCTGCCGGCCTCAGAAGTGGAACTGGGCGAGACCACCCGCAAGGTGCTCGAGGCCATCGAGCGCAGCCGTCCAAGCCGAGTGGTAATTGACTCGCTGTCGGAATATCGGCTACTCGCGCAAAGTTCACTGCGTTATCGGCGGCAGATCCTTGCACTGAAGCAGTTTTTCATTGGACGCCTGTGCACGGTGCTCATGATCGACGATCGGACCAGCGAGGGATCGGACCTGCAGCTGCACAGCCTCGCTCATGGTGTCATTGCGCTCGATTCGAAAATCCCTGCTTACGGACAGATTCGCCGGGAACTGCACGTGGTCAAATTTCGCGGCAGCGACTTTATCAGCGGCTTCCACGACTTTGCTATTCGCCGCGGCGGGCTGACGGTGTATCCGCGCTTGGTGGCTGCGCAGCACACTTCTTCATTCCAGCGAGAGTTCATTCCCAGTGGCGTGACGGCGCTCGATACGCTCATGGGTGGCGGAATCGACCGCGGTACGAGCACGCTGCTCATCGGTCCTCCCGGGTCCGGAAAATCGACTCTCGCCCTTCAATATGCCACGGCAGCGACCGAGCGCGGTGACCACGCCGCGACGTTTGTGTTTGATGAAACGAAGTCCGCGCTGCTGTCCCGATCGGTCGGGATAGGGATGCAGGTCAACGAAGGCCTTGGCGCGGGCGAGATCGCGATCTGCCAGATCGATCCGGTGGCTGTCTCACCGGGGGAGTTTGCCCATCTCGTGCGCAGTAGCGTGGAGCGGGATCGAGCCCGGGTGGTGATCATCGATAGTCTTAACGGTTACCTGAACGCCATGCCGCAGAACAACTACCTGACGGCGCAGCTTCATGAGCTGCTCTCGTACTTGAACAATCATGGTGTCGCAACCTTTTTCACCGTGGCCCAAAGCGGCATCATCGGCGCGAATATGACCTCTCCAGTGGATGCGAGTTACCTTGCCGATTCAGTCGTGCTGCTGCGGTACTTCGAACTTGCCGGCACGGTCCGAAAGGCTATCTCCGTGCTAAAGAAGCGCACTGGCGGACATGAAGGCTCCATTCGAGAATTGTGGTTTGACAAGCTTGGTATCCACCTGAGTGAGCCGCTCCTGCAGTTGCGCGGTGTTCTCACCGGCGGCCCGATCGAGGTTGAACATGCGGACGAGCATAAAAGGCGCATCCAGCCTGGCGACCATGTCACCTGAGGCCAACAGCGCGCACGACTATCGGGTCCTGGTGCTCGCCCCGACGCGACGCGATAGGGAAGTGACGCGGGAATTGCTCCAGCGCGCCAAAATCTCCTGCGCCTTGTGCCAGGGAGCCCTGTCGATGGCGGCGGAGATCGAGACGGCGGCCGGCGCCATCTTGCTGACCGATGCCGCCTTCAGCGATCCGCACATCGATCAACTGCTGGCCGCGTTATCCCGTCAGCCGCCCTGGTCGGAAGTTCCCATCATTCTCTTGTGCCGCACCGGCTCCCCGTTGCCCGTAGCCGCCCGGGTGGTCGATTCCCTGCGCAACGTCACCGTTCTGGAGCGGCCGACATCGTCGCGGACGCTTCTTAGCTCGGTTCAAGCCGCGCTACGCGCGCGGGCGCGCCAGTACCAGTTACGTGAACAGTTCGAAGCGCTACGCGCGTCCGAAGCCGCCGTACGGGACAGCGAGCTGCAGTTTCGGACGATGGTCAATTCGATCCCGCAGCTCGCGTGGATGGCACACCCCGACGGGTACATTCACTGGTACAACCACCGCTGGTACGAATACACCGGCACCACGCCCGAAGAGATGCAGGGATGGGGCTGGCAGAGCGTGCATGATCCGACGTACTTGCCGAAGGTTTTGGAGCGCTGGCGGGCGTCAATTGCTGCGGGCACGCCGCTCGACATGGAGTTTCCCCTGCGCGCCGCGGACGGCGGGTTCCGCATGTTCCTGACGCGCGTGGTGCCCCTGCAGGGCGAGAAAGGACGGGTACTGCAGTGGTTTGGGACCAGTACGGACATGGAGGAGGCGAAGCGAACCGAGGTGCAACTGCGCGCCACGGAAGCGGCGTTACGTGACGCGGACCATCGCAAGGATCTTTTTCTGGCGACGCTCGCCCATGAGCTTCGCAATCCGCTCGCGCCCATTCGGACCGCTGCGCAGATTCTCGGCTCGCCGCGGCTGGCGTCTCAGGAGCTTCGATGGGCACAGAACGTAATCCAGCGGCAGGTCGGGCATATGTCGTTGCTGCTCGATGATCTGCTCGATATCGCTCGCGTCACACAAGGCAAACTTGAGCTGAAGAAGGAGCGCGTCAGATTGACCGACGTTGTCGACTCCGCGGTTGAAGAGGCGCGTCCGCTCTTTGACAGCAAGAATCACCAGCTCACCGTCACGCTACCGCCCGAGGAGTTGACCCTGGTTGTCGACCCATTGCGACTCTCGCAGATACTCTCAAACCTCCTGACGAACGCTGCCAAGTACACGGACCCCGCGGGTCATATCGAGCTGATGGGCGACGTTCAGAACGGCATGCTATGCCTGTCGGTGAAAGATAACGGGATCGGTATCGCACCCGAGGCCCTGCCTCGAATCTTCGAGATGTTTTCGCAAATTGACGGCGCGTCCGCCCGCTCGGAAGGCGGTCTTGGGATTGGCCTGGCGCTCGTAAAAGGGCTGCTTGAGCTGCACGGCGGAGAGATTGACGCGAAGAGCGGCGGACGGGGTCGCGGCAGCGAATTTATCGTGCGTCTACCGCTCGCCGCGTCCATTTCAGCCGAGGTGCCTGTGACAGGCGCCGATGCGCCGACGGTCGCGACAGCGTGCCGTCGGGTGATGGTGGCCGATGACAACAAAGATGCGGCCGACGCGCTCGCAATGCTGTTGGAACTGGCGGGGCACGAAGTGCGCGTGGCGCATTGCGGACGTGCCGCGCTGTCAGTGGCGCAAACATTTCGCCCTGAGGTAGCGCTTATAGACATCGGCATGCCGGATTTAAGCGGTTACGAAGTTGCCAAGGAACTTCGTCGAGAATCTTGGGGAGCGGGGATTCATTTGATCGCCCTCACCGGCTGGGGACGAGATGATGACCGGCAACGGGCAAAGGATGCGGGCTTCGATCGGCACATGACGAAGCCTGTCGACCCCGGGGTGGTCGAGGCCATGATAGCGAACGGCAACGGACTATCTGTGCCGCGCACCGAAGGTTGCGCCGGACGCCGATGACATGCCATAGCACTGGAAACCTCATCGTGGATGGTTGTGCGTAGCGAGGCATGCCATGAACGACGGCAGTTCTTTCGAAAGTTATGTACAGTTCGTGTTCAGCTCGTTGCTCAACATGAAGGATGAGGGTGTGGTCGTCGGACGTGACGTACAACTGGTTGACAAGCTTGGACTGAAGCATCGAGTCGACATCTTCTATCAATTCGAACGGGCAGGAATAGCACATAAGGTAGTTATCGAGTGCAAGGACCACGGTCGACCGGTTGAAAACGGCGAGGTAGCGAAGTTCTATGGGAAGCTGCGCGACGCGGGCGCGCTGCGTCTGGTAATGATCGCCCGAAATGGTTATCAGCGAGGGGCGATCACTTTCGCTGAAAAGCACGACATACTGCTGCTCGCGGAGGGCGATCTTCCGCAGCTGAACACGTTGCTCGTACAGAGGCTCAACTCGGTAGCCCTGCCGGATGCCACGGCAATCGGCGAACCATTCTGGACAATTATGGAAGTGGAGGACGGGCGTGTGACTGGCTCATACTTTGTCCATGAATCCCCTTCCGGTAAAAATATCCTGCTGTTCTATTGCAAGTTACATGCGGAACAGATTGCGAGCCAGATGAAGCTGGACAGCCAGCGCTGGGCCGTTCGCGGCCTGCCGCGGCACGCTCTGAGAGCATTCCTCCTACTGGTGGATATGTTTCAAGAACGTAGCGGTATCCGACCGGCAATCCTGTTCAAACCGCCCGGGTTCGGAGCTGATGAAAGCTTCTCATGTGCTCCCGCAGACTGCGGCGCCTTGATGGCCGAATACTATGGTGGCGACATAAAATTGATGAGAGCACGGCTGCCCCCTGGTTAGAGTATTTGCGGTTCATATGAGTTCTCTTTGGACGAGGGTGGCAATCGCCTGATCGATGCCGATGGAGCCCTTGCGGGCGTTCGCACCGCGATTCGGAAAGTCGATCCAGCCGGTATTGAATCCGTCGATCATCTGCATGCGGGGCGTTGGATTCTTCATGCCCTGGGCGCGAAAGATGGATTCCCATTGATCGCGCGGCACCGCTTCCGCCCGCACCGGTTGCGCAAGCGCCTTGGCGAATGCATCGGCCAGGGCACTCGACGACACGCGCTGTGCACCTTCCAATTCGACCACGCGCCCTCCCTCACAATGCTCTTGCAGGAGCGCAGCAGCGGTGCGGCCGACGTCGTCCGTGGCGATCATCGGGATGGGACGATCCAGCGGCTGAAGGTAGCACTGGATATTACCATCCCTGGCCGAGGCGATGTCCCATACGGCGTTTTCCATGAACCATGCGGCGCGCAAGAACACAACGGGGACAGGCAGGGTCTTAAGGGCATCCTCCATCAGACCGAGGGCGTTCAACAGATTCGGCTGCAGCGCGTCGGCGCCGATAGACGAGAGAGCCACTACCTTTTTTGGCTTCGCTGCGGCAAGAGCTGTGTACATCGACGCGTTGAATTCCCTGGCTTCGGGAAATCCGGGCGCCGGGTCGAATACCGGCGGCAGCATCGCAAAGACACCCTCCGTTCCTTCGAAGGCTTTGGTTAGCGCCCCCGCGTCCGCAAGATCCGCGACCGCAATGCTGCAGCCAAGGTTTGCCCATTCGGCGCCCTTGCCCCGATCTCGGACGACCGCGCGGACGGGTTGATCCGCGGAAAGAAGACTGCGGGCCACCGCGGCCCCTACTTTCCCGGTGATACCGGTAACTGCATACATAGTCGCTTCTCCTGTGAAAGTTGCCCTCTGGGGCAGTGGCGACAATATCCCGCGTTGGCATTCGTGCTACAACAGCTTTTATGTGAAGATAGTCGTGATTTTTTGTCAGGAATACTATGACCTTCGACAGCAAGCTACTTTCTGGCCTGACGGTGCTCATCGCCGTGGTCGAGGCTGGGACTATCGCGCGGGCCGCCGAAGCCTTGGGACTCTCTCCCTCGGGTGTCAGCCGGGCACTCTCGCGCCTGGAACAACGCGTCGGCGCGCGGCTACTGGCACGGACCACTCGCTCGCTCTCGCTGACCGATGAAGGACGGCGTTTTTATGAACAAGTCGGGCCGCATCTAGCCGGCATCGAGGAGGCAGCCATCGCGGCGTCCGGATCCGCCAACAAGGTACTCGGACGGCTGCGCGTTAACATCGATCCCTACTTCGCTCGCATTGTCCTGTCAGCACATCTCGCGGCGTTTCTGACGCGTTACCCAGATGTTTCGGTGGAGTTGATCATGAGGGATGCAGTGGGCGATCTTGTCGCCGATGGATTCGACCTCGCTCTACGTTTTGGCGAGCCGCCGGTCGGCTCATTCGTCGCTAGAAAGCTCATTGAAACGCGGGTACTGACCGTAGCCGCGCCTTCGTATATCAAAACTCATGGACGGCCACGCCACCCGAAGGACGTCGAGGCATGCGATTGCATCGACTTCTACGATGCGGCAAACGCCAGGCCTTACGACTGGGAGGTCAGACGGAGGAAAGAGGTGATCCCGCTTCGGGTCAAGGGGCGCCTTCTGGTATCGGACTCGGGGACGTTGATTGGCGCATGCGAGGCCGGTGCTGGAATCGCCCAGATCCTCGAACTGGGATGCAAGCATCTTCTGGATAGCGGCCGGCTGGTCGAGCTGTTTCCGGAATGGTCGGATGAGCGCTTCCCCCTCTACGCCATATATCCCTCTCGGCTTCACCGCGCAGCGAAAGTGCGTGTGTTCATCGAGTTTTGCATGGAAGTCGTGGCCGGGAAGTCGCGCGGAATCGGCAGCAAGGTGCGGTGACTGTGTCTGAAACTGTACCGCACTCAATAGGCGACGGCGGCGATGTCTGTGTGAGTGAAGTCCTTTCTCCCTTGAACAGCAGCGGCTCGCCCGTAGCCTTCGCGAGCGCATAGCTGAAGCAGTCGCCGAAATTGAGACCGGCAGTATGCCGCCCCTTCCCATAGCGACGCCAGCACCCACGTGCCACATCGCCCTGGTCTGCAGTGACCGGTTCAATCGACAGTCCGGCTTTTGCAATGAGCAAGTCGAGCTCGCGACCACCGACAGGCCCAAATCGAGATTCAATCACGAGTCCGGCCTCAACCACCGTCGCGGCGGATACAAGCCGGGTCGCGTCCGATTCAAGCGCGACAGCGAGTTGCGCGGGACTCGGGCGAACGGTGCGCCCGCCGGACGGCAAGGCTTACTTGTGAGAGAAGTACTGATTAAGGCCGTAGACCAAGCTAGCGAACGGCATGCCGAGAGCGCCGTATACGACTTCCGCCTCCGGCGCCGCGTTGTCGGCTAGAATCTCCACGGCTACATTGGAATAGGCCACCGGGATGACGCCTGCCAGCGTCATGCGCATGACCCCCAACTCGCCCTGCCGCTTTGTAAATGCTCCGGACGCGTCGACCACGCCGAATGTCTCGTATCCATCCGCAAGCGCCGAGATGGCCGGGAACGTCAAACATACGTCAGTGGAAATTCCGGTCACGATCAGCTGTTTGCGGCCCGTTGCCTTCACCGCATCTACTACTCGCTTTTCGGTCCAGGCATTGACCGTCGTTCTTTCGATCGTCGGGATGCCGCGCACCGCATCGGCAAGCTCCGGGATCAACGGGCCCCACATTTTTTCCGTGGTGGTTGTGACTACGACCGGAATTTTCAACGCGCGGAGTGCCTTGGTCAACCCCACGACATTGTGCTTCAGTTCGAGTATGTCGATGTCTCGGACACCGGTGTACAACCCCACTTGATGGTCGACCAGGAGTAGGGCGGCAGTATCGCGCGTAAGCTGTCCACGTCGGTTAAGTTTGTCAGGCATGTTAGAAGTCTCCGTTGAGGTACTCGTTGATGAGGATGTCGCAGATGCCGCCACACTGGCTCCGAAGGCCGTTACAGCAATACCTGCGCCTGATTTGGCTATAAAATCGCGTCTATCCATCGCTTTTCCCTGTCTTTGGGCAATTTCATCAATGCGGCGATACGCCAGCACTACTAGAGGAAATCCTAAGATGGGGAACGATCGCTGCGTAATGGGTCGATCTGCAACACAGAGTCCCGTCGATTGGAACGATCTCAGCTCGACTGATGCGCCGTGTTCTTGAGCTTAATTGACGTCGGTGGCGCAGTGACTTTTTTCCTAGGTATTGTAAAAAGAAGACTACGAGCAACAGTTGCCCGCGTAAACCATTGCCGGCGATGCTCCATGCCCCTCCCCAATGTATCTATAATTTTTGGCATTTGTAGTGTACATATATGTCACTGTCGGCTAGATTGTCACTATCATATTTTCACTGCCGAACGAAGCGGCCGAGGCTAAAATGGGGTCGGCTTGAGCCTTGCCCGCGCGGCTTTGCGGCGAGATGCACCCTCGTGTATCGTCCGCGTGTTCGCAAGGTGGGTAAAAAAATGAAGCAACGAGTCTCTTCGGACGGGTCGCTCGCTGAGCCGTCGACAAGAAAGCGACAACCACGTGCAGAATCGGCTGTGACGCCTGCCGTGTCTGATAAGGCGGTCAACTTCCGAGTGCGTGTTGCGCGCGAACGGCGCGCGCGCATGCGAGCGCGGTTACTAGGCGCGACGATGGACGTGTGTGCCGTAGCAAATAGTCAGGGTCCGGCTGTAATTGATGATGTAATACGGGCAGCTAAGGTTTCGCGCGGGACGTTTTACAAGCATTTTGACTCGCTTGAACAGGCTCTCGCCGAACTCGGTGCGCAACTCGCTGACGAGACGGTTGAGGGTCTTCGGGCAATGTACGAGAAGGTCGATGATCCCCTACACAGAACGGCATCCGGCCCGCAGCTGATGATGATCCATTCCATCGTGGACCCGGTCTGGGGACGCTTTGTGGCGCACACAGATCACCTTACTTCCGAGTCGGCGTTCATCTCAGCAATTCGAGAAAATACGATCGTAGGTCGAGAACGCGGCATATTTAGATATTCGTCGCTTGAGGCCGCCATAGATCTACAATTCGGCGCGACTCGCGAGGGCGTCCGTCACATGGTAACCACGCGGAACGACCGGAAGGGATACATGCAAGATTTATGCGTAATGAACCTGATGGCGTTGGGTGTGGCACATAAGCGAGCCATTGCTGCCGTCCGCAACGCCGCGGAGGATATCATGCTGCGAGGTCCTATTTCGTTGCCCTGGTGGAAGTCCTTCTAACTCTGATCCAGAGATTCGAACTAGGTCGTCAGAAGCTCTCCTCGGCGAGTTTGTGGAGCGATGTCTTCGGCCTCACCCGCTCTTCTGAGCGGCTGCTGCCTTGCGAGGAGGGCGCGAAGCTTATCCTCCGAATACCCATCCGGACCCAATTGATGATTTTTTCATAAACGGGAGCCCCGACCGTCAAGCTCGACGTGCCGTAGCGCTGTAGGCGGGTACACCGGCGAGTATGTTCGCATTCGCGGATGAACGCGTTCCCTCGAGTTTCGAAAGCCAAACGACACCAGCGCACTATTCGGGGGGATCAGGTCAGAGGTCCCCTTACGGATTGACGATTTCAGTCGTCCCGCACATCGTTGTTAGGGGTCGTATCCCCTGCAATCCAGCGGGCAAGAGACTCACGTGCGGTGGCTAATTGGCGGGCATGTATCGCCTCAATGCGCTCCGCGTCCCGCGCGAACTCAACCGTTAGCCCGTCCGGATCTACAACATAAAGCGAGGTGCAGTAACCATGCCTGAGCGTTTGAGCGGGAACTCCGGCCACCTCACACCGACGCTGTATTTCCTCCTGCGTTTCCTTCGATACTTTCAGTGCGACATGCACAAAGAGAGGCTGCTGCCGCGCTGAGAACGCGGCCTGTTGGGCAGGGTCTTTGAAGTTAAAGAACGCAAGGGCGCCGCCGTCACTGAGTCCGTAGAACACGTGGCTATAAACCAAAGTCTGCCCTTCATGCTCCTCACGTTCGATCCAGGTGGCGATCAGAGGCAATCCGAGGACGTCCTCATAGAAGCGACGGGTCTTCTCCTGATCGGCACACACGTAGGCATGGTGATGAAGCCGCTCCGGCAGCTGTCGCAATGGCCTTGAAGGGCTCGCCTGCTCGTCAGCTGTTCGTTCCCCTGAAACACCACTCCTTAAAGATTCCTGCACTGTTCGTCACTCCGCGGAGCATATTCCAATACTTTTCAATATACCTCATAATGACACAAATGTCTATGTTATGATAGTCTAGAGGACCCTGTAATAAAAGCCATAAAAGATGCTCCACATCATTGGTGACATCAGAGTGTCATAATGGCACTCTTGTCATTACAGACACAAAAGACAAAGTCGGCAATATGACGCACAGAGGTTAAGAATCTGAATGTCAGCGGCGAGGCAGTCGTGAAACTAGCACTGATCGAGGACTTTCGCCCCGCAGTATTGGGTCCTGGAGGACTGGTCGAGTTCGGAGCGCTCGTCCCGAGAATTATGGAACTCCCTGGCCACCTACGGATGACGGCGTTGATTGAGCAATGGGGCGAATATCGTGGGCTTGTAGCGGAGGCAGCCTCCCGGACTACTGGCGTGGCTAGGGCGCGACTGCGGGCCCCGATCCCTCGCCCTGGCAAACTTCTTTGCGCCATGCTTAGCTTCCGCGAGGGCATCGCCGATGCCGTCCTGCCTCCGGCGTTCTTTTTGAAGTCTTCTTCAAGCGTAATTGGCCCGGAGGATACGGTTGAGTTGAATCCAGTGGACGCAGCGGTGTTTCACCACGAGGCAGAACTCGCGGTCGTCATCGGCAAGCACTCTAAGGCGGCTACCGCAGGCGAGGTGCGGAACTCCGTATTCGGCTACACCTGCTTTATGGACCTGTCTGCGCGCGGCGTTGGGCCGGGAACGGCATTTCAGGACAAGTCATATGACACATTTGGTCCAATGGGTCCTTGGATCGTTACCGCCGATGAAGTTGCCGATCCTCACGCTCTGCAAGTGAAACTTTGGGTCAACGAGGAGCTGCGTCACGACTATCCGATGAGTGATATCGGAAATCCCATTC
>Ga0179587_10000342_pt1 | contig 19727 bp, 16 predicted proteins | sample CZODoug2_1_08_16_FD_185932 | JGI IMG/M metagenome (GOLD analysis project Ga0179587, IMG submission 185932) | Vadose zone soil fungal communities from Angelo Coast Range Reserve, California, USA - CZODoug2_1_08_16fungal | ecosystem: Environmental > Terrestrial > Soil > Vadose zone | place: USA...
CAAGGGCAGAATATGGCGCTGGTTTCGCTGGTATGGAACCCGCTTCCCATGCGAATTGTCAAGTGAGCGAACGGCTGAGACGGAGGGCTTGCGACGGATTGGGACTTTATTGATTGCCTAATTTGCATGGCAAGGGAAGAAAATAGATGAATTCTCCGACCACAGAACTGTCCCTGGCACAGGTACAAGAGTACTTGCAGGCTATCCGGCGCGATAAATGGTGGGTTTATTTAATGACCGTCGGGTTGACGCTTACCGCATTCGTCGGAATCGCACTTTTGCCCAACAAGTATAAGGCTACGACGACTGTCGAGGTGGACCCTCAAAGGGTACCGGAACAATTCGTTTCGGAACTCGTCCGGGTAAGTCCCTTGGATCGCCTGCAGACCATCAGTCAAGAGGTGTTGAGTGAGACTCGCTTGCAGAAGGTCATTGATCAATGGAACCTCTACCCCCAACTGGGCCGAACCTCCACACGTGAGGCAGTCATTGAGCAGATGAGAAGCGACGTGGTGATCGAAGTTAGGCAGTCTGGAGGCGGCTTGGCCGTTTTCTCGATTACCTATCAGGGGAAGGACCCTGCGATCGTTGCCCAGGTGACAAATCAGCTGGCTTCGGACTTTATCGAATGGAACCTCAAGAGCCGGGAAACACGTGCTGTTGGAACCACGGAATTTTTGAATTTGCAATTGAAAGAAGCGAAGAAGGTACTCGAAGAGCAGGAAAGCAATCTGCGTCAATACAAGATGTCTCATCTCGGGGAATTGCCGCAGCAACAAGAGGCTATCCTACATACTCTGTCGGGCTTGCAGATAGAGTTGCAGGCGAATGCGGGTAATCTGAACCGACTCGATGAGGAACGGTTGACTCTCACGCGGCTACCGGACTCGGTGTCGATTTCAGGAGGCAATCCTCAACCAGTGTCCGAGAGGGCGCGGTTGGAGATTGAGAAGAACCAACTCGAAACAAGGCTTAATGAACTTCGCCGACGCTATACCGACAAATTCCCCGAAGTGCAGGATTTGGTCAGGCGACTGAATCTTGTCAGCGAGAGTTTGATGGCGCTCCCGGCGGACAAACCTTCTGAGATTTTGAGTTCGACCAAGCCTACCGCAACGGGACTACGGCTCGAAGTCATCGGGAGGGAAATGCAGCGTGTGAAAGAAGAACAAAAACGAATCCAGGGGCAAATTGCGACTTATCAGGCTAAAGTTGAGGCAATCCCACGACGCGAGCAGGAGATGATAGATCTTACGCGCAACTATGATATTTCGAAGGCCCGTTATGACTCTTTGCTGGGCAAGAGCTATGCAGCGGACATGTCGAATGATCTCGATTCCCAGGAGAAAGGGGAAAGATTCATTATATTGGATCCGGCTCGTGTTCCCGAGAAGCCCTTCAAACCGAACCGTCGCAAGCTCATGGCATTCTCGTTCTTTATGTCGTTTTTTTGTTCCGTCGCCGTGGTTATCGCAAAACAATACCTCGATCCCAGAGTCAAGACGGAGAGAGAAATTCGCGTTGCATACCCCGAGCCCATTCCTCTGCTAGCGGCTATTCCACACATTCAATCGCCCATGGAACGTCGCAGGCATCTGCAGTTCGCTGCTTTCTGTATGAGCGTTTCGATCCTCGGGATCGGGGCTGTGGCAGCATTCCTGTGGAGAATTCACACAATTTTCTGACAGGTGGTCAAGCTGACGCGTCCAAATGGTATCTCAAGAGAGTTTGGCAGTATTGTCTTGTTCCCGCGACTCGGAGATTAGCGCTTGAACGATTCTGGTTTAACTCCTGATATCGGTATGAAGATTCTGATGCTAACGGACTCTTTTTTGCCTCATGCCGGCGGCTCTCGCGAGTATTACTACAACCTTTACCGTCACCTTGCGGAATTCGATGGCACACGGGTAACAATCGCGACGAAAAAGGTTCCCGGCTGGGAAGAGTTCGATCGAAGAGTGGCATCCGATTCCTTCGGAATCGCTCGATGGCTCAAACCGCTTTCCACTTGGCGACTGCGCGAATTACCCAAGGGACTTGGCCCGTTCCTGCACGCCGCATGGCACGTGCACAAGGAGAAGCCGACGATTCTCCACGCGGGCGACTTGTACCCACAAGGAGTGAGCACCCTGATTTTTAAGAGGATGACGGGTCTTCCTTATCTTGCCTATTGTCATGGTGAGGACATCGCTCTTACCGATCGGTACAAATACCAGCCACATATGCGCGATAAAATCTACCTAGGAGCGGATGCAGTCGTGGCGAACGCCGAGTTCGCAAGAAAGGGGCTGCTCCGAATAGGTGTGCCGGAATCCCGAGTTGTCAAGATTACTCCAGGAGTGGATCTCCATCGTTTTTCGCCAAGACCCGCCCGCGAGGATCTGATCGACAAATGGGATCTCAAAGGCAAGAAAATCGTGCTTACGGTGGCACGCTTGATTCCCCGGAAAGGACACGATCTCATGCTGCGTGCAATCGCCCGCCTCACGCGGGAATTGCCGGACCTAGTGTATCTAATCGTTGGACGCGGGCCAGAGGAGCAAAGGCTCCAGAGACTCGCTACGGAATTGGGAATCATGGATTCTGTTCGATTTGCTGGGCACGTTCCGGAAGAATTACTCCCGGACTGCTACAACTTATGCGATGTTTTTGCCATGCTGAATCGTGAGGAAGCAAACGGGGACGTCGAGGGATTCGGTATGGTGTTCTTAGAAGCAAGTGCAATGGGGAAACCAGTGATTGGAGGGCGCTCGGGAGGAACGGAAGACGCCATCATGGACGGGAAAACAGGATTTCGAGTTGACGCCAGCCAACCAGATGAATTGACTGCAACGCTTCGAATATTACTCACTGATACCAACTTACGGCGTCAACTTGGGGATGCTGGAAGAGACCGTGTGCGGCGCGAGTTTCAGTGGCGAGATCGGGCCCGGAAGCTTCACGATGTAAGCATGGAAATTTGCAAAGCATGTAGCAGGGAAAAAACGACCGCAGTCTTGGCAAACCCCCAGTAAATCTCATGCGAACTGAATTGCGAGAGGACATGGCCCGATACCGCGCGAAAGGCGGCAAGTGGATCGATATCTGGGCAAATCCTGCGTTCTGGGCCATCTTCTGGTATCGTTTTGGACATTTTGTGTATTGGGAAAATTCTCCTCGAATCCTACGTATACCTTTAAAAGCCATTCACTTTGCGGGAGCCGTTTTTTGTGAAGCAGTATTGCAAATGAGATTGCCTTCTTCTGCGGAGATTGGGAGCGGGCTCTGCATTAGTCACGTTGGCGGAGTTATTTTACATCATCGCACAGTGATCGGGAAAAACTGCGACCTTTCCCACCAAGTTACGATCGGGACCGCTGGAATTGGTAGGACAGGGGTCCCGCGGATTGGTCACGATGTATACATTGGTGCAGGAGCTGTCGTAATCGGAGATATCCAGATCGGCGATGGTGCCCGCGTCGCAGCGAACAGTCTAGTGAACCGCGATGTGCCCCCCGGCGCCACCGTAATGGGTGTGCCAGCCAAGATTGTGAAGTACGCAGAAACAAACGAGAAACTGGCTGAAGTCAGCAATCCGAGCCGCTAAGAACATGCTAAGAAGCAGCCAATTGTGCGCGGGTTCGTCAGTCGCGTTTAGAGCTTGGCAGACGCGGAACGAGTGGAAGAACATAGATAGAGAGACGGCGAAATGCTTCTAGGATTGCACGGTTCCGCGCCATTCATCATGTACATCGGGGCCATCATCGCCTTCTTACTCTCAATCGTCTGGAAACCGCAAGTGGGTCTCTATTACCTGGTTCCGTTGCTTCCCATGCAGACGGCTCGGGATTGGCTTCACGGGCCCGGGCTACCATTGGGCGAGAAGCTTGTTGACATTCTGTTGCTGGGAGTCCTGATCGGCCTATTCCTACATCGTGCTGAGCGTCAGATATTTGTCCCCTCACCTCTTAATAAAGTCTTATTGGTTATATTCCTTCTGACCTATGTGTCTCTCTGGCAGGGTGCTTTCTATCTCGGCGGGGCGCTGCCCATTTCCTTCGACGACCCTAGGTTCTCTGCCTGGAAGAATTACGTCGAGATGTTTTTTCTCTTTTTTATCGCCGCAGCCGCGATCCGCACGAGAAAGCAAATGGCGATTGTGATCGGATTAATGTGCGTCTCTGTTCTGATCGTCGACCGCAATTACATGGGCACGGTTGGAGACCGAAATTTTTCCCACTTTTCTTACGCGCTTCGCGATGCTGGCACGTTGGGCTGGGCGGGCGAAAATGGCATGGGCGCCTTTCAGGCGGAAGTCGCCATTTTGCTGATTGGTGTTGCACTCTTCGCCAGAAAGCCGGCGCTGAAATTGGGGCTCTTGGCGATCGCGCTATACAGTGTGTATTGCCTTGAGTTAACTCTGTCTCGTGGTGCATACGCGGGATTCCTACTGGGACTCTTTGTTCTGGGACTGATCAAGGAACGCAAGATTCTTATCCTACTGGCTATCATTCTCGTGACCTGGCAAAGCCTTGTTCCCTACGCGGTCACGCAGCGTGTGATGATGACTTACCAGGAAGGTGAATTGGACTCCTCTGCCGGAGAGCGCGTTACCATCTGGCAGGACGCTCTGCGCGTGGTCAACGAAGATCCAATTCTTGGCACAGGACTCAATACCTACGCGTTCATGGGCCGCGTCGGTCAGTACACGGATACGCACAACTACTACCTAAAGATTCTGTTGGAGACCGGTCTTATTGGACTTCTGATCTTTCTATGGCTATTAGGAGTGGCGTGCAAAATGTCGTGGCGCCTTTTTCGCGTGGCCGAAGATCCCACCATGTGCGCACTTGGCTGCGGTCTGTTTGCGATGTTGATTTGTGTTCTCGTTGTAAACTTCTTCGGCGACCGATGGACATATTTGCAAGTTAACGGATTCTTATGGGTTCTTCTTGGACTCGTCGCTCGGGGGCTGCGCGTGGTGAGTCAAGAGAAGGAGAGTCACGAAGAGGTGGAGCAAGCAAAGGAATCCGACGAAATCCAGGCCGATCCCCACGCGGGACATGAGGTCTCTCTCGCATGAATGTTCCAGGGCATGGCATGCGTTCACGCGCAATAGAGACGGGCCGTGCACCTACCCTACTTGATACTGTAAGGTTCATTTGGAGGATGGAGTTGTGTAAGAGTGCAGTCTAAACTGGGCCGAAGATTCTGTTCAGATCCGGCCAGGCGTCAATAGTTCACGATCGTCAAATGTGCGGAATATACGGACAGATTTCGAAAAATCCAGCCCTAAATGAATGTGGGCTGTCCATCCGTCATCGCGGGCCGGACGATGCCGGGGCAAAGGTGTTCCCCATTCCTGGAACCGGTCTCTCCGTAACATTAGTTCACCGCCGACTTTCGATTATTGATCTTTCACCAGCCGGCCATCAGCCGATGTCGAACGAAGATGGCACTGTTTGGATCACTTTTAACGGTGAGATCTATAACTTCCAGGAATTGCGCGCGAAACTGCTGACGGCAGGCCATAAGTTCGAGTCCCAGACTGATACTGAGACTATCATTCACGGTTATGAAGAATGGGGCGATGAGGTTATTCGTCGATTGCGCGGTATGTTCGCCCTTGCTATCTGGGACACGCGAAAGAGACGCTTGCTGCTGGCCAGGGACCGCGTAGGAAAGAAGCCTATCTTCTACTTCGCCGGAGATGACAAATTCTTCTTCGGCTCTGAAATTAAATCATTACTGGCTTCCGGCGAGGTGCCTACCAAGCCTAGCCCTGATGCTCTGCATGACTATCTAACCTATCTTTACTTTCCCTCTCCTAGCACCGCCTTCGAAGGAATCCGCAAACTTCCGCCGGCGACGACTCTCGCTCTGGAAGTGACGCCGGATGGCCGAATCGCACATCATCTGGAGACGTATTGGGATCCAGTGGAAGCCGCAGGGTCAGCGCGGTCTCTTTCTCATCGAGACGCTGTCGAAAAAACACGCGAATTGATAGATGAGGCCGTACGCATCCGACTAATGAGCGATGTTCCTCTAGGCGTGTTCCTGAGTGGTGGTCTCGATTCTGGAACCATCACTGCGTTTACAGCAAAAAACAGCACACTTCCAGTGAAAACTTTCAGCATCGGCTTTCGCAATAGCAAGCTCTTCGATGAGATTGATCAAGCGAATCTGGTTGCCCGGAAATTTGGGACGCATCACACGATCCTGCAAGTGGACGCGCGATGCGCCGAACACATCGGCACTGTCGTGCGTCATTTCGATGAGCCCTTTGGGAACCCCACAGCGATTCTTGAGTACATTCTTACGAAGCATATGCGCGAACATGTCACCGTCGCACTTTCGGGTGACGGCGGTGACGAAGCTTTCGGCGGCTATGTTCGCTATGCGGGTGCGTGGCTGGCGGAGAAGTATCGCGCGCTTCCATCATTTCTAACCCGAGGGCTTCTCGCACGGTTTTCTTACTTACTAGATGATAATACCAGGGGCCGACACGCAGACCGCAGGATAAGAGAATTTCTTGAGTCGGCATGGATGGCCGAGGAGGAAATGTATCTTCGGTGGGTCGGCTATTTTTCTGAAGAAGAAAAACGTGCGCTTTACACGCCGGAATTCAGATCTAAGGTTGGATCACGTGACTCAGGAGATTTCTTGCGCTCACTCTATCGCCGCGGAGCCGCGCTTGAGCCATTGAACAGGTTCGGATACGTCGATCTGGCTTCATTCCTCGCTGGTAATTGCCTCGAATACGCGGACCGCATGTCTATGGCAAACTCGCTCGAGGTAAGGTGCCCATTCACGGACCACCATGTTCTTGAGTTTGGTCTCTCGATCCCATTCGAGTGGAAGTATCGCCTGGGCAAGACCAAAAAAATCGTTCGTGAGGCGATGCAGGGAATTCTTCCCGACAGCGTATTGCGCAAGAAGAAAATGGGTTTCAACCCGCCTCTGCCGGAATGGATTGGCCGCGAATTGAAGCCCATGATTAGGCAATTGCTCTCGCGCGATGCCGTCGCCCGCCGGGGCATGTTCCGGCCGGAAGCTGTGGATCGCCTACTGAGGGAGCACTTCGAGGGTGGCCGGGATAATGCCATCAAGATCTGGGGGCTGCTTATGCTGGAAGTCTGGCACCAGATGTATATCGACAAGGCGCCGGACCCGTCCGCACAGTTCCTGCCGGCGGCATCAGCAACCAAGAGCGCTCTATGAAGAACACTACGGAGACGGCTCAGACGACCGAGCGTGGAGAGAAAATCACCCACACGGAAGTCCGGTGGACCGACCAAGAGTCTTCATCAAATAGGGTAGTTTCCGGAAAAGTGCCTCACATACTTTACGTCATCGACCAAATCTGTCAGCTTGGGGGAGCCGAGCGCGTACTGTTGGAAATGATCCGGCGGCTACCACCAGATCATTTTCGGTGCAGTGTTGTCACCTTCCAAATTGAGCCTGGCTTGAAGGCATTAGAGAATGTCTCGTCTGCACTTCGGGTCCTGCCTTTGCGACGAACCTATGACATTAACGCAATTAGAACAGCGCTTCTGATCCGAGATCTCATTCGGCGCGAGAACGTATCCATCGTGCACACGTTTTTTGAAACCTCAGACCTTTGGGCGGCGCCAATCGCACGGCTGAGCGGCTGTCCGGTGCTCGTTTCTAGCCGGCGAGACACGGGAATCCTGCGCACACGGAAGCACCATCTCGCTTATTCCATTGTCAATCGCTTGTTCGACCGCGTTCTTACTGTTTCAGAGAAGGTACGTTCTTACGCCCTGAATCATGACCATCTGCCTCCGGAACGCGTCGAAACGCTCTATAACGGAGTTGATTTGGAAACGCTCGACTCGCAGGCAGCAGAAGACGATGGGCGTTTAAGCCTGGGACTAAAATCGACATCGCTTGTTGTTTCGACATTGGCAAACATTCGCCATATAAAGGGAATTGATGTTTTGGCGCGGGCCGCGGCGCGTGTCTGCCATGCCTGTCCCGATACCGTTTTTCTGGCCGTGGGCGGCGTTCTCGAACCTGAAACATTCCGCAAACTGCAGGCGCTCGTTGACTCGCTCGGGATCAAGGATAACTTTCGCTTCCTTGGAACGATGTCGAATCCGTATCCTGTCCTTGCTGCCAGCGATGTCTTTTGTCTACCCTCGCGGAGTGAGGGCTTCTCGAATGCGCTCATCGAAGCGATGGGCTCCCGGTTGCCGTGTGTCGCAACGCGCGTCGGCGGAAATGGCGAGGCCCTGACAGAGGGCGTAGACGGCTTTCTAGTTGAAAGTGAAGATGCCGATGCGATGGGGGATCGGCTTCTTCGTCTTCTTCGCGATCCGAAATTGCGGCAAGGAATGGGGCTGGCGGCTCGGAAGACGGTCGAATCGCAATTTAGCATGAGTGCGATGATGGCCCGCTTGGCCGGCATCTACCGGGAACTCTTGGCGGCAAAGAATGTCTAACTTTTTACAAACAACCGCGGTGATCCTGGTGTGGTTTAGCCTCGGCACTCTCGTATATGTTTATGTAGGATATCCCCTCCTGCTTGCGGTGATCGGATTTTTCTCGACGCGGCCAAGGGCTACACGGGGCTATTTCCCAAAGATTTCCGTGCTTATCGCGGCGTACAATGAAGAGGCCGGTATCCGTAGGAAAATTGAAGACACACTCGCTCTCGATTACCCGGCGGATAAGATCGAGGTCTTGGTTTTGTCGGACTGTTCCACGGACCGCACGGACGAGATTGTGAAAGGGATCGCTGATCCCCGGGTACGATTGTTGCGTGCGCCCATCAGAAAGGGAAAAACCAACGCCCAGAATCTTGGTGCCAACGTCGCGCAGGGCGAGGTACTAATCTTTTCCGATGCTACCACGGTTTACCACCCCCTAGCGCTCCAATACATTGCTTGCAATTACGCCGATCCAAAGATCGGCGCGGTAAGCGGCCGGTATCAGTATTTCGACCCGCAGGGAAACTCGCCAACAGGGCTTGGCATGATTGCTTTTTGGAACTACGAGAATTTCATCAAAATGATGCAATCGCGCATTCGCACCATCAGTGGTTGTTGCGGTTGCATCTATTCCGTTCGTCGCGCGGCATACACTCCACTTCATCCTGACGTCATCAGCGACCTGGTGCAACCGTTATGGGCCATTCAGAAGGGGTATCGCGTGGTTTTCGAAGACCGTGCGCTTGCTTACGAGGAAACAACGAAGTCATCGAGAGAAGAGTTTTCGATGCGTGTGCGGGTGGTGACCCGGGGAGTTCGCGGTATTCTGAGTGTGCCCGCTCTGCTCAATCCTGCAAGATACGGCTGGGTTAGTTTTCAGTTGATCTCACACAAAGTTCTGCGATGGCTGGTGCCTTTTTTTCTGCTCTTGCTGTTCGCTAGCAGCGCCGTTCTTGGGAATCACCCGTGGTACCGCATTCTATTTGTGCTGCAGATTGCGTTTTATGGATTCGCTCTCTTGACGCTGCTCATCCCCCTGCACCGCATGTGGAAACCTCTGGGTATCCCTTTATATTTTTGTACTCTCAATGCCGCGGCCTTGCGAAGCATTCTGGAAGTCATGCGCGGCCGAAAGTACGTCGTCTGGGAAACTGTTAGGAGCTAGTGCCTGATGCGAATTGAGTTTCTAACGCAGGACGATCCCTTGTACATCTTGCCATTCTTCGATGAGTTTCTCCGAAATTACAGTTCAGAGTTCGAAGTCTTGCAAATCTCATGCTGTCCGACAATGGGGAAAAGATCGAGACTGCAGCTCTTGCGCGAATTGGCGGCGCTTTACGGCATCGGCGGCTTCACCCGACTGCTCAGCACGATTGCAAAATCGCGGCTCCTGGGCAAGCTGCCCAGGAGCCGCAGTGCCGGTAAGTTCTATAGCCTGGAGCAGCTGGCGCGAGCCTTTGACATACCATTAAAAAAGATCGGCAACCCAAACGCTGATGAGTTCGTCGAGTCGGTTCGGCAGCGTGCTGCCGACGCGATTGTTTCGGTTGCGTGCCCGTACATCCTGAAGGAGAGGCTGCTGTCACTCCCGCCTCGGGGCTGCATTAATATTCACCACGCTCCGCTCCCGAAATACAAAGGGATGATGCCGACCTTTTGGCAGATGCTTCATGGTGAGAAGACCGTTGGTGTCACCGTCCACTTCATGTCGGCCAAAGTGGATGAAGGAGCAGCATTGCTTCAGGAGCAGTTTGCCATCGAGCCGGATGAAGCATTGGACCATCTCATTCGGCGATCCAAGCGTCACGGCGCCCATTGCATGGCCCGCGTACTGGGCCAGATCGCTACCGGAACTGAGCAAACTCATGAGTTCAGCCAGAGTAGTGGAAGTTCCTTTACATTTCCTACTCTCAAAGAGATTCACCAATTTCACCGAAAAGGATTGCGGGCCATCTAGGATCGAAATCTCTCATGGAACTAGATCCGTTAACCGGCAATCTCGTAGCGCAGCACTTTATGTATTACCGATCGTTCGTGCAGCATCTTTGTTTGTTCCATTCCATCTAGTTGCAATTCTTTGGTGAGAGTAATGCTTTCTCGGAAAAGTTTGCTCAATCTGTATTGGAAGATGGAGCGTGTACTTGTGCCAGAGTTGAAGTATTGCCAGCTTATCTACGAGGAAGCATTAAATGCAGTAGTAAAGAATGATATCAAGTGGTTAGATTTGGGGTGTGGCCATCAGGTGCTACCGGCATGGCGGTTCGAGCAGGAAAAAAGGTTGATCCAGAAAGCTGGTACGGTCGTAGGTATTGATGCTGATTTGCCCTCGGTCGAAAAACATAGAAGTGTCCACCTAAAGCTTGTGGGCAACATTTCTGCACTTCCTTTTCGAGAGAATTCGTTTGACCTCATCACGGCGAATATGGTCGTCGAGCACCTCGATGACCCAGTGTTGCAATTCCATGAGGTGAGTAGGGTTCTTAAGCCCGGTGGAATATTTGTCTTTCACACCCCTAATGCTTGCGGATATTCGACAATGTTGGCCCGTCTACTCCCGGAAGGTTTGAAGCCAGCTTTGATTCGTGTCCTACAAGGACGGCCCAGCGAAGATGTTTTTAAGACTTTCTACCGTGCCAATACCGAGGCAGATATCCACCGTCTGACGCAAGCCACCGGTTTTAACCCTCTGGAGATCCGACTAATCGCGTCTTCCGCCGAGCTCGCCGTCATACCTCCGCTCGCCTTTTTGGAGCTTCTGTGGATAAAGTTGTCGCTAACCAAAGCGTTTCGCAGCCTTAGGACAAACCTAATCGTGACTTTGGTGAAGCATGTCGGATAAGCAAGAGTAAACACGCGCGGGGCTCTCCTTCGTCCCCCCAGCGTATCCTCTTCTAAGTGCCCTGCCAAAATAAGTGAATAAAAATATAACATAGACGGCATAATGCCGATGCAATGGGCTGCCGCTGATCGGCCGAACCTTCGGCCACCGCTAATTTGGGATAACATACGCTATTTCTCGCACGACTGTACCGGAGTACACCGTCACACCTGTACTCTTTCAGTCCCCCAAGCCAGTGGTGTAGATTTTCAGCCACCGCTAGACTCTGGAGAGTGGAGGGCTTGAGGGGTCGGGCCGTTCATGCGGTTGTGGTGCGGGAGTTGCCTGGTTCCGTTGCGTGACCGAAAGGTCGCAACGCACCAAGAGGTAAGAGTCATGAATTGTCAGAATCATGAGAGTTCGGCCGGGGGGGCGTCAGTCATGCCGATTCGCAGATGGTCCATATTGCTCCTCGCAGTGTTACTTTTCGGATGGGCTTCGGTCCTACGGGCCCAGACTCAGCCACCAGCGCTTTTTTTCTCGGATATAGATAGCGGTCCTAATAGTGGCGGAGAGAGCGTCGGCGGTGTTTCGGGAGCGTACGTAACCCTCTACGGGAATTTCTTTGGGTCATCTCAAGGTACTTCGACGGTCACATGGAACGGGCTGAATTGCTTGCGTGTTATGCCGCCGACAGGGGCATACACGGGATGGGGAATGGCCCATCTTTGGTACCAGGAAATTGTGGTGCAACTCAGTTCGACTTGCACGCCGGGCACGGGAAATTTTGTCATCACGACCGCGAACGGGACATCGAGTGGCATCCCGTTCACTGTTAGAAGCTCTGGCAACATATACTGCATTTCGACCACAGGGAACGACAGCAACAGCGGCAAATTTCCGAGCTCCTGTTGGGCAACGCCGCCGAACGCCTTCTCGAAGATGAGCGCCGGTGATACCGCCTATTGGGAAGGCGGAGTAGTCGTCACCACGGGGGGTGGATTCGGAGGGTTAGATTGGGGTCTAGGCGGCACGGCAGGAAACCCCGTGGCAATGGTTTCTTATCCCGGAGCGACGCCGCAACCGGGAGTTCGATGCAGCGGCAGCTCCTGCTCGAACGGAATCGCAATCCGATGCTCGGTGGGATTCCCGTCCACCTGTAGTTACTACACATTAGCTGGAATGTTTATTCAGGGATACGGGCAGGCTTTGATGACCCAGTATCCTTCGGCCAACCATCAAAGGTACGTTGGTAACTTTTGGACTTGCACCGGTCCTCCGGGCGCAGTTGGATGCGTCTCGATGAGCGAGAATACCTTCGTGAAGTTCTACGGAAACGAAATCGCTAACATAGTCAGCCTTGGCAGCACTGGCAAGCAATACCATGCTTTCTACCTCACTACGGACTCGAACCACCAGGAAGTCGGTTGGAACGCGATTCACAATAACAATAGTTGTCGAGCAATGCAGGTCCACTCATCGCCGAACAACCTGACCAGCGGATATAACCAGTACGACATCTCCATCCATGATAATCTGATCCATGATGACCCGTGCGATGGGATGAACCTTGCAACCGTTGACCCTTCGCAGGGAAAGGTAGAAGTTTACAACAACCTCATTTACCACGTGGGGTTGGGGCCTGACCCGGCTGACGGTGAAGCAAGCTACTCCTGTGTCAGAGTCGCGCAATATACGAATAATGGGGCACCCGGAACTGGAACAGTTGAGGTCTACAACAATACTCTGGTCGATTGCGGCTCGCACATCGGCACGTTCGGATTGGCTGGCACATTCGATTTCTCCCCCGGCACTGTTGGGGTAAACGCGCGCAACAATATCATCTACCAGAACAGTGGCGAGTTCTTTAACAATAGTGGCAGTCTCCCTTCGGGCTTTCCGTTGACGGGTTCGACTAACATCTGGTTTGGCGGGAGCCAGGCAATTCCAACTTGGTCAACCACCAACATTACTGCCGACCCACTTTTCGTGAATCGTTCCGTAAATGATTTCCACCTCCAGAGCGGCAGCCCGGCGATAGGTGCTGGACCTACGGTCAGCAGTTCGAATACTTATAAGAATTATCCGCCATGGCAGGGGGGGATCGCTGTTGACCGCGATGGCCTGGCGCGCCCAAGTCCCTCTTCCATAGGCGCCTATGACTTCGGCAGCGGAAGTAGCGTACAAAGGCCAAGCCCGCCTACAAACCTGAAAGTGACTGTGCAGTAGGTTCTTGACAATCAAGGGCGGGGAATCCCTGGGATTCCTCGTATCTTCGTGAGCGAAGCCAACCTGATCAGGAACAACAGTGTTACGTTCGTTCTTTTGTCGTTAAGTCTTCGACTCCCCGTGTGTGCTCCTCCTGCCCAGATATCTAAACCAATGTCGCCAGTCGACAATTGCGGAAGCGCGAGCCAGTCCATAAGCGAGGTAAAGCGTGGCAAGTGGCACAACCGCTCCCAAACGGCGGGCGGAGGCCGCGGACCGCATTCCTAGGGCCAGGGGAGGAACTAAAAGCGCGAGAACGAACGCGTCGAAGTATCGCAGACTACCTCCCTGCAGGGCAATCCCGGTAGAAATCAGAAGGCCTACCACGCAGCAGAGTGTGTAGAGTGCCAAGGCGATGGGCTTAACGTTATGCAGTGCTGGCAGATTCCTGAGAAAAACACGAAATACGTGCATGCCGTGCCACCTGTGTTTTCGATAGAAAGCAGCCAATGACTGCGGAGTTCCCCAGTGAATAACGGCAAGTTCTGGGATGCAAGTGATCGGATGGCCCGTTGATCGCACGCGTTGGCAGAATTCATAATCCTCGTTGGTTTGGATGGTCTCGTCAAATCCTCGAACTCTTAGGAATAATTCGCGGCTGACAAAAAGGTCACCAGCGGGAAGGTAAGAAACTTCACCTGCCCTTCTCTTGTCACGTTCTTCGTGCCAATAGCGCGCAATCCACGAAGAACTCTTGGGAATAAGATAGTACGAGCCAAATACGCCAGTGATACCGCGCGAAACTGCCGAACATGCCTGCGCCAACCAATCAGGTAAGACTTCACAATCAGAATCGAGAAATGCAAGGTATTCGCCCTGTGCGGCTGCTGCTCCTGCATTACGTACCGCTGCGATGTAGGCATTTGGCCACTCTAGGATTTGAAGCGCAAGTGTGGAAACAAATCCAGCAGCTACTTCTCGCGTTCGGTCTGTCGACCCGTTATCCACAACAATGATTTCAAAGAGATGGGGCGCGATTTGCAAGTTGTACAATGCGGAGAGACATTTTGCGATATTATGCTCTTCATTGCGAACCGGAATAATTATGGAGAATAGCGGCTTTTGCTCGGGTGAACCCTGAGAGTTCTCGAATATTTTGGGCATGAGCGATTCAGGTTGTCAGATCCGAAACGGAGATTGATTTCTGGACTCGTGTCTTCTCATTTAACAGTCCTTCGTAAAGACGCTGGTATCTCTGGGCCATAACCGAGGATGAGTATTCGTTCTGGACAAGGGACCGGCCATTTTGCCCCAGCCTAGCTCGCAGCTCAGGATCTCTAATGAGAGAAATGAGGGCCGCGGACAAGCCACCAGCCTCGCTCGGCTGGACTAAAATTCCGGTCTGGTTTGGGAACACGAGTTTCGCGACGGCCCCCACCTTTGTTGCAATCACGGGTAGCCCAGAAGCGAGAGCTTCGAGAACCGTCATTGGCATCCCTTCCTCCAATGAAGGTAGGACGAAAATATCAAACGAGGCGTAGACATTTGGCATGTCCGCGCGCGGCCCCGTAAAAACGACGCTCCTTTCGATGTCTAGATCTCTCATCAATCCTTCCAGAGCAGAGCGGTGAAGGCCTTCGCCAACGATACCGAAGAGCAAGGTGGGGAATTCTTTCAGAACTTCACTAGCGGCCATCAAGAAATATTCTATGCCCTTCTGTGGGATAAGCCTTCCGGCCGTTCCGATAAAGAGCCTCTGCCCCTTGTTCAGTTCCTTTGATAGCGTCGGGGAGGCGCCAACAAAGCGGGATAAATCAATTCCGTTGCCAATTACAGTGACCTTCTTCGGCGCGACGCCGGCCCTGCATAGTTCTTCGGCAATCAGGTCCGAAACCGCAGCGACCGCGTTGAAATGACGAAGAACCAAAATATCGACAAATTCGTACAGGCGAATGGCAAATGTATGTCCAAGCCCCCTCTGATTATGACGCGTTGCAATGATGGGTATGCTCAATCGCCGGGCTGCAAGGTACCCATAAATATCGGCTTTGTAACCATGCGAATGCAGAATATCAATTTGTTCAGTTCGCATGAGTCTACGAATGGCTCGCACCGTTTGGCGGTCTGCGCGGCCACTGCAGGGAATTCGAATGACTCTTATCCCCGCCTTTTCAATCCGATCGGATGCATCGATTTTGGGGCGATGCGCGTTGTCAAAAATACCAACGATTGTATCTTCGCCCCGATTCTGCAAATCGCTTGCCAGGGTTGCGACGACAGCCTCAGCGCCGTACATTCCGCCGCTGCTGATAAGATGAAGAACTTTCATACTATTCTGGATTGTCTCTCGGGCTTGCCGTCACCATCGATCTCAACTTCCATTCCTTCTCCGGGGCTCCAATTCGCCAGCCAGCACCAGAACTTGTGATAAACCCGGTCGCCAAGCATTTTACGTACTCGCTCTTTTGCTCCGTACCTGAATCGAAAGTAAAGCCGCCGCCCTTCATCGGGCTCTATGAGCCTTCGCAGTTCCTTCGGTCCCATTCGGCCCGTAACCATGTGCCTGCCTTGGAGTTGGACGCCTTCTCGCGTTTCGGCAGGCGGCCAAGGATTTGAATGGAAGAGATACTTGTAGCCCGCGCGCCCACATGCGTCCACTACGCGGTCATCCCACCGTCCACCGGGGGCAGAGATCGCCGAGACCTGCGCACCCAGGCGATCTTCGAGTTCGCGCTTGGACCGAACTAGTTCTTCTTCGAGGTCGTCATGGCTACATTGGGTCAAAAGCCGGTGTGACCACCCATGCGACTCTACGCGATGCCCAGCGGCAACTATCTGACGTGCCTGGTCCCATGAAATGTATTTGTCAGTACCGCCGACGCATCCTGCCAGGACGAAGAAGGTGGCTTTCAGTCCGAACTGCTCGAGAAGGGGTAACGCTCGCTCAAAATTGGACCGATGGCCATCGTCGAAAGTGATGAGCGGGGCGTGTTCGCGTGAGACCGCTGGCAGAATCCCCGAGGAGAAAAGCGAAAGGTGCGTTTGAAACTGAGCGCTCGTGACCCGATAAAGGTATTGTGATGGCGCTGGGAGAATCTCATGGTAGGTCAATACACATATCCGCCCCCTTTTTGCAGCGGATGCCCCAGCTGGACCTTCCATCGAACGGTCTCGCTTATCGGGTTGCCCCATGCTGTCTGGGACGTTCAAGAGTATGGCCTGGTTACTCACTGGCAGTCCTCGCCGTCTCCGGCACGGTTTGTAGAGCAGAACCCTTTCCGACGCCGGCGATTTCACAGAAAGGCTGAAAGGAGTAAGTCTGCAATAAGATTTCCAGCCGATCTGTCATTTCGTCCAAATTAGTGTAGTGGCGGAGACGCGACTTCAGCTTTTCCCGGATGCGTGGCTGATCGAGATCAAGTTCCCAAGGATGAAAGTAGACAACCACACGTTTGCCATAATCTTCCTGAAACTTGCGGAAAGCCCAGTGAGTATACGCCAGTGGGAATATCCGCAGGTAGCCCCCACCTGCACAGGGCAGGTTCTGACCGAGAACCTGTACGGTAGCCGGAGGGAACTCAAGCAAAGAATGGCCGTCCTTCAGCCGATGCGTGTATGGGAAGCGCCGCGCGCCCGGCACCCCATATAGATCATGGCGGATCGGATAGATGCTGGAGTCGTATGTAAACCCCTCTTCAGCGAGGACGTTCAAGGCCCAAAGACAATCTTTGGTGATGGACCAACTCGGCGCGCGATAGCCAAAGACCTTGACACCGGCTGCATCCTCAATGGCGCGAACCGCCGCTCGGGTATCCTCACGAAATTCGTCAGGCGTCTGGGAATAGACGGTCCGATGCCAGTAGCTATGGCAGGCGAGTTCGTGGCCGCGCGCGTGTACTTCTCGCACCAACTCTGGAAACTTATCTGCCACCCATCCGACAAAGAAAAACGTCCCCTTTACGCTGTACTTATCAAGAAGATCGAGAACACGCAGTGTGCTCATCGCGACCCGCGACGGCCGGCTCTCCCAACTTTCTTTCGAAACCGAACGGGCAAATGCCTCCACCATGAAATAGTCTTCGACGTCGACACTTATTATGTGCGTTGGTGGCAAGACTGCCCCGCTACTTGTGACCTTCTCTTTATCTTTGGTCAACATGGATTCATCAGGTCCCAGCTGTTCCAGATACGAGGGAAGCACTCTGAGCACCAGCGAGCTCCTTTTAAAAAAACCAATCCTTGCTCAATGGGGACACCATACCTCACTACCTTGTGGGCAAGTGCCCTGCCTTTGTTGATTTTATAAGTCTAATAGTTTCAATAAGATACAAAATTTATGGACACACTTGCGCGCGGGAACCGGAAAATCTTTTCGCACTCCCCGGCATTCTTTTGCCACCACTCCTGTACCCAAACAATTCAGCCCCCTCCGCAGGCCACGCTCTATCCGGCAAGGCTCCTTATGGCAGGTCCGAAGATCTCGATTAACTTGCATGAATACAAGGGGTTAGAACCATTCCTCTAGATCTTGGGAGGGTCAGAGCCTTATGGGCTTAGGAATGCTGTACAGCTATTGCCCGAATAGCACGAGGGCTAGCGAGCAAAGGCCCGCAGGTTTTGGTCGCCAGGAGTCCTCTTAGACGGGGTGCCACGGATGAACGTCACTGAAGGGCATTGTCCTCAAGTATCGGTTGTTATTCCGAGCTATAACTCGGCCGAGTTTTTGCCGGATGCAATAGAGTCCGCGTTGAGCCAGGATATTGCGCCTGAAGTGATAGTCGTGGATGACGGCTCGACGGATGATACGGCGGAGGTAATGGGAAGGTACGCTGAGAGAAGCGACGTTCGTTATATTCGGCAGCAGAACCGCGGCCCAGCCGCCGCACGAAACACCGGCGTACGAGCTGCGACGGCAGACTACGTAGCAGTCGTGGACTCAGATGATGCTCTCGCTCCCAACGCTTTAAGTAAGCTCGTTTCTGCCTTCGAGCGAAGCGGAGCCGGGTGGTCCATCGTTGATATCGTGAAATTCTGGAATGACCACCGGGAAATCCAACGGTGCGACGTGCCGATGGGAGATCCCAGGTTAGCCATCCTCTCGGATGACTTTATCCGTCGGATGATGTTCTTTCGGAAAACAACCATTGAGCGCATCGGCATGTGGGATGAAAACATATTTGGACGCGAGGATTGGGACATCAATATCCGTTTGCTCGCCAGTGGCGAACCTTATGTGTATGTTCAGGAGCCGCTCTACCTTTACCGCAAGCGTCCCAACAGCATTACAACCGGCCAGGTACACCGATTTCTTGAAAATACCGAGCGCCTCATGCGCAAGCACCACAAAGCGGCAGCGGATGCCGGCGACCATAAGATCGCCCGCATTTACGCACGCAACTTGTGGAACCTTGCGAGACGCTATTTTTATGAGCAGCGGGACCTCGGAGCAAGTTTGCGTTGTGCGTGCGCTAGCTTGCGGTACGACTTCAGCGCCGAGCGCGTTCTGCATCCGATAGTTCACAACATTCGACGCCTAGCGCCTTAGCTTCATCCCATCTAATACTTCAAATTCTTCCGTGCGATTGTAGGTGTGCGTGCAAATGCTTCCGGGACACCAATCGGGTTCTATTCGGTTGCAGGGCTTCTCCTTGTAGTCGCTCTCCGAAAGTACCTCAATTTCGTTGAAAGTCAGTGCATACCCGTATCGCAGGCTGCAGTCCTGGCCTGGACGAATGAGTTTTCCACCTTCGAAGAATAGAGCGCCGGCTGGCCGAGCGCGCCGCACGTCCGAGACGATTGGGTTTTTCGGATGAGGTGTCCATTCACCTTCTAGCGAATCCGAATAGAACAAGTGAAGTTCGTCGAACGTGGATCCGCCGGGGACAGCAATGTTCGTGAAAAGCCAGAACTTTCCCGAGTGTTCGAAAACTGTTGAATCCACAGCAAGGACATCATTGGCCATGGTTTTTACGAGTTCCCAACTCCGTGGGAATTCAGTTGCACGGTAAAGTTCTATCGTCTTTCTGGCCCTAGTCTCCGGGATCATGTATACAATCCCGCGGCTTTCGAAAAGATATGGGTAAGACATGTGATACCCATTGTCGAGAACTCTTTGTGGAACGCTCAGCCGACCTAGGGTATCGATTTCCAAGTACGAGATCGCCGCCCGGTTTTCTTGAAACTCAAAGTCCTCGAAGAAAACGTAAGTCTTATCATTTCGTTTTAGCAGGAACGGATCTGCGTAACCACGCCCCCGCCGCCATGGAGAT
>Ga0179587_10000343_pt1 | contig 19685 bp, 18 predicted proteins | sample CZODoug2_1_08_16_FD_185932 | JGI IMG/M metagenome (GOLD analysis project Ga0179587, IMG submission 185932) | Vadose zone soil fungal communities from Angelo Coast Range Reserve, California, USA - CZODoug2_1_08_16fungal | ecosystem: Environmental > Terrestrial > Soil > Vadose zone | place: USA...
GACTTTGAACCGGATCCGGAAGTGCTCGTCACCGGTGAGGTTCGTGCGCCGGGGCGTTATCGTACGTCAGGACAGCAGCATTTGCGCGATGCGATTTATCAGGCCGGAGGCGTAACGCCGGATGCGTGGCTGGACTCGGCACAGCTATACCGCCGGCAGCAAGACGGGAGCACACGAGTCTTTAGCATCAACTTAAACGATGCACTCGCGGGCGATCCTTTGAATAATGTTCTGGTCCAGCCGCGCGATCGGATCCTTGTGCATCGCCACCCGGAACAAGTTTCACCGGCAAGCGTGTACGTGAGAGGTGATGTCGCACGGCCGGGACGTTATCCGCTCGCAGCCAACATGCGCGTATCCGACTTGGTCCAATCAGCAGGGGGATTGTTGCGCAGTGCGAATCCCGATGCGGGGGACCTCACGCAATATGCGTACTCTAACAATTCGTCAGGAGAGCGTACGCCGTCGGGGCACCAGGACCTAAGTCTGGCTGCGGCGCTGGCAGGAAAAGAAGATCAGAATTTGCCACTCCATGCGGGCGATGTGTTGACCGTGCCTCAACAGGCTGGCTGGAATGATATCGGAGCGACGGTCACCCTCCGCGGTGAAGTCCACAAACCAGGTATTTATGGCATCCGGCCCGGCGAACACTTGAGTTCACTATTGAAGCGTGCTGGCGGGCTGCTGCCAACAGCATATCCTCGGGCCAGCGTCTTCGAACGGACCGAAGTGCGGGAGCTTCAACAGAAGAGTCGGCAGGACCTGATCCAGCGGCTCGAGCAGGAGTCCACGGTGGTGAAGACTTCAGCATCCACGACAGGGGCGGAGGAAGCCGCATTGCAACAGGCTGCCGTCCAGCAGCGCCAGCGCGTGTTGGAAGCGCTGCGAAGAGCGCCTGTATCTGGGCGGCTTGTGATCCATCTTCGCCCCGACCGCAAGGACTTTGGCGGCTCGCCTGACGATATCGAGCTTCGCGCGAGCGATTCGCTCACGATTCCCAAGCAGCCCGGGAGTGTGCTGGTCATCGGGCAGGTTTACAACTCCAACGCCCTCACCTTTGCGCCGGGAAGAAACGCCGCGTGGTATCTCTCCCGTTCGGGAGGCCCCACGACGCTCGCAAACAAAGGAGAGATCTTCATTATCCGCTCCGACGGCTCTGTCACCGGTGGAAAGCAGGGAGGCTTCTGGTCCGGAAGTGTGCTCTCCTCGACGATAGGTCCGGGCGACACAATCATTGTGCCAGAGAGGCCACTTCTAGGCAGCAGCACGCTGAAAAATGTACTGTCGGTTGCGCAAATCGCGTCGTCTGCTGCATTGGTTGCAGCTGTTGCCATACCGTGAGGACAGATGCGCACGTGGTGTCTGATGACGATTCTCGGAACAACGCTAGTGTTCAGCGTTGGGAAGGCTAGTGTGTCGTACGCACAGGAACAAGGGGCGAAGCCAGCGGCATCGGAAACCGCTTCCGATAAGGACAACCGTTCTTCAAAGACCGATGTGGCGACGGAAGCGAACGGTGTGAGGAAAACGTCCCAGGGAACGCGGACAGGATTGGTGGGAAGGTTCTTCAGTGATCAGCGAGAAATTTGGACGAGCCCAGCAAAGCTTCGATTCTCTGATACGGAGTGGCTTGTTCCGCTCAGTGGAGTCACGGCTGGACTTTTTGTAACAGACCGCGATTTCAGCAAGCACCTGTCGCAGAATCCCACGACGATTAGTCATTACAAAACACTATCAAACGCTGGTGTAGCAGCTCTTGTTGGTGGGGCCGGTGGAATGTGGGCGATGGGTCACGTGGGTCACAACGAGCACTGGAGTGAGACCGGTTTTCTGGCGGGTGAAGCGGCCCTCAATAGTTTGGTAGCGGTCGAATCATTCAAGTACTCGCTGCGGCGCGAACGACCGTATCAGGGCGATGGCAGCGGACCGTTTTTCCAGAGTGGTGGCACGTCCTTTCCTTCCGAACATGCTGCTGCGGCATGGTCCGTGGCCGGGGTAATTGCGCATGAGTATCCCGGCCCGTTCACTAAAATCATGGCGTACGGTTTGGCTTCTCTGGTTAGCGTCTCGCGTGTGAAGGCACGTCAGCACTTTCCATCCGATGTGCTCGTCGGTAGTGTGATCGGAAATGTTGTTGCGCAGGACATTTACAGCCGCCATCACGATTCGGAGCTCGGCGGCGGGGAATGGCGATCGATCAGCCAACTGTTTCGTGGCGATGGAGACTCCTCCTCGGCCAATCAAGGCTCGCCGTACGTCGCCTTGGATAGCTGGGTCTATCCAGCCCTCGACCGCTTGATAGGGATGGGCATGATTGACAGCGGGTTTACGGGGGTACGGCCCTGGACACGGAGCGAATGCGTACGAATGCTGACTGAAGCTTCGGACAAAGTTGACGGGGGACCTGCTGCAGCACAAAGGATTTATCAACTTCTTGAGACGGAATTTAAGGAAGATCTAGAAAGCGCAAGCACGGTCGCACCATTTCGTGCACGGATCGAGTCTGTCTACACTCGTTTTACGGAGATTTCCGGCGAGCCTCTCACAAACGGTTACTATTTCGGGCAGACTCTCATCAATGACTTTGGTCGTCCGTATGAGAGAGGATTCAATTCTGTCACGGGGTTTTCCGCTTGGACAACTGCGGGCCGTTGGGTCGGGTACGTTCGGGGCGAGTACCAGCAGAGCCCTTCCGCGCCCGCGCTCCCAGAATCGGCGCGAGTGGTGATATCCCAGACCTTTCCTTTCCTGCCGGCACCGCCAGCTACGCCCACGCCATCGATTCATCAGCTTCAGCTCCTTGACGCTTACGTGGGGTTGAATTTCAACAATTGGCAGGTCACTTTTGGCCAGCAGAGCCTGTGGTGGGGACCCGGCGAGGGCGGTCCAATGCTATTTAGTAATAATGCTCCGCCGATAAGTATGTTCCGCATCAACCGTATCGCCCCTTTGGAACTGCCCCACTTTCTCCACTGGCTGGGGCCGATGCGGACGGAATTCTTCCTTGGGCAATTGACAGGAGATATATTTCTACAGAATCCCTCTGGGCTCATCGGGCAGTACGGTCAGTCACTCGATCCGCAGCCCTTTATTCATGGGCAGATGATCAGTTTTAAGCCGACGCCTAATTTTGAGTTCGCTTTCTTCCGAACTACGATTTACGGTGGCCCCGGCTATCCGCTCACGTTCCACAGGCTAATCAGCAGCCTTTTCACGACCGGCAACGAATTCGCTGGTGGTGTTTCGAAGCCTGGAGACCGCCGCTCGGGATTGAGCTTTAGCTATCGCCTACCGTGCTTGCGCAATTGGCTGACGCTTCATGCCGACGGGTTCACGGATGACGAGTTTTCCCCCATCGCTTATGTGAACGTCTCTTCGTGGCACGCCGGGCTCTATCTGTCACACTTCCCACGCATCTCGCGGCTGGATCTTCGAGTCGAGGGCGTTTACACAGATGTGCCGGGAGGAACTGACATTAACTCTAAGTTCCCGGGTTCTTTTTATGGAAATGCGACCTGGCGTAACGGTTACACAAACAATGGAGACTTGATTGGTAGTTGGATCGGCCGAGGCGGACAAGGGGGTCAAGCTTGGTCGAACTATTGGTTTAGCCCCCGCAACCGTTTGCAGTTCTATTTCCGCCACCAGAAAGTTAGCCAGGAGTTCATTCCTGGAGGTGGTTCGCTCACAGACGCGGGTGTCCGGACCGAGTATTCATTGCGTTCGAACGTCAATCTTTCTGTTTCCGTGCAACGCGAGCGTTGGCTTTTCCCCGCGATTCAGCCGAACGAAGCCCGCAATGTGACCGCCTCAGTCGGAATTGCATTCGAACCACAAAAGATGTTTCGCTCCTCTCAAGGCGATACGGCAGATGTACCGAGCGCACAAGGCGGGCGTCCATGAATTTCTCGGCTAGCGCCCCCGTTCGTCAGCCGGTCCCTGAGGCGCCGGAAGACCACCTCCCCGTCGCGCCTGAACCTGCGGAAACACCGCAAGTTAACGGAAATTCGGTCGCCCACCTGCGGCTTCTCTGGGATCACCGCCGGCTGCTGGCTCGTGTCGCGCTGTCCGCCTTGCTCGCCAGCGCGCTGATTGCTTTCCTCATCCCTGTCCGATATGAGTCCTCTGCGCGCCTGATGCCGCCGGATAACCAGTCCGCGTCCGGCCTCGCGACCGCTGCTGCCGCGATGTCTGGCGTCGGTGCCGGGTTGGGGGGCGCGGCCAGTGATTTACTTGGTCTCAAGAGCACCAGTGACATCTTTGTCGGAATCCTTTCGAGCCGGACGCTACAGGATAAACTGATCCAACAGTTTGATCTGAAGAAGCTCTACGGCGTGAGCCGTATGGAAGATGCGCGAAGTAACCTAGCGGAACGAACTAGCACCGTCGTGGACCGCAAGAGCCAAATCATCACAATCACAGTCACGGATCATGACGCGAAGCGCGCGGCGGCCATGGCCCAGGCGTACGTCGAAGAGCTAAATCGTCTCGTCGCCGAATTGAGCACGTCCTCAGCGCGGCGCGAGCGCATCTTCCTCGAAGGGCGATTGCAGGCCGTCAGTCAGGATTTGGAAACGGCCGAAAAGGACTTCAGTCAATTCGCAAGCAAGAACACTGCCGTCGATATCAAAGAGCAAGGCAGAGCCATGGTCGAGGCGGCGGCTACACTCCAGGGGCAGCTCATCGCCGCGCAGTCAGAACTCGAAGGACTCAAGCAGATTTATACAGACGACAACGTGCGTGTGCGCTCCGTCCGAGCACGGATTGGCGAGCTGAAACACCAACTCGGAATAATGGGCGGGAAGGGCGAGGACTTGTCCGCTCCCTACACCAACCAACAGGGCTCTCTCTATCCCTCAATCCGCAGACTCCCTTTACTCGGCGTGCCGTACGCAGACCTGTATCGTCGCACAAGGGTTCAAGAAGCGGTGTTCGAGACTCTGACCAAACAGTACGAACTAGCAAAAGTGCAGGAAGTGAAAGAAATCCCGACGGTCAGAGTGCTGGACATGCCGAACATTCCAGAGAAGAAGTCCTTTCCACACCGGTTGCAAATTATTTTTGTCGGAACGCTTATCGGGCTTGCAGGTGTCGTGGGATTTGTGTTTGGCAAGACGTCCTGGCAGGCGATCGAAGTGAACGACCCGCGCAAGGTATTTGCGCAGGAAGTCTTCCAGACTGCGAAGGCTCGCATGCCCTGGGCGTCCAAGAATGGATGGGCGGGCACGGATCAGGATTTGGGGAAGCTGGTTCCACAACAAGAGGATGCGGAGAAATCCGTAGAATCTCGATTGAAGTAGCTGTAAGTAGTTGTAGTCAATAGAGTTATTTTGATTTCGGCCGTGTGGCTGACGGGGCGAAGCTGTATCCGGCGAATTCGGGGACTTCCGTGATGATTAGCATTTCGGGACAAAACGAGCCACAAAGAGAACAACTGCCAATGGAGTTTGTGGAACCTCGCTGGTATGTTGCCCACACCAGTGCGAACCACGAAAAGCGAGTGACGCAGCAGCTTCTGCAAAGATCCGTCGAGCATTTTCTTCCACTCTATGACACCGTCCGTCGCTGGAAGGACCGGCGCATGAAGATGCAATTGCCGCTTTTTCCGGGCTACGTCTTCGTGCGACTCGCGCTGCGCGATCGTCTGATGGTTCTTCAGGTTCCCGGCGTCGCCCGGCTCATTTCTTTCAATGGCAAGCCGGCAACTCTTCCCGACAAAGAAATCGAAGCCCTTCGTACCGGCTTGGCGGCGCAGCTCCGCGCCGAACCACATCCTTACTTAACGATCGGACGCCGGGTTAGAGTTAAAGGCGGACCGCTTGAGGGAGTGGAAGGGATTCTCATCCGCAAGAAGAAGGGGTGCCGCGTGGTGATATCGTTAAATCTCATCATGCGGTCAGCCGCTGTGGAGGTCGAAGCTGCCGATCTGGAAAGAATCTGACGCTGCCACCCATCCCCGGAGGGCTCTGGATATGTCTGGTCGCAAGAATTGCTTCTCAAACTGGAGACGGGTTTTCGCTGGTCCCGCAGGTCAGTCTCTATCGACGTCAAGTTCCGATGCGGATGTCCATGGACAGTAGTTCCCGGTCGGTCGCTAACGAGGCTTTACTTTCGGTTTCTGCCGAAACGAAAAGAGGTCGGCGAGCAAAGGGTTGGCAGGGATCTTCGGTTTTCGGAATTCCGACACCGGCAAAATTGATATCGGTGGCTTATGGCGTCGCCGACCAAGCTCTCGCAGTTGGAGCCGGATTCCTTGTAAACGTAGCGCTGGCGCGCACACAAACAAAAGAAGAATACGGGATGTTCGCACTATCTTACTCGGTCTTTACGTTTCTCTCCGGCGTGCACAACGCGGCAATCCTTGAGCCTTGTACAGTTTATGGATCCGGAAGATATCGCGATCGTTTACCCGAGTATCTGCGGCTGATGATTCGCAGCAATGCGCTTATTGGTGTCCTACTGAGCAGTGTATTGCTGTTGAGTGGCTTGGTGCTCTTGAACGTCGCACCACAATATGCTCCGCGATCGCTATGGGGACTCGCATTGACCGTGGGGGTTCTCTTGTCGGGTGCTTTCTTGCGGCGTGTCTTCTACCTGCAATACAGGGCAGACCTTGCAGCCAAGACTTCTCTTGTGTTTTTCATCACCGTGGCCTGTGGGGTCTGGCTAATGCTTAGATTGCACCGATTAGATAGCTTTTCTGTCTTCTTAATTCTCGCTCTTGGATGGATCGCGGGGGGCGCCAGTTTTGGAAGAAAACTTGCAACGGGAAATCCTAAGCTTCGCTTCATTGAACTAGAACCTCGTTATTGGCGGGAACACTGGAAATATGCGAAATGGGTTCTCGCAACGGCGTTCGTATTCCAGTTCATAAACCAGGGGTATTACTGGATCGTAGCAGGCTTTCTTTCCGTGAAAGACGTGGCTGAACTTAGAGCCATGTATCTGCTCATCGCACCGGTAGATCAGGTTTTCATCTCGTTGTCATTTTTGTTTCTTCCGGTCCTGGCGGCGAATTATTCGGCGCAGAAAATGGGCAATTTCTTCTCGCAGTGGAAACGCTACGTATTAGCCGTTGCGGGCGTAACAGCCGCCTTCGCCGTTGTGGTGCGGGTCCTAGGGAATCAGGCATTGCATACCATTTATTCGGGTAAGTTCGACGGTCTTGCTAGCTTGCTTTTTGCAATCGCTTTCGTTCCATTGTTGATGGGAATTGGCGGCACAATGAATGACGCGCTAAAGGCTTTCGAAAAACCCAGGTTGGTTTTCTATGCCTACCTTTGCAGTGGGGGTGCGACTTTCCTGGTGGGGATTCCGCTAGTGATCCACTTCGGTTTGCGGGGGGCAGTCTATGGTATGCTCATTTCTGCCGCTACCTACACTCTGGCCCTTGCGGTGGGATTCTACTCTGCGATCCATACTAGGTTCGCATCCCTTGCGATCGGAGCAGGCGAACAGTAGTTCGCATATCATTCTGCATTTAGCCGAGAGTCGATCATCGATTTGCTGGCATCCGTTCGACGCTCTCTCTGGGGAATTGCGTTACCGCATGGGATTGACCACCGAAACCACCACCGACCTGCATGAAACTCGAGAAGAGTGAAGAACGAGGAGATTTGCTTGTAACCGGCGGCGCTGGGTTTATTGGTTCTGCCCTGGTTCAACAACTGATGACTGAAGACGATGGCGCCGTCGTCATCGACGTCGACAGCCTAACCCACGCCGGCAATCTGGAGTCCCTCGAATCCGTGTCCAGTTCTCCTCGTTATCATTTCGAGCGCGTGGATATCTGCGACGCCAAATCCATTCGTGAGCTTTTTGAGCGTTACAATCCCGACAGAGTTATCCCTCTCGCATCGGAAACGCAGGTCGATAGATCGATCGACGGCCCGGCAGCTTTTATTCAGACCAATATCATCCGCACCTACACCCTGCTCGAGAGAGCGCGAAAGTACTGGACAAACTTATGTGGCTCCGTAAAAGAACGATTTAGATTCTTACATGTCTCCACCGATGAAGTCTTCGGGTCGTTGGGTCCGACAGGGCATTTCAGCGAAACAAGCCCTTACTCTCCCAATTCCCCCTATGCATCTAGCAAAGCTGCTGCCGACCACCTTGTTCGCGCCTGGCGCATTTCATACGACTTGGCGGTACTGCTCACCAACTACTCTAACAATTTCGGGCCACTCCAAGTCCCAGAGAAGCTCATCCCCTTGATGATCCTCACGGCCCTTGAAGAGCGGGCGTTGCCCCATATACGGCGATGGTCAAAACGTCCGCGACTGGCTTTACGTGGAGGATCACTGCGGGGTCATCCGGAGACTACTTACTGCGGGCAAAGTCGGAGAGGGCTACTAATCAAATTCGTGAAAGACCGCGCCGGACACGACCATCGCTACGCCGTCAATCCTTCAAAAATCACCGAGGGACTCGGCTGGACGGCGGTGAGAGTTTCGAATCCGTCTTACTACCAGACCGTGCAATGGTATCTAGCCAATCTTTCCTGGTGCGGAAGAGTAATGGACTGTACCTACCATGGAGAGAGATTGTGGGTTAGTTCATGATTCGAAAAGGCATCATTCTAGCGGGCGGAAACAGTTCGCGTCTCTATCCGGTCACTCGCAGTGTCAGCAAGCAGCTCATGCCCGTCTACGATAAGCCAATGATCTATTACCCTCTTAGTACTCTCATGTTGGGTGAAATCACCAACATCTTGGTGATCACTCGGCCCGAAGAGCAGAGCCTTTTCCAATTTCTGTTGCGCGACGGCACGCAGTGGGGGATCCACATTCGGTATGCCACTCAGCCTGAACCGCGAGGGCTGGCCGACGCCTTCTTGCTCGGAGAGGAGTTTATCGCCGGAGATCCAGTCGCTTTGATCCTCGGCGACAATATCTTCTACAGCGAAGGGTTAAGTAAACTCGTACGAAGTGGGGCGTCTCTGGAAAGTGGGGCATGTGTCTGCGCCTATTATGTGAAGGATCCCTCACGGTATGGCGTTGTCGAGTTCGCCGATGGACAGATCAAAAGTATTGAAGAGAAGCCCTCTAAACCGAAATCCAGCTATGCCGTCACTGGGTTGTATTTTTATGATTCGGAGGTATGCCAGATTGCGAGCAGGTTACGACCCTCCGCTCGCGGAGAGCTGGAAATCACTTCGGTAAACCAAGTCTATCTTGATCGGGGTTCACTCAAAGTCGAAGTCCTAGGTCGCGGGACAGCGTGGTTGGACACTGGCACTCACGACTCTCTTCTTGAAGCGAGCAATTTTGTTGCGACCATCGAGCGCAGACAGGGCCTCAAGGTTTGCTGCCCCGAAGAAATTGCCTACCGACAAGGGTTCATAACTGGCGAACAGCTTGGAGCTCTGGCGAGGCCACTCGCACACACAGAATACGGCCAGTATCTCCTTGGACTTCTCATAGAAGGAAAGAAATATTTCAGTGAGTCCGAGGCAAACTCCATGCCGACTAAAACGAATGTGGCGGTTAGTTGAACTGATCACTGTTTGGGGGAGCACATGTTAGCCAACTCTAAAGAAATAAAGGTCGTTGCTGATTTGAACAAGCTGGCATGGATTGATCTCGTTACGTTTTCGGACCCAGCGCGAGGCAGTTTGACGGTGGTTCAGTCCGGGCAAGATATTCCTTTTTCCATTGCTCGAATCTTTTATATCTACGGGTCCCCGAAAGAGTGCGAACGCGGCGCGCATGCGCACCGCGAGGCGGAGCAGGTATTTATTGCGGTTTCGGGAAGTTTCTCGCTCGATGTGACCAACGTGCACAAAAGCAACACCTATACATTGAAAGAGCCAAACCGCGCTGTTTATGTTCCCCCTTTTATCTGGGCGCGTGTGCATAACTTCACCAGCGATGCGGTTTGTCTCGTACTGACGAATACAGGCTACGATCCGACCGACTACATTCGTGATTGGGATGAATATGTTTCGGCGGTGGAGAAACTCACACGATGAACATTCCGTTTTTGGAACTCGCTTCTACTTATCTTGAGCTGAAAGCTGAGATTGACGTCGCGGTATGTGGCGTGCTCACCAAAGGCTGGTATGTCCTGGGAGAGGAGGTCACCTCTTTCGAAGCAGAGTTTGCACGTTATCTTGATGCCAAGCACTGCATCGGAGTCGCCAGCGGTCTGGATGCTCTGATCCTTGCGTTAATGGCGAGCGATATTGGTCAGGGCAGTGAGGTGATAGTTCCTTCGAACACCTATTTCGCCACAGCGCTGGCAGTCAGTCGTGTTGGCGCGCAAGTGGTTTTCGTCGAACCCGATCCACAAACGCACAATCTCGACCCCACTCGACTTGAAGCTGCTATTACGGAGCGCACTGCTGCGGTAATCCCAGTGCATCTTTACGGGCTGCCGGCAGACATGGATCCCATCAATGCCCTCGCACGTAAGTACGGTTTCCGGGTCATTGAGGACTCAGCACAGGCACACGGATCAATATATAAGGGTCGTCATACGGGAATTCTTGGCGATATCGGGGCCTTCAGCTTCTACCCTGGGAAGTGCCTCGGGGCGTTCGGGGATGCCGGAGCAGTGGTAACAAACGATGATGATGTTGCGGAGAAAGTACGAATCCTTCGAAATTACGGCTCTCAGGCAAAGTATTTCAACGAATACAAAGGGTTGAACAGCCGCCTCGATGAACTTCAAGCGGCAATTTTGAGGGTCAAGCTTCGACATTTGGACGAATGGAACCTTCGTCGTAAATCACTTGCAAGGCAGCTGCATAGTTATCTGTGCGAAATTTCCGGAATTGCTCTGCCATTGGAGCCCCCCGGATTGCAGTCCTGCTGGCACTTGTACATTATCCGGACGGCTGAAAGAGATCGCGTGCAGGAGGCGCTGAAGCGTCGAGGGATTGGAACAATGATCCATTATCCCTTGCCGCCATATCGCCAGAAAGCTTATGCCGAACTACGTCTGACAAGAGGTTCTTTTCCAATTGCCGATCAGCTGGCGGAAGAGGTTCTAAGCTTGCCGATGGGCCCACACCTTGTGGAAGTTGATTGGATCCCTGTGCTTCGAGACACGATTCTGGAAACGCTTGGAACTCTTGCCCGCTCTGATCGCAAACAGAAACACAGTGTGGCCAGTAACAGCCCTTTCTGAACCATGACCTTGCAATCTCAAGCACTGAAGAACATGGCTCGAACCTTCCTTAGGCATTCGCCTAGCATCGAATCGGCTCTTCGCAGACTACATTTTACGTCTCAATTCCGGCTCGTGCCACCCGGTGAGCTTTCGCGCGTCACTGACGAGCTTTCGAGTTCTTGGATGGATGATGGAATACCGGCGAAACAAAGAATAGTGGTTGAGCGGGAGCTCGCTGGCTATCGAGCCGGCAACCCCAACCGAGTGTTTGACGCCTTGGTGGACATCCTTCTCCATAATATTCCCGCGCTCGAGAATAGAAGTTTCCTGGAGATCGGCTGTTCCAGCGGATATTACTCTGAAGTGTTGCGCTGCAGAGGACTGGCGGTGGCGTATCAAGGTTGTGACTTCTCCACGGCACTTGTCCACCTCGCTCGGGAGAAGTACCCGTCGATTCGATTCGATATTGAGGACGCAACTTCGCTGAGTTACGGAGCAAGTTCTTTTGACATTGTTGTTTCTGGCTGCTGCCTTTTGCACATTTCCAAGTACGAAAAAGCGATCACCGAAGCCGCTAGGGTTTCCAGTGAGTTCGTGGTTTTTCACCGCACACCGGTCCTGCATCTAACGGGACCTTTGTTCTACACGAAAAAAGCGTATGGGACCGAGATGCTGGAAATCCACTTCAATGAGCAGCAACTCGTGCGCCTATTTGCGGCGAACGGCCTTCAAATTATTGATATGAACAGTCACCTGTCTTTGCCAAAGAGCAGAACATCAGACTCTGTGATTTACAAGACCTATCTGTGCCGGAAAGCGAAATGACAAGCATTAAGCTCAATCAGGGCGGGCCGACTGACGGCGCCCACACTCCCCTCTATCTACAGCTCACCAATATGTACGCTCCTGCGTGGGGGTACGGTGGGCCCGTTCGGGTAATGTTCGACTACGCCCAGTGGATGAGGGGTGAATTTCAAGTGGCAGTCTTCACCAGCGATATCCATCACGATTTCTCGCGAATCCCTGTCAAGTCGGAAACCATCAATGGGGTCTCCATCTACAGGAGCAAGCTTGCTTTTCCGAGACTTGCGAAGTGGGTTTACCTTCATTCGTTGTTCATGTGGGTAAGGGCTGCGCAGCGAATCCGTTCTTCACCTGGCCCGGCCATCCTTCACTTCTCTGATTTGCGAGGTGTGGTTACCCTTTATGCCCTTTTTTTGAAGCTTCTCTTCCCAAGGCAAGTTACACTCGTACACTCCGCGTTCGGGTCGCTTCACTACAAACGGAGCATTCGCCGCAAACTCTACGATGTTCTGTTCATGAGGCCATTCGTCAAACTAGTGGACCTTCGCTTGGTTCAGAACGAGCACGAGCGCGATTCGTATCGCAAGATGTGTCACACATTCGGAGGTAGCAGCCGATCGCTGATCTTTCTTTTGCCTCTTCATGTGGACGGTGTTCCGTGCGACCCGGCATGCTTCACCGAAACGGGGAAGAGTCTAACTGCGGTGCGGGAGTTGCGGAGAGCTTATGGCGTGCCGGAGGATGCGGTTGTCTGCATGTTCTTGGGTCGCCTGCACCCGGCAAAAGGTATCCTCCGGATGATTGACGCCTATCTAGAGTTCTCCCGGTCATGCTCGAGAGGAACCTTGCTCTTGATAGTGGGCCGCGATGATGGTTTCCAAGCAGTTGCTGAAGAATACATACTCCAAAAGCGGATCCAGGATAGGGTCCGCATTGTGAACAACGTCTATGAAACCCGGTTTGACTATTATTTCCTGACAGACATGTTCCTCGGATTCCCGACCATTTACGAGGAGACGATGCTTTCCTCCATCGAGGCCATGGCATGCGGAACGCCCATCGTGGTTTCGCGGGAAGCAGACATCCCCTTCGTGGAAGAAGAGCAGGCAGGGCGGGTCATCGATTTCGATCTGCGAACTGCGGCCGAAGCTATGGAAATAATCACTCAGGACTTGGGTTCTTATCAGGTGAACGCTCGGCGGGTCGCCGCGAGCCACTTCGGTGGAGCTGCCGCCTCGAGGAAACTGAGCACTCTTTTCCGGATGGCGATTTCGGGAAACCTTGCTCCTGAGAACCTCATGCGAACGGAAGCTCTTGGACAAGCATGGCCCGCCGAGGAATCATCCTTGAAACGCGCATCCTCGGTGGCGTCCGGGGGGTGAAAGCAAAATTCCATAAGATTCCAACCCAAAGTGAAAAGGATGAAAATCATTTCTGGAAAAGAGAATTGAAAAGGTTGCGTGACCCAGCAGTGGGTCCCATTTTGTTCGCCCCGCCCAGACAGCTGCGCACGACTCGGTATTGCACGCCTAAACTCCGACAGATCATGGCCTGGTCGTACAAGTCGTGCGAGGACGCCAATACCTATCAATCGGATTATACCGGCCAGCTGTTAACGGATCCCTATCTACCGTCGTGATGAATAAGAGTTTCGCTTATGAAGTGACTCTGCCATCAGTGAACGAATTACCCAGCAAGTTAATGTGTATTCGAAGAAGCTGAATGCGTCCACAAAGCGCCACAAAGCGCGCGGACTGCTGGTTCTCGGCATTACAACGGGACCGCTGCCGTAGCGAAGCTCCGAGCGCTATCCAGATGACAATTTCAAGAAGTCTATCTCGTCGAGAACTTGCGGAGCCACCTGAAGATGAATTGGCCCGGGCCGACTGGGAGTCGCCAATCGAGCGCACTTCCACGGTAGCAGCCCGGACAGTGAGTCCCAGTGTCGGCCCCACGATAGGGAACATAGAGAGAGACGAGTGCTAGCCCGCACACTCACCAGCTTGCGATCGTTCATAGGATGGGATCGTTTTACCCATCGGTCAGAACGAATGTACACGTTCCGACGGAATATAATGTCTATTCTGCATCGAGTTGCCATGGCGATTGGCGGTGACAAGGTCGATGATTACGTGGCCTTCGACGAAGAAGTCTCGCGAGAGATCCGGCAGATAACATTGGGAGGCACAGTATTGGAAACGGGGTGCGGTCCCGGCACGGAGGCTATTCGCCTACTGAGGGAGTTCGGTGCAAGGCAGGTTATTGCCACCGACATATCTTTTGGCATGCTGCAAGCTGCGCGCAAGAAATACCCGGAGCTCCTGCTTGTACAAGCAGATGCACGCCGTCTGCCATTTCGTGAAAACGCGTTCGCCGCTGTCTATAGCAACTGTATGTATCACCATATTGAAGTGCCGGACCGCAAGTTGGTGCTCGAAGAGAGCCTGCGTGTCTCACGTCATTCAGTGCTTTTGAAGGAAATCGCAGGCTTTGAAAACAGATTCCTTAACGCGAGCTATACGCTCTACTACTCTATCGTAGATGGGTCGGCGTACCGGCCGACCGTTGAACGATGGCTAGAGTTCCTGGGTTCGCGGGTACGAAGATGTATCCGTCGCCCAGAGCGGGCGCTGGTGTTCCGTTACGTTTTCTTTGTTTTGGATTCTGCCGGAAAGGAAACCATAGAGCAAGCGCTGCCGGGCAAGGAAATTCCGAGTGCGGCTGGTTGATCGTGGCCATGAAGCGAGTCTGCATCATCCAACCCGTACTCACGAATTACTGTTTGCCAGTATTCACGGAAATGTCCGTGTATTGCCGGGTGGACCTCGTCTACTCCCCAGTGGATGCCAGATCTGGCTTTGGCGTTGCAACAAGGTCCGAGACGCCAGGCGTCCGCCAGCTCGTTGTTCCTACGTACAAGCCTTTAGGCAGAAGGATCGGGATGATTCAATGGGGTATCGGAAAATACATCTACCGCCAAAGACCCGACGCCATAATTATCTTTGCTGACCCACATTATTTAAGCTTTTGGACAACTCTCGTCTGGGGCAAACTGCTGGGCATCCCGACTTATGCTCATGGGCACGGACTCTTCAAGAAACACAAGATCAGCCTTCTCTACCGATTAATGGTGACGGTCCTCTTAAGACTGATCAGCTCCTACATCTGCTATGCCCCGATTGTGCGGCAGTCTTTCATCGACCATGGGTTTCCCGATCGGAAGCTATCGGTGGCGCACAATTCGCTGACGAACCACTTCTCCGTGCAGCCGCAAGAGAAAAGCGGAAACGAACGGGGGATCCTCTTTGTTGGCAGGCTTCGCAAAGGTAGTCAGGTCGAATTGTTAGCGCGCGTGATGGAGAGAATCCGCGGAAAGGACGGCCTGCCTCTGACGCTGCATGTAATTGGAACCGGTGAAGAAGCACACCTCCTGCAGAACAGGACGAAAGACCGCCCTTGGATTGTGTTGCACGGCGATATTTACGACCAGGAGCGAATTCGCGAGATCTCGATGGATTGCTTTTCGGGTTGTTACCCAGGGAATGCGGGCTTGAGCGTGGTTCATATGATGTCGCTCAGCCTTCCGGTTGTTACCCACGATGATTTGCCCTCGCATCAGGGACCTGAGCCCAGTTTCATTCGAAATGGCGTGGGCGGACTGCTATATGACCACAAGAATCCGGAAGAATCGCTCTACCAGGCCATCAAGTCGCTCGCTACTGACCCCCTACTGTTGGCGAGAATGCGGCAATCGGCTTTCGAGGATTACAAACAACTCGTGAAACCGCCGCTCGCGACCAGATTCTGGTCAATCATAAGTGAAGGTTGGAACATACCCCAGCCGAGTTCCCCAGCCGTGCATGGATGTACATCGAAGCAGCTGTAAACGAACCGAATCGGACGATTGGCTTCTAGTGTTGGTTTCTCTTGAGAATTTTCTACCTCTTTCTTGTCGGCACTTTGTTGTGGAGTTACTGGAAGGCTTTGCTTCGGCTTCGAGTCGAGAGTTTTCCGCTCACGCCGATCCTTGGGTGGATGGCCGGACTAGGCTACTTTCTTCTGGTGCCTCTAACATTGTTAGTTCTGAATGGTGGCTACACGATTCCATCTTTTTACGATGCCAATGACCTGTACGCCTCAGTTGATCTTTCGAGTGGTCAGTATATCATTCCGATGCTTGTGGTTTGGCTTGCACTCCTGTTCTCGTTTCAAGCAATCGTGTTACTCAAGCCAAGACCGAAGGCGTGTGCCACCAAGCAAAAGATTTTCATCAATGAGTTTAAGCTAAGGAGGATTCTTCTTCTCACCTTCGGGCTTGCCCTGTTGGACTACGCAGTCAGCATTTGGATGCTGGGAGGCTTAGAAGCCTTCATAGTCTCGCACTGGTATAACCGTCAACTTGAGATGGTCGAGCGATTCGGAGATGCGTACGTTCTTTACACGCAGTTGTCTCTCGCGAACCAAATCATCTTCACCGCGGCGGCTGCACTTTACACTGCTCGACAATTGCAGCTGCGAATACTGAATTGGCGATATTCCGCGCTGATCATTTGTGCTTTTCTCTTGCAGATGGTCATATCCGGGAACCGTATTTTTACTGCACTATATGGATTATCCGTTCTCATATCTTGCTGGACCTACTCAAGGAAGAGGCTAATCGCTAGGCTGTTGATTGTTTCACCGGTGATACTGCTCATCTTCAGTGCATGGGGTTATTTTCGCCACAATTTAAGCACCGTTTCCGAAGACATCCCAACTTACTTGGAAGGAGATCTGGGCAACCGCACTATGACGACCTTGATGACCGTGACCGAAGGCGCGGGAGTCATGGTTCTATTACATATTGTCAAAGACTTTGGTGGCAAGTTTGATTATCTTTATGGTTTAAGCTATAGCAAAGCAATTCTGTTTGCCGTGCCTCGACGGTTCTACCCCCAAAAACCACACAACTTCACAGCGCTCATCGCCCACGTCTACGAACCGGGAGAGGACACGAGTCTCGGAACAACGCAACTCGGTGAACTCCACGCGAATTTTGGCATTCTCAGTGTGCTGCTGTTGCCCTTATTTACGATCCTAATTTTGCTGCTGTCCGATAAATTGTTGCGAAATATAGGAAAATATGTGCTGCTGTCAGGATTGCTCTTTATGCTTCTAATATGGACTGCGCGAACAACTTTTGAAGATAACTTCATCACATTTCTGTTTACCGTGCTGTTGATCAAGAGTCTCCGCCTTGAGCAGGGGCTCTGTTATCAGCAACCAGCTGAAAGTTAGGGCGCATCTGAGGTCGGGAATCATGACGGTGAACTCGCGCAAGCTGGAAAAAGTTAATCTGGGCTGCGGCCCGAATGCTCCGGCCGGCTGGCTGAACGTAGACGGTTCTTGGAACGCGTGGTTTTCGCACCACCGCCATCTTCGAAAGGCCCTGGAAACAGTTGGTTTGATCAATCCGAATCTCGGTGCACAATGGGCGGTGCGACCTTTGGTGCATGATCTTACAAGGCCCTTGCCATTCCAGAAAGAGACATTTTCAGCCATTTACGCCTCCCACGTGCTGGAGCACCTTTACCGAGCCGATGCGCAAAGCCTTTTGTTAGAGTGCAGACGAATTCTCAAACCGGGCGGCACAATTCGACTGGTGGTTCCTGACTTGCATTCTATGGTTAAGGATTATCAGCAACGGAAGAATGGCAACAATTCTATGACCGACAAGGCGTCGGCCGCCAATCGTCTAAATGAAAGACTGGGATTCCGGAGCCCGTCGTCGCCAAACGGGAATTTTGTCCTGAAGTTTTATACAGTCTGGAAGGACTTTCATTCCCATAAGTGGATGTATGACGCAGAGTCGCTGATCCATAGCTTGGAGCTATCCGGATTCAAAGAGGTTTCAGAAAAGAAGTTCTTACAAAGCGACATTCCGAGCATCGAGGAAGTCGAAGATCCAGAGAGAGTTCTCGATGGTGCCGGCATCTGCGTAGAGGGCAAGAGACTTTGACGCGGACGAATGGAATTGCGGCAAAGAGCAGAGAATATGACCGGTCCTTACGCCATTGGTGACCCTTTGGCAATCGAGCAGGGCAAGCACATGCACTCTTTGTGGGGGGCTTCTTAAGGATGCAAAAGCCAGGTTTTTAACACTGGCTTCGGTATTGATGGCGTCTATGAAGTGAGACGCTCCCTTCACTGTTGCTTAGACCCTTCAACGATGCCGCCCGATTCCTTTCTTAGCCACGCACTGCGGGGAAGGGCACAGAGAATGTTGCCGACTGCTGGAGTCACGGGGATGCGAATACCAGCTTCTTCGTGAAACCGACTTGGATGACCGCGCATCGCGCGGTACTGCGACTAAGTGAAACGATAAGAATTGGGGCGACCTTACGCATTACTGAACGCATCTCTCAATTCGGGAAGGAAGAAAATCATTGCGGAGTTTCAGGCACTGGACACCACGATACATCTACCACCGCTTAGGCCTGATGGTTTACGAGCGTACGCATCCAGACACGCCGTGGCTCACTCAGGCAAGCGTTGACATCCTGGAGAACTGGCTGAAGCCCGGTGATCGAGGCATCGAGTGGGGATCGGGACGCAGCACGATTTGGTTTGCGGAAAGAGTGGGAAGCCTTGTGAGCGTGGAGCACAATCCGGTCTGGCACAAGCAGGTCGCCACAGAACTCAAACGGAAGGGGCTGCGAAACGTGGAATATCATCTCTGCGAGGATGAGCAGCAATATTGCACCGTTGCAGAAAAGTTTCCTCTAGAGAGTTTTGACTTCTGTCTCGTAGACGGCGAGGAGAGGGACCAGTGCGCCTTGGCAGCGATTTCTCTGGCCAAGCCAGGCGGCATCGTGATCGCGGACAACTGCAATTGGTACTTGCCCACCCACAGCCACTCTCCTTTCTCACGAAGGCCCGCGCAAGGCCCATATACGGAAAAATGGGCCGCCTACCTCGATTGTGTGAAGGGATGGCGTCAGATTTGGACGACCAATGGGGTAAGTGATACCGCGTTGTGGGTGAAACCCGCGGACACGCGTCAATCGAATCCTTGCGATAACCTATCGGAGCAATTTTCCGTGCGCGTTCAAACGTAGAACCAGTGGTACCCGAAGCGACAAGAAATATGCTCAGCTACCACACGACCGCCGAATTTTCTAACGGCCAAACTGAATCACAGGCCTTGTCGGCGGCTGCATGCATTCTATGCGGAGGACCGCTCACAAAATGCGAAAGCCAGCTTTTCGACACCCGCTTCGGGGTGGAAGGCGACTATGAGGTGCGGCGCTGCCCTCGCTGCGACCTGGAACAATTGTTTCCGGTTCCGACACCAACAGGACTCAAGAATCTCTACGAGACGTATTATAACTTCGGGGGAGAAAGGGACACTCTCTACACTAGATCCAGAGAGCGATTCCTTTTCTCCTTTCTCTACCGCCTTTGGACGCGGATCGATGACGATGCCGCCTTTTATCGGCGAACCGGCAGGGGACGACTTTTGGATGTCGGTTGCAATGAAGGTCGAGGGTTGCGGATCTATGCCCGCAACGGGTTTCAAGCGGAAGGGCTGGACCTGAATGAAACTGCCGCCGCGGTGGCACGGGAAGCGGGCCTGACAGTTCATACGCAGATGCTGGAAGAGTTTAATCCGGGGGCTCCATACGATGTCGTGGTCCTGTCCAATGTGATGGAGCACTCGCTGGATCCCCGCAAGATGTTGCAGGATGTTCACAGGATTCTTAAGAATGGCGGTCAAGTTTGGGTCA